>Ga0164318_10007657_pt1 | contig 10468 bp, 15 predicted proteins | sample GuaBasSedimGuay9_FD_113734 | JGI IMG/M metagenome (GOLD analysis project Ga0164318, IMG submission 113734) | Subseafloor sediment microbial communities from Guaymas Basin, Gulf of California, Mexico - Guay9, Core 4571-4, 0-3 cm | ecosystem: Environmental > Aquatic > Marine > Hydrothermal vents...
ACCCCAAGATGCTGATAACTATTACATTATGGCCGTTCTTGAGTTCGATAAAAGCCACGAACTCCTCATTCTCAAAGCTACCTAAATATAATTTTTTCATTTGTCACCTTCCAATTCTGAATCTAAAACCATCCGGCCGAAAGGAGACTGTGATAGGAAATCTTTGAGCCGGCCCAAAACCTGGCCTGGGGATGCGGGAGCGAGATCATCATCCAAGGTGAATCCAAGTTCCAATTCACCTTTCTTCTTATCTTCTGGGAAGATCAGATCATCTAAAACAAACTCAAGTTCCAATCCGTCTTTCTTCTTATCAGGTAATCCTATTCCGGGCTGGGTTGAAACCGGCGTTCCAGTGAATTCTGATAACCAAGCACTAGTATCGGGGGATTCAGTTATGTTGTATGAATTGGCTGCCATGGGGTCGCCGATCCAGCCTAAGCCAGGCTTTTCTTGAGCATCGAATTCCGAAATTCCAACCACTGATAAAATCTCATTGATCTTATCAAATACCTCGTCCAAAGGCATTTCCTCAAATGCTCTTTCACCCTTCAAATATCTCCAACACTTATTAGCTACTTCTGGAAAGTGAATTGATATTTTGAAGTTCTCTCGATCGGCCCGAGTCTGAAATGTTAAAATCCGGACGCATGTCCCATCAACACTGGGCATAAACCCAACCCATTGAGGACTGGAGTTGTGTGGGTGAATCGCATACAGACACCGAAACTTCTGGACTGAGGATCGTTTCCAGTCATCCAAGTCATAACAGGTCCCATCAAAAATATCGGATTCTCTGAAGAAGATGTCATCGCTGGATTCCATGAATATATCTGCTTTCCTATTCTTCGGTTCTTTCATTATAGATCTCTTGGTTTTGAGATTTTCTTTTATCTAGGGTCTGCTTGGGTTACTGTGCCGGCTTTTTCTTCTTGAGGACCTCCGTATCTATCTGTAGATCTTCTGTCTGATCTTTCCTACCGTTTTGAATCAGACCTAAAATTCCATTGGCTGTTTTTTTGCCGCTGTCGCTAATCTTATTTAGAATCTCCTGAGCTGTTTTTATGTCAACATAATCCAGTTCATCAAATGTAATAGTTGACATACCCCAAGAGCTCAAGTGTCGATTGAATAGATGATGTCCATCCTCAGAAGATAGTCTCTCATATCCAGCGGCTTTGAATTTCTGCCAAAATTTATTAGCTTCTGCGGCAGTTCGGAACCTAAATATCGGCGCCTGTGAATCGATGGTGATAATGGTGACCTGATCCTTACCCATGGGGATAAAAACTACCATATCTTCTATCCGTGACCCTGACTTATCAAACGCCCTAGGGTGAGTATCAAGAGAAGTCAAAAATAATTTATGTGACATTATTACTTACTCAGATTAGCCTGGCTCTATCAAAGGCCTGGCATTGGAATCGGTAAATCCGATAAGGATAATCAGATACTTCTTGGAGATATAAAAGTTTGATAGCTAGCTCCCAGAATCCTGATCTTTGTGAGCTTGATAGACCTCGATCAGACTCTTAGCTAGTCCCCAAACCTCTCTTTCGACCGAATCCAGAATAAGATCCTTTAAGTGGTGAATCATGTTATTCTTCTCTTCGCCCGGCGGATCAATCTGAGTAGCTACTTGGACACCAACACCTTCTGAATTATGGAGACCGATGGAAAATCCACAATCCCCAAGATCCTTGATACAATCTCTTTTATCGGAAATCGGAAGATCCGGAATAAAAACTATCTCCGCCTTCCTTTGGCCCATCGCCATTTCTACAAGATCCTTAGCCTCCTTCAAACCTAAGCCACTCAAAGACCGAACACTCTTGATCGCCCTAACCCTATCAGTACAGGTATAGTCGCCTATAATTGTGATTTTTTCCACCTTAAGACTCCAGAAGTAAAATTAACGAATCATTTAGGACAGCGTGAAACTTATTCTCGCCGTAGTGTTCTGGAATATGACTGGTCAATATTCCGACTAAAGCTATTTCATCTTTGGCGTCTTTTGCAGCGATGAATTCTTCTTTATCTTTGCTTTTTTCTACAATTTCAATCAGCTCTTGTCCTAACATAATGGTACCTCGCTTTTCGATTTATTTTATATATTATATCATACCTAGGAATATTCTGTCAATCCCTAATTACCGTCGGTTGCCCGGCTGTGAATTTTCCAGTCTTTCGGTGGATGTTTCATCACACTCTGGGGAACAGATAAAGCCCCCATAAGTATTCACTTTGCAAAGCTCTTGAGTCTCCGGATGATACGCCTGACCGCCAAAGCAATATTCATATCCAGCTAGAAGCTTGAGGCAACCGCGACAGGTGGCATACCCTTTGTCATAAGGCTCGCCGTTGGATTTATTGAAGAAGACTGTTCGTTCGACCCATTCGGCTTGGTCTAACTTAGTCTTTTGATCTAAAAACTCTTGATAGACTTCGATCATATTCCTGACCTGGAGAGCACCGAAGGGTTTTTGAGTATGCCACACCCGACTCTTCTTAGAGTTTCTCATTTCAACAACCCATGATCCTTCGCATATCGAAAGCGGGGTTAACTGGAAAGATGTTTCTTTTTCTGCCATGTTCCTTCCTCTATTTCACGGGTGGCAAGGATGTTGCAGGCTGAAGAACAGACGAAGCCGCCATATTCATTAACCTCACAAGAAGAGCCTGTATTTGGGTTCTTTGCGCCTAAATCATATCTTTCATCATAACCATCTAAAGAGAGGTCACACATACAACAAACCGCATATCCTTTGTCATATTTCAGACCTCGGCTCGTAGTATAGACCTGACGCTCTATCCAATTCTCCTGGTTCATTTTCCGGCCGTCTGCCATTCCATGGATCATCAACCTCATAGTCTCGTAAGCTCTCTTAGCAGGCATCCTATCAATAGTATGCCAGACTCGATTCCCTGTTGAATTAGACATGGAAATGACACAGTGAGTCTTGTTGATCGGAACTAGCTTCAGATCAAAGGCTGAATTAGGCATTTGCTGATGCGGCTTTTTTCAGGTCTTGGATCAGGGCGTCGACATTGAACTGGTTTTCGAAAAAAGTAAAAGTCCCATCAGAGGCGTCATGCCGAACTACCATCATATAGTCGTGGCCAATCTGAATGGAGAGTGAATCCCCTTCAGCTAACGGGAAATCTTCATCTGGCAGCATTTCGATAAGACCGTCTTCATGTTCGTTGGGTTCAGAGACTGAACTCTTTTTGATCTGATAGCCGCGATTCATTAATTTTTTAGCAACGCTTTTTGCAGACATTGTATATACCTCAGAGTGTTGATTTCGGAATTCGGGTCTGTTAATCCCCGAATACATAGAATCGGTTGCTATCCCGATCATCAATTTCAGGTCCATATAGAGAGTCCACCACTGCAAAAGCAGCAGCCTCGCTATCAGCCCTGAAAGTAACCGTAGCACCGACCCCACAATAACCAGCTTCAGAAGGTATTGTGACTATTTTGATAATCTGCGCACCTCCGGAAATAGCATCACCTAAACTATCCAGAACGGTGTCGGGATTCTCTAAAAGCATATCAAGCTCGAATTCTATCATTTGATAATTTCCTCGTAGTGGATAACCCAATCATTGCCTTTAATATCGGCAAAGAACTCATAAAATTCTTCCAGCTTTTCTTGAAGTTTGAAGCCGGGAATATTATCTTCAATACAGTCCCATTCATCAAAACAATCAGCAATGATTTGATAAGTCTTGCCATCTTCAACTTCGACTGGAACCATTACCTCTTTAAAGATATACCAACTTTCGCCGCTGTCGCATTCATTGGCTTCTTTTTGGAGTCGGTCAATCAATTCCACCGCCTGAGTCTCGGAAAGTCCATTGCGGACAATTTCAGGTTCTTCTGATTTAGGATAGGCTTCGCCGATGGTTGACATCAAAGCAGATTTAACGAGATACCGGTCAATCATTGTTATGTCCTTTTCTGTGTGTATGGGTCTATTATACCCCAGACAGCCAGAGAATACAACCCCCTAAATGAGGATATTTCCATTTATTTCCATAAATCCTTCAGATTTCTTTGTTCCTGGGCGTGCTGAGACGCGCTCTAAGCGACTTTAACCCAATAACCCATAGATCATTAGGTGTTCTTTAGAAAGGAAGCCTGGGTAGGCTTTTTGATCGGGCAATCTGCCATATCACCAAAAAATCCAAAGCTTCTGACTGGTCTATGACTTTATAGCCGTCTGATCTTTTTTCGCGCCAAATAGAATTGGCTTTTTCCCGAGGACATCGGAATTGGGTTTTAGAGGTATCAGATGGATCGAATACCCGAACCCGAATATCTCCGCCGCTGTCTCTGAAAGAGAGCATCTTCGAGTCTTTTTTAATATAGTAGACTTTCATAATAAACTCAAAGAATCCCTAAAAGCTTGCCGTCCAGTCTTCTAGTCATGCAGAAAATTAGACAATTCCGGCTCTAGAAGCAGTATCCTATATCCGACCTTTCTTTTTTCGCGCCACAAACTATTAGCATCTTCGCGGGCCAGGTAAAATTCATGGTGTGAAGAGGAATTCAAATCAAAAATGCCGATTGAGATTGAATCATTTTCTGGATCATCATTGAAGGTATAGAGTCTATTAAGCTTTCGAATATAGTATGATTTCTTCATGCCATTCGACCTCTATAATTTTCGCCAGTACCCCAAACCTTTTCCATCCACTCATCAGCCTTGGATGGTTCTACTTGATGATTTCGGAAACCGGGGCCTCTTCTGAAGTTCCATTGCTGATTAGCATCTTCACGATTATAGGTTCGAGAGTCTTCGTTTTTATCCAATCCACACTTAAATCCCTCTTTATAAGCGACTGTGATAGTCCGGAAAATTATCTCTATCTGGTCATGCCCGCCATCGATAAATTCGATTAGGCTAGATTCTTCCAATTTTTTGTAATATAGGAATCGGACCTTTGGAACCGGAATTTGCATTTTGAAACCTAAAGTTTATTAAAGATAAAAGATAAAAGAAAGGGAGAGGCATTGCACCTCTCCCGTTCCAATCCCCCTCTCCGGCCTCTCCCGCCTATTCTGAGGTTTCTTCTTTTGGCTCCTGAGTGGCCAGCCAATCGTCCAGTTCCTTCTGTTCCTTGGCTTCGGCCATTTCTGCCATCTGCTCTGCCCGTTTGGCTTCCAGATCGAGAACCAACTTAGCTTCGAAAGCCTTATCGGCATTATCCTTATCAAGCTCCAGAATAACTTCGTACTGACAGCAGCGCCCTTTGGTGTTGTTGTAGTCGGATGGAATCGATACCACATCACGGGGATTAATCTTAACAGCTACAACCCGGTCGCCATGGAAGTTGTCCAGATATTCTAATGAACAGAAATGGAGGCCAGAAGAGCAGGTCCGATTCCGGTCATCGTCAACGTTGTTCCGGGTCATTTTAACAGTCGTTCCGACAGAGTTATCAATCTCACCGGTATAACAGTCAGTATAGTTGCCTTTGATTTTCTTATAGGCCAAGAAGTGACCGTCTGGGGTAATTGGCAACTGACCTTTTTCCATAAATCCGTACAGCTCCTGGACCGCAGTCATTGAAGGGTTGGACATCAGGTTAGCCAGGAAATTAATCATAGGCTTGCCATCATATCCTTCTTCCAACATATTCAAGATACGGGTGGTCATGCTGTTGGCGAGTTCTTCGTCCTTGTAGAAAAGAACCCCATCTTTGACTTCGATAGCTCCTTCTACAAAATCTTGGATGCCGCGCTTCAGGTCGACCAATTTGAGGATAGTAGATTCATCACCACCATTCTTCAAAGAGTCCAGAATCTTTGTGTAATACCGATGGTCCTCAGTTACGACGCGAGGCTGGCCGTCGATAACGATATTCAGAACACCATTGCTCAAAATATAGGGATATGACATTTCTATTTCTCCTTTAAGTAACTAACAACAATTTCAACTTTTTCTTGATCTATGCTATATAGATCTAAGATTTTAAAGATTGGTTCGGCCTCTATGAGCGCCTTCCATTCTTCAATCCACTCTCTGGCCATCAGGTCAGGGTCTTTGGATTCTATTTCTACCTTGTATATATCTATCAGCCTTGACCATGATTCGTGATCATAATCATCAACCTGGGCACCTTCGATCTTATTCCAAAATACCTTAGAACTATGAGTATCGGGTAAAGCCCGAATCAGTCGGTCTCGAGCCTCCTTCCGATCCCAGTTGCCGGCTAAAATATTCAACATTCGCATAAAGCGATTTGCTTCTTCCGTCTGTTGATAATTAGAAGTAATTGAACCTATATTCTTTTCAAGATACCCTTTAATATAATCTATTATATTGACTAAGTCAACCCCCTCAGCAAGAAATAGTTTCTTGGCGGCAGGTCGCAGACCTAGGACCGTACCTTTGAAGATATTTAGTTGTCTGGCATATCTAAGAATCTCGTCAAGGATTTCAGAATCATACTTCTTCCCAGTGGGGTCAAGGATAGAAAAGAACTTCAGATCCACGAAATAGATGGTATTTCCGTTTTCATCAACATCTGCCCGTATTTCTGATGTATCCAATTTTTCTTCGTCCCAATTATCTCTTTCCAGGGGCCGCTCGCCATAACCATATTGGCTTCTGCGAAAGCCGGTCCAGGTAAATAATGATACCGAAGAGATTCTCTGGGTCCGGACTGGTTTATCCAAAGAACTGGTATAAATAATTTCCGGAGAGCCGATCTGTTTAATCAAAGCCCTCATATCACGGAGAGCTTTCTTGGGATCAGATTTGATTTCAGCATGCCGCAAAAGATGTCCGTTGGTTCCGCTTTTTTTTGATAGATGATTCCGCACTCTAGCGATTCCGCCGGATGGAAGATCATCGATATAGAAGGATGTTTCCCTATGTGGGTGAATGGCGTAATCCGTCGCCTTGTGACTTCCTCCGGAATTGGATCTAACTTTATATCCTCCTTTACCATAGGAATTCTGGTAAAGATCAATCGTAATAGACTTACAGAATCTAGGTTTGCTTAAAGGAACATTGGCACCATCTTTAAGATCGTGGCCCTGCCATTGAAGATTCACCTCGTAGGTACCCTGAACAGACCGGAGGAATGAATGGATATGTCCATTATCGTTTAGAAGTTCCAGAAACCTCAGTTTGGCAGACCACAGGGTCTTACAATTGGTGATCTGATCCTGGATGGACTGGGTAATCATTCGAGAAGCTGTAGCTAAAACCTCACGGATATTCTTAACAGTTCGAGGGTCATAAGATAGGCTTTCTCGAGATGCAGCAACTTCCAGGTCTCCGATGGCAAAATGGATTTCTATCGGCAGATCTAGGACCGCAGATTCTTCTTTCGTGATACCCGGAATTGCATCTTCTCTCAGGGGATAAGCCACATTACCCTGAAGAGCCACTGGCTGACGGGCATGCCGAGGAAGGTCGTGAGAAAGTTCACGAATCTTCCAATTGTCGCCTTCTAAAAGATATGAAGTTTCGTTGATCTCGAATTCGCGATTCCCGATGACGTTCGGTCGATATTTGAAATAGAAAAGAGCTCGTTCTGCTTTTTCTTCAAATCGACGGAAATCTTCCTGACGGACTGGCATTGAAACCTCCAAACCGTTGACTTCGTCAGTGGGTTCTGATCCCATCAGAGCAATACTAGGGACGCCGTTTTCCGCAATGAAGGCAGTATAAAGCCGCTGGGTTCCATGGAACCGAGAAGTTATCGTGAAGCTGTCTACATAAGAGAATGGGCTTTTGGAACCCAGACCGAGGGCGCCGATGAAATCATTGGAGTCGCCTTTGGTTGATTCAAAGTAGGTGGTGTATAGGTGGGTAACCCCTTCATTATCCAAACCGATGCCGAAATCCTTAACAGAGAAAAAAGGTTCTAACTCATTTGGTAAATGGACTTCAAAGGGAACCTCTGGGTTTCCAGCTGCGACGTGAGCATCGTAAGCATTACAGCTCAGTTCACGAATTACCGCTAAAATCTTATCAGAATATAGACCATCAGACAGAATCTTAAATGCCTTTCCGGTGGCCTTGATTTGGAAGGAACCTTCCTGGGTTACGCCACTTCGGGTAACCTCATTGGTTTTCGCGGTAGTTTTCATCGAGTGCAGACCTCTTGGGTTTCTTTTCATTTCATTTTGTATGTGACTATTATACCCTTCTCTCCGTCTGGAGTCAACCCCCCGGAAGGTAAAATAATCCGAAAAAAAAGGCTCCGGTATTCTGGAGCCTTTTACTTCCTTTCTCCTTCAATCTCCTTTAATATTCTCTAGAGTCAGGATTAAAGGCTCTGAGCGACCTCATCCTGGAAATCTAGGATTTCAGGCGAAAAAGCGCTGCCTTTCTTCGGAGTATTAGCCCATTCAATATCCAGACGAGCTCGAACCTCGTCGAATGTATCGGCAGTTAGTAAGTTAGTCGGGCCAGTGTCATAGATAACCCGTAACTCGTTAGATTCCTGTGGGACCTCATCAACAGGAAATACCTGTCGAATAGTTTTTCCGGCTGCGTCCAGGGTTATAGCTACAGCTAGTTTACCCGGAAGACTGGTCTTAGTCGGATCAGTAGCTGGCTTCTTCATCACATACTTAATCCGCCCGCCAGGGAACTGAATGTAGTTAGTCTTCAATGCGGCCGATAGTATATCACGGTGCAGGTCTTTTTGTAGAAGACCTCCGCCCATTCCGAAGGCTACATTCTCGATCGAAAAACCAGCCTCAATAACTGCATCAATGACTTCTAAAATCATTCGTGGACTCATGCCGTCGCCTTGAATAACCCCAACCCCTCGAAGAACCTTATATCCTTTTTTGTTGAAGTCGTGTCCAAAGTGTGCAGCAGCAGCCCGAAGACCCAGAAGAACCATATCTTTGGGTGTTCCCGAATCTGGCCGCATGACCAAAAATCCACCCTTAGCAATGATTCGGTCTTTCATCGACGGGATAATCCGTTCGACTGCATTGGCGAAGTCGTAGCTATCCAGAACGATTGCATAAGCTCCGCCGCCGTTCACGTCAATCATATTTTCATAGGCTTCGGCCTCGGTATCCCACGGCGTAACGGTACAGTGAGCCATTGCTGGAATCGAATTGCCTACTGGTACTCCGTTGTTGAGGTAGCGGGCGGCGTAGTGGGCCGCTGGTACGGTGTCAGTACCCTCGAAGCTTAATAGATGGGCCATGCCACCTATAGTTGCCTGTTCCGTACCGGTACAACCCCGGAATCCAAAATCGTGCAGTCGGCTAGGGATTTTCCAGTAAGCATCTGCATCGGCTGATTTATGGAAACCATCCTCTACCATGTCTCGAACTCGTCTCGAGAGAGTGGCAACTGTCGATGGGTACCAGGTCTGGACTATCAAAGCTTCGAACCAGGTTACCAAAGGAGCAAATTTCTTTTTGGCTGTGATTTGAACCACAGGCGTTCCGGGATATACAACAGAGCCTTCTGGTAACGCTTCGATCTTCAGGGGCATGTTGCCATCGAACTTATCCACAATCTCCTGAAATAAATCTTCGGGAAAGGGATATTGGGTGCCTCCAGCATTGAAGGTGGCGTAGAAGTCTCGAGCTTCGGTAATATCAGCCTGAGTGATCTTCTTGCTGATATAGGTTTCAATGATATAGCGGATGCCGACCCAGACAATGCGATCATCAGGGTATTCCATGTCAACCCATCCGCGATACTTTGCTTTTTCAGAGATGCTCATCAAAGCCATCGCTTTACGGAAAGTGAGGTAAGAAGTTAATTCTTCAGCCTCTGGATATTGATTAAAATGAGAAACCTCATAAGCATCCACAGCGAACAGAGTGTTGGTTTGAGTTTGTGGGGTTGTTGGATTGGTCATGATTGTCTTCCTTTAAGTAATGCCCGGTCCAGTTGTCTGAACTTCGAGCGAGTTTTAGTTTATCTATTTTAACATAATTCGGGGATAGATGTCAACCCCTTTAGGATTCACCGTAGAGGGCTACTACCCAGCTATAGAGACCAATTTTCCTAGCTTCGATGGACTCTAAAGTTGTTAGGCGGCTCTTCCTAAGGCCCAGCAAATTAATTTCAGACCTCAGAATAGTATCGCTGATTTCGCTTAATTCTTTTATTAGGCTAGTGATCGGATGAGAAGCACCTGCTTTAGCTAATAAACCTTCATCGACTTTCATTATATCCGGAGACAGAGTGGTTATATTCTCCTGGACTTTAGAGCATTCAGTACGGACGATTTCGAGGTAATCTTCTTGGGTAGATATTCTGCCGGAAAAGCCCCGAAGATTTGCTAAATCGGTGGTGTGTTCTGATATAGAGCACAGAGAAGATATTAAAGAAATAAGGCCCATGACACACAAGGCTATAGCTCCTAACACAATACCCCCAAAATTGTTCCCTACATTCTCAGAGATTCCCCAGACGACAATTAGATAAGCCCAACCGAAGAAGAAAACGGAAGAACCCGGAATAATCAA
>Ga0164318_10007658_pt1 | contig 10467 bp, 8 predicted proteins | sample GuaBasSedimGuay9_FD_113734 | JGI IMG/M metagenome (GOLD analysis project Ga0164318, IMG submission 113734) | Subseafloor sediment microbial communities from Guaymas Basin, Gulf of California, Mexico - Guay9, Core 4571-4, 0-3 cm | ecosystem: Environmental > Aquatic > Marine > Hydrothermal vents >...
ATAGGATTTTAGAAAAACTATGCGAAAAAATGAACCAAACAGAAACTATGTTTCCTGATACAAATCTTGTTGTTTTCTATAAACTGGTCTCATCTTAAATCCGCTTAGGTCAGTTGTTCTGAATCTATAAAAAAAGGAGAATCTCAATCAAAAAACCGATCTTTATTTAGAATCATTCCATATAAATCAACTTTTATATCAATGTTCCCTATCCTTTCAATTGAAAGTAAATTAACAATAATTTAAATATGATAAGCACTAAGTGCTATTTAATGTTGCTTACGCACTAGTGCATGGTTTTAGTAGTTAGCAAGTTAGTAAAAAGTAAATATACAATTAATTTTATCATGGTACTTAGTATATAAAAAAAACTGACTTCATGAAGCTTCAAAATTTGGAATTTTAAAACAATAAGAAGTCAGAGAAGTTATTTTACACTTGAGAAAGATAGACTTAGCTAACCAGCGTACCAACATTTTCACCTTTAACTATTTTGATAAGGTTACCGGATATATTCATATCAAAAACCACAATAGGCATATCATTTTCTTTGCACATTGTAAATGCGGTTTGATCCATAATTTTAAGATTTTTGCTTATCGTTTCATCAAAACTAATTTTTTCAAATTTGGTTGCATTTGGATCTTTTTCCGGATCAGCAGTATAAATACCATCAACCCTGGTACCTTTTAATAAAACATCTGCCTCAATTTCAACCGCACGCAATGCTGAAGCACTATCGGTTGTAAAAAAAGGATTTCCTGTACCTCCTGAAAAAATAGCAACTTCACCAGACTGAAGTGCTTGAACTGCTTTCTGTTTATTAAACCGCTCACCAACAGATTCAATCGTAAATGCTGTAAAAACCTTAGCTTTTTGTCCAATATTTTGAAAGGCTGATAAAAGTGCCATACTATTAATAACCGTAGCCATCATTCCCATTTGGTCACCAATTACACGATCAAACCCTTTCTTTGCTCCCGTCATTCCTCGAAAAATATTTCCACCACCAATAACTATCCCCACCTGCGTTCCACTCTTTACAATTTCAGAAACCTGCTGAACATAAGAGGAAACAACAGCTGCATTAATCCCATAATTATCGTCACCCATAAGGGCTTCACCACTCAGTTTTAATAAAACTCTTTTATATCTATTCATTTTTTAAACATTTAATTTTAGCCTGATTAATTATGCTACGCATGAGCTAAAGGTTCATAAATTTATTAAATACTTTGTTAATTATCTATCAGTATGTAACTTAAACCAAAACAGTAAAAATATTAAAAAATTACAAATTTACCAAAGGTGCATTTTTTCTTTGCCGGACTTTTTCCCGAACCAAGTTCGGGACAGGCAGTTGCAAACCTCTTACAGTATAAACATACAGCTTCAAAGTTCACTTCGGCTTCGCTCTGCACAGGCTTGCCTCAATTCCAACAAAGAAAAAACGCATAGCCTGCCCCGCCTTAGCGGGGAATTATTCAGGTTAGTTAAAGATAGGAAGATTTTTTTCAAAAAAAAAGAGCTCTGAAAATTCAGAGCTCTTTTTAATTCTATTGTATTTTTTAAACTTATACGTTCAAAGTAAACCTTTTAAAAGATATTACTGTTAAATCTTTATCCGTTTTTACAAGATAATCTTTAATCGTAAGTTTATTGTCTTTTACAAATTGTTGATTCAATAAAGTATTCTCTTTAAAGAATTTATTTAATCTTCCTTTAGAAATTTTCTCAGCTAAATCAGCAGGTTTACCTTCCTGGATGGCTTGTTCTTTACCAATTTCAATTTCTTTAGCAATCACCTTGTCCGACACATCTCCTTTGTCAATAGCAATAGGATTCATTGCAGCAATTTGCATTACTATATCTTTTCCAACTTGTGCATCAAAACCACCCTTATTAAAAGCGGCAATTGTTGACAACATATTTCCAGGATGAATATATGAAGATACATATCCACCTGATACACTTTCAAAATATGAAAGCTCTAATTTTTCACCAATTACACCAATCTGATTTATAATTTCCTCTTCAATTTTTTTACCATTAATCTCTAATGCTTTTAATGCATCTAAATCAGCAGGCTTATTCTCAATAGCAATATCCAAAATGCTTTGAGCAAATTTTACAAAATCATCATTTTTTGCAACAAAATCAGTTTCGCAATTCAATGCTATAATTGCGGCATATGTATTATCTGCTGTAGCACTTGCAAGTACTGCACCTTCAGAAGCCTCTCTATCAGCTCGTTTGCTTGCTAGTTTTTGCCCTTTTTTTCTAAGAAGATCAATTGCCTCATCAAAATCGCCATTTGTTTCGCTAAGGGCGTTTTTACAGTCCATCATACCGGCACCGGTCATCTTCCTAAGCTTTGCTACATCAGCTGCTTTTATTTGTGACATATATTATTATTATTATATTATTATTGTTTTTATTTTTCAGTAACTAGTCTACAGCATTTACTGTAGATACCTACTGGTAACTTCCTACTTTTTTGGCTCTGTGCTTTTATTTTCAGATGTAGGCTCTGTGTACTCTTTCCTAACTCTTGTTTTACGAGCTCTTTTCACATTTTTCTCAGCACCTTCAGTAGAAGTTTTTTGCTCTTTCGATTTTGCTTCCATTTCCCTGTTTGCTCTACGCTCACTCAATCCATCAGCAATTGCCGAAGTTACTGCATTTACAATAACCTGGATTGATTTTGAAGCATCATCATTTGCAGGAATAGGAAATTCAATACTTGGATCTGAATTTGTATCAACAATTCCAAAAACCGGAATATGTAATCTTTTAGCTTCGGAAACTGCAATTTTCTCTTTGGATACATCAACTACAAATAATGCTGCCGGAAGTTTCGTCATTTCCGAAATGGAACCTAAAACGGTTTCAAGCTTAACTCTTTGTCGTGAAATCTGAAGTCTTTCTCTTTTTGAGATATTCTCAAAAGTTCCGTCTGTTTTCATTTTATCAATAGTGGTCATTTTTTTAACCGCTTTTCTAATTGTAGGGAAATTAGTTAACATCCCACCAGACCACCTTTCAGTAATATAAGGCATTCTAACTGATTTAGCACTTTCGGAAACGATGTCTTTTGCTTGTTTTTTTGTAGCAACAAACAAAATTTTCTTTCCTGACTTTGCAATTTGATTAATTGCATTAACTGCTTCGTCAAGCTTTACCAGTGTTTTATTTAAATCTAAAATATGAATACCATTTTTCTCCATAAAAATATAAGGAGCCATATTCGGATTCCATTTTCTTTTTAAGTGCCCAAAATGCACTCCAGCTTCAAGTAACTCTTGAAAGTTTGTTTTAACCATTTTCTTTTTTTTAAGTTTACATTCTAAGTAAATGCAATCGCAAAGTAGTCCTGCAATGCAGGAGTCTCCACAATTTAGATACTAAACTCTGTTTAACGTTTACTAAATTGAAATCTTTTTCTAGCTTTTGGTTGTCCCGGTTTTTTACGTTCTACCACACGAGAATCTCTGGTAAGAAAACCTTTTGCTTTTAATGCCGGACGATGTTCTGCATCAATTTTAATTAAGGCTCTGGCAATAGCCAAACGTAATGCTTCTGCCTGTCCGGTAAAACCACCACCATATAAATTCACCTTAATGTCATAATTTTCAGCAACATTCACTTCACTTAAAGCCTGCTTAACAACATAAATTAACTGATCTGTTTTGAAATATTCTTCTAGTTTTCTGTTGTTAACAGTAATCTCCCCTTTTCCATCAGATAAATAAATACGGGCAACTGCAGCTTTCCTTCTTCCAATTGTGTTAATTACTTCCATTTGATCTATTTAATTGAATTAAGTTTTATTTCCACTGGTTTTTGAGCCTCATGATTATGCTCTGCACCAACAAACACATGTAAGTTTCTAAAAACTTTACTTGCTAATTTGTTTTTTGGTAACATACCTTTAACAGCATGTTCAATCAGCCTTTCTGGATATTTATCCAGAATATATGCTGGCGTAACTCTTTTATCACCACCAGGATAACCTGAATGGCTAAAAAGTTCACGTTTTTCCCATTTTTTACCCGTCATTTTAATTTTTTCAGCATTAATAACAATTACGTTATCTCCTGCATCAACATGGGGTGTAAAATCCGGTTTATTCTTACCTCTTAGTATCTTAGCCACTTTAGAGGCTAATCTTCCAAGAACTTCACCTTCTGCGTCTACCAGCAACCACCTTTTATTTACAGTAGCACTATTTGCTGATATTGTTCTGTAGCTTAATGTATCCACGATTCTTGTAAGTTTTTAATTAATAACTTTATACAATTTTTCCACGATAATTTTGGACTGCAAAAGTATAACTATTTTGTTAAAAGACAATAGTTAAGGCAAAATATTTTTTTGAATTTCAAATTTGAATTTAATTTTTCATAAAAAAGCTGCCGAATTTAAATAACCCGACAGCTTAAAATCAAACCTAAAACTTACAAACTATGCTCTTTTCCTTATCCGTTTTGTTTTTGTAATTAAATTATTGTCATGAGCTGTACTAGCTCTTCCTGAAGGATCCTCATCATCTTGCCATTTAGGAATCCATTTTTTCACTGTTTTCAAAGCATGCTCTTGCGGATACATCTCTTCAAATAATTGTCTAAAATAAAATGCTTCTTTTGTTGTAGGTGTATTATGAGAATATAATTCTTTTGCTTTTGCAAATTGTTTATCACTTACTGAATTTTCACAAAACTGCCTTAATTCATCAATCCAGCTGTAACCAATACCATCACTAAATTGTTCTTTTTGTCGCCAGAGAACCTCATCGGGCAAATATGGATTTTCTTTATGATCAAAGGCTGCACGCAAAATATACTTTTCCGGAATTGACTTATCTCTATCTGGCTGTTTATCAGAAGGCTTTATATGCATTGATGTATTAATAAAGTCTTTATCAAGAAACGGTACGCGAGCTTCAATGCCATGAGCCATAGTAGATTTATCAGCACGCAGGCAGTCAGCAGTTGAAAGATTTTGAACACGCCTTATTAATTCTTTTTGAAATTCTATGGCATTTGGCGCATTGTGAAAATAAAGATATCCTCCGAAAATCTCATCTGCTCCCTCGCCTGACAGGACTGTTTTTATACCTGTTGATTTTATATATTTTGATAAAAAATACATAGGAGTTGCTGCCCTTATTGTTGTTACATCATAAGTTTCAAGATGCCAAATAATTTTCTTTATAGACTCAATCCCCTCCTCTACACTAAAAACAACACTATGATGGGTTGTTCCAATATAGTCTGCTACTTTTTTTGCAGCAATTAAATCGGGGGCATCCTCACTAACTCCAACTGAAAAAGAATGCAATTCACTTTCTTTTGGAAGTAAACGTTTAGTAATTGCTGCAATCAGGCTCGAGTCAAGCCCTCCTGACAGTAATACACCTAGAGGCACGTCAGTCATTAATCTTTTTTCTGTTGCCTTTACTAATGCGTTTTCAAGCTTCTTTAAATCAACATCATCTTTTGCAACAAATACATTTTCCCAATCAGGCTTATAATATTTCACAAAACCTGTTTCAAGTGTGTAATAATGTCCTGGAGGAAATGCTTCCATTTCTATGCATTGATCTGCAATTGCTTTCATTTCAGAAGCAAAATACATTTTACCTGATTTATCAGTCCCATAATATAAAGGCTTTACTCCTATTGGATCTCTTGCAGCCATATATTTATCACCATCAACAATAACAAAGGCAAAAACACCATCCAAACGATTACAAAACTCGTAACCATACTCTTTATATAATGCAACAATTACTTCGCTATCTGATTTTGTTCTAAAAGGGTAATTAACTAATTGTGTTCTTATTTCTTCATGATTATAAATTTCGCCATTATGCACCATCCACACCTCACCTTCCGATGGAATTGGTTGCACCCCAGTATTTAAATCAATTATTGATAATCGCTCATGCGACAATACGGATCCATTTTCAGTTTGCACCAAACCGTTTTCATCCGGACCTCTATGAGTCATCCTTTTAGACAAGTTTCTTATTTCCTCAGGACTATTTTCTCCAATTACTGTTAATATACCACACATAAAAAATGATTATATTCTTAATTATTAGCTTTTACTTTTATTTTGTCAGCAATAACACCAACAAAACACTAAAACAACTTTATACGGGACAATGTTAATGATTATGACTAAATTTACCAAACTTAATAACGATTTTATTATACACAAATCAATACAACTTTCATTTTCACTCTATAAGTAGTAATATAAAATGATTTTAGCATTACACAAACTTAATGATTAGTCTTTTCTAATATTCTCACAGTTATAAAAATTCATTTTCAATAAGAATTTCAGGTGAAATATCCGCATTTTCCTTTTATTTTATTACTTTTACACCATTAATTGTGTGAAAATAAAACATTACAGATAAGAACTAACACATTTTACTTTTATACAAAAGCTGTATTTTTTCATTTCAATACAATGGATAAACAAAACATAGCAAAAAAATAATTTCAATTTCAATTTCTTTTTAAAATGGAGAAGAATACTCATATTGACATATTAGACAGAAAAATACTATCAATTCTAGTTAAAAATGCCAAAACACCTTTTCTTGAGGTTGCAAAACTGTGTAAGGTTTCAGGATCAGCAATTCACCAAAGGGTAAATAAACTAATTGACATGGGTGTTATTACAGGCTCTCACTTTTCAATTGATCCTAAAAAGCTAGGCTTCAAAACCACTGCTTATGTTGGGATTTACCTTGAAAATGCTTTGCTTTTTGCGGATGTTTTAGAGGAGATGAAAAAGATTCCTGAAATTGTACAATGTCATTATACAACAGGACAATATTCTATGTTTGTTAAAATATTTGCAAAAGATAATATGCACTTAAAACAAGTTTTATCTGAAAAATTGGTTGCTGTTCGTGGGGTTTTAAGAACAGATACGTTCATGTCATTAGAAGCTTTAATTGACCGGGATGTTCCTATTGAAATGTAAAATTATTACCAGTGTCAAATCAAGAATAGTAATCAGACGCAATTTCAGAAATATATTGATTAATTCGCTGTGATTAATTCAGTACTAATCGTAACACCAAACTTAGTTCCTTTGCCCATTTCGCTGGTCACATTTATTTTTCCGTTAAAAACATCAACTAAACCTGTAACAATAGCTAAGCCTAAACCGCCTTGTTTGTAGTTGTAATTAAAAACACCTGGTTTATGCCTGAAAATGTATTTATCAATATCCTGTTCAAACATACCTTTACCCGTATCCTTAACAAAAAACTCAATTTCACAATTACTTTTTTGCAAATCCCCTGGTTCAGGAATTTGTGTTCCCGGTAATTTCTCGTCTATATTAACTCCCAATGTAACAACACCTTTTTCAGTAAATTTCAGAGCATTTTCCATCAATTGCTTGTATATAAGCCACAGTTTGTTATAATCTGATTTAATAATAACGTCATCATAACCATCAGCAATTTCTGTAACAATTACAATATCATTATTTTTTGAATCATCTAATTTCTGATTAAACTCATCAGCAACTAATTTCAGAAACGATTTTAAATCAATTTCACGTGTTTTAACTTTTATAATACCTGCCTGAATACGAGAAAGGGTCACGATATCATCAATTAAAGAAAGTAAGGTGTCTACATTTTCTATAATAGTTTGAAGATATTCATTTCTTTGACCAATTGAAATTGATTTATTCACTATTAAAGTAGCATATCCGGTAATTGCATTCATTGGTGTCTTCACCTCTCTTGATAGATTATTTAAGAAGGTGGTTTTAAGGCGATCAGCAGCAATTGCTCTCTCTTTCTCTTTCTCCAGCTCTTTTGTTCTTAATTCAACTATTTTTTCCAGCTGATTCTTATTACTCTTCAGGTCAATATTTTGTTCTTCAATTTTCTCATTCTTAGAACGAAGCTGATTATTAACTTTATTAATTTCAGTATTTTTTCGCTCTATTTTATTAATTTGATATTCTATTTCATCTTGTTGCACAACAAGCTCATGATTCTTGTGAATTATTTCTTTGTTCCTTTCTTCAACAATTTTTTCAAGTTTAATTTTTTGTACACTTATGATACGATCACGCTCTTTTAAAGCTTCGAGCTCTTTATACCGCGCCTGTTCTTCATTTGCACTATAAACATTAATTTTATTACCCACTACAAGTGATAATACCATAATATTTATGTAACCACCATAAATCAACAGTTCAAATGACCCATTACTTTCTGAAAAAATATGTAAATTCTGTATAAAAAATATAACAAAGGCAATAATAGGAAACAAAAAGGACACGGAAAATAATCGGGCAGATACATCACCTTTTTTTATTAAGAGCAATGCAATAATAAAAATTAGAAAATAAAAAGAACCAAACACGAACATTAACAAAATATTTGACAGGTAGACAGCCCCCAATAAATCTATAAAAATTATGCTAAGCACGAAGGCCATCATAATTTGCAAGCTCCCATAAACCCGTGGCATTGCTGAAGCCAAACTCAACATTCTCATTACAAATAAAATAGCACTTATATTCACAAATCCGTAAAACACAGTAATATGTTTGCTAAAAATAGGGTACACACCCCAAAAGAATCGGGTACCAATACCAAAATGATATGAAAGAGTCAAAGCCGAAAAGAAAACAAATATCAGGTAGTATAAATAAACAGGATCACGTACTGAAAAATACAATAATAGGTTGTATAAAATTGCTAAAATTAAAGCTCCAAATAATAAACCATTTATAAAGTTCCAGAAATGCTTTTCTTCATACAAGTTCTTTTTCCCAAGTAGTTTTAGTGTAAAAGGCAGGTATGTATCAGATTTGACCCGAATATAGTATGTAAATTCACCAGGATTTATGGCAAATATAAAATTCTTAGTTTTGATACGCCTATCTTCAAACAAATACATACTACCAGTTAACACACTGTCAATCACAACATCATCTAACACAGTAAAGATAGAAATCTGGTCTATAAACTCAGGCTTTAGTTCAAGATATATTTCCTCTGTTAATTTATTCTCAATTTCTACAACGGCCCAAATGGCAGATTTAGAATAAGCACTAACATCTTTAATCCTTAATTTAAATTGAGAATTACTATGTAAGTTTTGAATATCATTTATTGTTAAGGAAGCTTCTTCTTCAATATAAACTAATACTTCATTTTCCAGGCCAACAGACTTGCTGGCATTATTAAAAACGACTTTATTCTGAGCATTTACATAAGCACCATTCCCGCTAAATAAATAGAGTGCAAAATGCAAAAGCAATCCTAGTATTATTTTATATATTTTCAGTTTAAATATCAAATGTTCTCAATGTTAACAATTACTGTAAATACACATTACAAGCTTTATCCTGCATTATTTTTGCAGCTTATTAAGTAGTGCAATTTACCGAAAAAATATAAACTTAACTTCAAAAATAAAAAAAACATGAATTAATCAAGCAGTTTGTATTTCTCAGGATAATCAATATTATAATGCAAGCCCCTGCTTTCACGCCTATTTCGGGCCATTTTTATAATCATATATGCCACATTAATAGCATTTCGCAGCTCACAAAGTTTTTGCGAAACTGTTGATTTCTCAAACAAGAGCTCAGTTTCTTCATAAATGATATTTAACCTGTCCAATGCACGTTTCAATCTTAAATTAGATCTGACAATGCCTACATAGTTTGTCATAACCTGCTGTAGCTCCTTAAACTCCTGTGTAATCAAAATCATTTCTTCAGGATGTGAAGTCCCTTCATCATTCCATTGAGGTACATTATTTTTTATTTTCAGCCGGGGTAAAACCGAAATTGCATGTTTTGCAGCTCTATGTGAAAAAACCACTGCTTCGAGCAATGAATTTGAAGCAAGGCGATTTGCACCATGTAACCCGGTTGAAGCAACCTCGCCAGCAGCATATAAGTTACGAATAGATGTTCTTCCATTTTCATCGGTAATTACACCACCACACACATAATGTGCCGAGGGGACAACCGGAATATAATCCGTTGTTATGTCAATACCTAATTTTTTACATTTTGCATAAATATTTGGAAAATGGGCAATTAATTCATTGGAATCAAGCATTGTGCAATCAAGATACACATATTCATCACCCGATAATTTAAGTTCATTATCTATCGCACGTGCAACAATATCTCTTGGGGCTAGACATCCTCGCTGGTCATATTTATGCATAAAGGTTTTTTCGGTCTTTGTACGTAATATAGCACCAAAGCCTCGTATTGCTTCAGTTATTAAAAATGAAGGTCGTTCACCCGGATAATACAAAGATGTAGGATGAAACTGTACAAATTCCATGTTTTCGATAAGACTTTTTGCCCTGTACGCCATAGCTAATCCATCTCCTGTTGCAATGGACGGATTTGTTGTTGAGTGATAAATATTCCCTATTCCGCCAGTAGCCA
>Ga0164318_10007659_pt1 | contig 10467 bp, 11 predicted proteins | sample GuaBasSedimGuay9_FD_113734 | JGI IMG/M metagenome (GOLD analysis project Ga0164318, IMG submission 113734) | Subseafloor sediment microbial communities from Guaymas Basin, Gulf of California, Mexico - Guay9, Core 4571-4, 0-3 cm | ecosystem: Environmental > Aquatic > Marine > Hydrothermal vents...
ACTTAGCGCCTGTGTTCATCATTCCTGAAACCTGACACCTGAAACCTTAACATATAGAAGATATGGAACAAAAATGGGATTAAAATTCCATCTGTATACACAGCGATTTTCATAACCCCAGGTTTTAGGTAATTACATTTAGTCTTTTATGAGATCATTAACAATAAGAAGGAAAGTAATGGCATACAATTCATTTGAAGATCTTGAAGTGTGGCAAAAAGCATGTAGACTAGCAGTTAGATTATATGTAGTTTTAAGAGAATGCAAAGATTACGGTTTGAAAAATCAGATGACAAAAGCCGGAGTTTCAGTTGCTTTTAATATCGCTGAAGGCACCGAAAGAGGTTCTACAGCGGAATTTATCAGATTTCTTCATATAGCAAAAGGATCTTCAGCAGAACTAAGAACACAAATATATATTGCTCGTCGAATTGAAATACTCTCCAATCAAGTTGAGACAGAACTTATCTTCGAATTGAAGAGCATCTCCAGTATGCTTCATGCTCTCATTAAATCACTGAAACCTAAAACTTAAAACCTAAAACGATCTCTAACTCACATGTCCAATTTCAAAATAGTTGCAACATCTGACACAACACGGGCAAGGGCCGGCATTTTGCAGACAGCTCACGGTGAAGTAGAAACCCCGGTTTTTATGCCGGTGGGAACGCTTGGCACGGTAAAATCCCTGTCACCCGAAGAGCTTATTGGGTGCGGAACCCAGATCGTTCTGGGAAATACCTATCATCTCTACCTCAGACCCGGATGCGATGTTATCCGCTGTTTTGACGGTCTCCACAATTTTATGCATTGGGACCGGCCTATTTTAACGGACAGTGGCGGCTTTCAGGTCTTTTCCCTTGCCAAACTTGGAAAAGTTACGGATGAAGGCGCTTTTTTTCAGTCCCATATCGATGGATCAAGTCATTTGCTGACACCTGAAAAGTCGGTTGAAATACAGATTTGTCTAGGATCGGATATCATCATGTGCCTTGACGACTGCATTAAATATCCCGCAAGCCGTGAACATGCCAAAGAAGCACTCGAGATTACTGCCCGCTGGGCAAAAAGATGTAATATCGCTTTGCAGGAAGGCATCGCTTCTTTAGATTTGGCCGTCTCAAAACCCCCTTCTCTTTTCGGTATCGTTCAAGGCGGCATGTTCAAGGATCTCAGAAAACGTTCGGCGGAGAATTTATCTGAAATTCCTTTCAGCGGTTATGCCATGGGTGGTCTAAGCGTAGGTGAGCCAAAGGATATTATGTTTGAAATTGCTGATTTTACGCTGCCCATACTTCCGGATAATAAACCCAAATATATCATGGGTACCGGAACTCCCGAAGATCTTGTAGAGCTTGTGGCCCTTGGGGCGGACATGTTCGATTGCGTCATGCCCACAAGGAACGCTCGAAACGGCCAAATGTTTACAAAAAAAGGCGCCATAAATATTTCCAATGCCCGTTTCAAGTATGATATCCAACCTATCGAACCCGGATGTGTCTGTTACACATGCCAAAATTATTCCAGAGCCTACCTTCGACACCTTTACATGGCAAAAGAATTACTTGCTTATCGTTTAAATACCATTCATAATATCTATTTTTATATGAAACTGATGGAGCATATGCGGAAAGCCATATGCCGGAACAAATTTAATGAATTTAGAAAAGCTTTCTATGAAGGCAAATAAATATAAGGTGGGATATCATGAAAGAAAAAATTCAAGCGGTAATAGACAAAATCAGGCCCATGCTTCAGGCGGATGGGGGTGATGTGGAACTTGTCGATGTAGTTGATGGCGTGGTCACAGTCAGGTTACAGGGAGCATGTGCCGGATGTCCCATGTCCCAGATGACCCTTAAGAACGGAATTGAAAGATTTCTAAAAAAGGAAATTCCGGAGGTAAAATCGGTGGAACGGGCAGACTAAAATAACTGCAAGATAAGCTTAAAATTTAACCTTTACCGGAATTTTTTACAGAAAGAGCTTGCAAGCCATGCCTGATATAAATATATATTTTTCGATAACAGTTTTGTGTCGAATTAAGGGATTCAAATGACCGTAGCAAAGCATATCCGAGCCATTATCTGGGGAATGTACAGGATCCTCGGAATTGTCAATGCTCCGGCTCTAATGCATGGGGTTGTGGCATCAGTTAAGGGCACCAGCGCGGATATCTCAGCATATGCCCGGATTTAAAAGGGTCATGTAAAAATTTAGAAATTGATTTGTTCCAAATAACTGAACTGTTACCAAACATTTAATTTTCAATCATCAAGTATAAAAGGAGGTTTTTATGAAAATATTAAAAATAGACCATCTTGGAATAGCCGTAAACAGTATTGAAGACGGTAAAAATTTTTGGACAGATGCACTCGGGCTTGAATTTGAAGGCTCCGAAACCGTTGAAGAGCAGAAAGTAACCACTGCGTTTTTCCCAGTGGGAGAAAGTGAAGTGGAACTTCTTGAATCAACGGCACCGGACGGACCCATCGCTAAATTCCTGGAGAAAAAGGGCCAGGGAATTCATCATGTTGCGTTTCGAGTGGAGAACGTTGAAGAAGCCCTGGCAGAATTAAAGGAAAAAGGAATACGGCTAATTGACGAAAAACCCAGAATGGGCGCAGGCGGCGCAAAAATCGCTTTTTTGCACCCCAAAGCCACGAACGGCATTCTGGTTGAACTTTGTGAAAGATAATATATTATTCATCAATTGTAAATTTTGCGCTTTTTATGAATAAATTTTAGACCGTCGAATTTCTTTTTCGCGAATAATTGAATATTTCCAATTGAATATTGATATGATTTGTAAGTTCTCAATAAATTATGGAGCTAACGGGTAATAAAATGTAAAAGGTCTGGCTATTTGAGCATATTAGTGAGCCTTAAGAAAAAACAACGAATAAGATCGTTCATCTTTTAAATATATGATGTTGTGTTTAACCAGTTGCTATTAAAGGATTGGCACCTGTTTTTCCTTTAGGCTCACTTATATTCGAGTTCCAGACATTTTACATTTTATTATCCGCTGGTGGATCAATATCACCTTTTAATACACCAGAACTTATTGAGATGTTACTATGATTTTTCAATTATTCAATCTTCAATTTTCAATCTAAAGGAGGATGCCATGTCTAAAAATCATGATATACAGGAATGGACAGAGCTGGCTACCAAACAACTCAGAGGAAAACCGCTTGAGTCTCTCAACTGGGAAACGGATGAAGGCATATTGGTAAAACCCCTGTACACCGCAGAAGACCTTGAGGGCATGGAGCACGTGAATACCCTGCCGGGGTTTGCGCCTTATGTTCGAGGTCCCATGGCCACCATGTATGCGGGAAGGCCCTGGACCATCCGTCAGTACGCCGGTTTTTCCACGGCCAAAGAGTCCAATGAATTTTATAGAAAGAACATGGCTGCCGGTCAAACTGGACTTTCGGTGGCCTTTGATCTTGCAACCCACAGGGGGTATGACTCGGATCATCCCAGGGTGGTGGGCGATATCGGCAAAGCCGGTGTTGCCATCGATTCTGTTGAGGATATGAAAATCCTTTTCGATCAGATTCCCTTGGACAAGATGACGGTTTCCATGACCATGAACGGCGCGGTTCTGCCGATTATGGCCGGCTACATCGTGGCAGCCGAGGAACAGGGCGTAAAGCATGAGCAACTGGGAGGCACGATTCAGAACGATATTTTAAAAGAATATCTGACCCGAAACACGTACATCTATCCTCCGGAACCCTCCATGAGAATCGTATCCGATATCATCGGATTCTGTTCCAAAAACATGCCCAAGTACAATACCGTCAGCATCAGCGGGTATCATATGATGGAAGCGGGCGCCAACTCTGTTTTGCAAACCGCATTCACATTGGCGGACGGGCTGGAGTACGTCAGGGCCGCTCTGGCAGCCGGACTGGATATCGACAAGTTTGCGCCTCGTTTGTCATTCTTCTTCGGGGTCGGGATGAACTTTTTCATGGAAATCGCCATGTTAAGAGCCGCTCGTTTTCTGTGGCATGAAATCATCAGCCAGTTTAACCCCACAAATCCAAAATCTACGATGTTACGGACCCATGTTCAGACATCGGGCTGGAGCCTGACCGAGCAGGATCCGTATAACAACATCATTCGGACAACTCTTGAGTGTCTGGCTGCGGCTCTGGGCGGAACTCAGTCTTTGCATACCAACTCTTTTGACGAGGCTGTAAGCCTTCCCACCGCTCTATCCTCCCGGATTGCCAGAAACACTCAAATTATTGTTCAGGAAGAATCCCAGATTTGTCATGTGGTTGATCCTTTGGGAGGATCTTACTATGTTGAGGCGCTGACTGCCGGCATCATCAATGAGGCCAGAAAGATCATGAATGAGGTTGAAGAACTTGGTGGAATGGCCAAAGCCATTGAAACCGGGATGCCCAAGATGCGGGTCGAAGAATCGGCCGCCAGAAAACAGGCCCGTATTGACCAGGGCAAAGACGTGATTGTGGGTGTCAACAAGTATCAGATTGAAGAGGAACCCCTGGAAGGTCTTCTGGAAGTTTCCGAGGCTGTACGTAATGAACAGATCGCAAGATTAAAAGAGATCAAAGCAAAACGGGACAATGATGAAGTTCGGAGGAGTCTGGAAGCCATAACCAACGCCTGCGGTTCCGGCGGGAACTTGCTGGAAGCCTGTCTTCCGGCAGTGCGGGCACGAGCCACTGTCGGAGAAATATCAGATGCCATGGAGAAAGTTTTCAACCGTTATGTGGCCACGACTCAATGTATATCCGGAGCATATGCCGATGAGTATGCTGACAGCGAAATATTTACAGCCGTTCGCAAAAGAACCGATGAATTCCAGGAGAAGCACGGGCGAAGACCTCGAATACTGGTGACAAAAATGGGCCAGGACGGTCATGACCGGGGAATTAAGGTGATCGCAACTGCCTTTGCAGATCTCGGATTTGACGTGGATATCGGTCCCATGTTCCAAACGCCTGAAGAAGCTGCCCAAATGGCTTTGGAAAATGATGTGCATGTTGTGGGGGTATCGAGTCTGGCAGCTGGACATAAGGCTCTGGTTCCACAACTTATTGAAGCTCTTAGAAAAAGGCGGTCAGGATATCAATGTTGTTGTGGGAGGCGTGATTCCACCGGCGGATTATGATTTTCTGTACAAGGCCGGAGCCAAGGGCGTATTCGGTCCCGGAACTGTGGTTACCGATTCTGCAAATAAAGTACTGAACACGTTGGAAGCGTAGTCCTGGATTTTATACTTTTGTGGCAAAACACTTCCTTTCCGCCACCAAGGCACTGAGGTTCACCCTGTTAAATAAGTTATAGATTTCGCTTACTATAGATATTCTATGGTACTTTTTAACAAAAATTGATCCTGATTTTTCAATATTTAACAGGGCAGGCAAAGATGAATCTAAATAAAATTGTTTTCCTTTGTGTCTTTGTGCCTGGTGGCAATTTTCCCGGCATGTCCGGGTTGAGGTTTAATCAAAAAAATGAAATATATTGCTCCATCCATTCTGTCTGCTGATTTTTCAAAACTGGGAGATGAAATAAAATCGGTTGAAGCGGCCGGAGCAGACTGGATTCATGTAGACGTTATGGATGGCCATTTTGTACCGAATATCACCATAGGCCCTTTGGTGGTTGAGGCTGTCAGGCGGGTAACATCACTTCCTGTTGACGTCCATCTGATGATTGAAAATCCGGACCGCTACATCAAAGATTTTGCAAAAGCAGGAGCCGATTTAATTTCTGTTCAGGTAGAAGCCTGCGTTCACTTGAATCGGACCATACATATGATAAAGGAGTTTGGTCGGCGTGCCGGTGTGGTGCTGAACCCGTCAACCCCTTTATCCTCACTGGAATGGATAATGGAAGATGTTGACTTTATAATGATCATGAGCGTCAACCCGGGATTTGGAGGCCAAGAATTTATACCCAACAGTTTAGACAGGGTCAGAGCCCTTCGCAGAATGATCCGGGACCGAGGACTTTCCACCCTTATCGAGATTGACGGAGGAGTGAACGAAAAAACCATTAAAATGATTTCGGATGCCGGAGTTGATATTTTTGTTGCCGGATCGGCAATTTTTAAAAGCCCGGACTATAAAAAAACCATAGATACATTCCGAGACTTAATCAGCGGGTGAAGAATCCCGGCTCAAAAAACCAGGCTTTGGTTATACCCAAATGGAATTTGCTTTTTGCAAGTTCATTGACATTTTGAAATCCCAAATAACAAAACAGAAATATCAAATAAATTCCAATGACCGAAATTCAAAATCACAAACATTGCCTCGTCATGGAAGGTTTCGGTCGTTGAATATTGGAATTTGTGGTTTGTTTATAATTTGGTGCTTGGAATTTGTGATTTTAGGCACAAAACTCAAAGGCAGAACCGAATAGCTTTGACTTGGGCTACAGGAAAAGGTTTTTAAGATAACATACAATAATGGTAGGTAATAAAATGGAGCAGATCAAAAGCAAAAATAACGTTCTGGTCATCCACGGCCCAAATCTGAATATGCTGGGGAAAAGAGAGCCTGAACTATACGGCAATGCAACACTGGATGAAATTAACTCCGACCTTGAAAAACTTGGGGAAAAACTGGGCCTTGCTGTGAAAACCTTTCAATCCAATCATGAAGGAGCCATTGTTGATAAAATACAGGAAGCCGTGGCTTTGCAAAAAGGTATTATTATAAACCCTGCGGCCTATACCCACACAAGTATCGCTATCCGAGACGCACTCCTTATACTCGATATTCCTGTCATCGAGATACACATATCCAATATTTACAAAAGGAAATCGTTTAGACAAACATCTATGATATCAGATGTTGCAACCGCCCAGATTGCAGGGTTTGGCGTTAAGGGATACAGTATGGCCTTAGAGGCATTGGCCGGAATGATTCAGAGTGATTGAGGTCACTTTAACAATAGTTTTTCTACAAGGGGAACTAAAGCTTTTTCTTTTACCACATCATCTTCAGCGTTTTCAATCATCCCATTATAGGTAATGAGCTTGCCATCTCCGTTAACGACCGTATTATTATCAAGAATAATGAGACCGGACTTTTCGATAACTTTTTGTTTGTATTCCCACTGCTGCTGGATTTGATATTTATGGAGTTTAAATTTCCAGTACAGGCAGAACAGAAGATAAATTAATCCACCGCCAACACATGTACACAAAATTATCAGAAGATAAAATGCCGTTTTCTCTCCCACTTGCCCCAATACGTGAATAACAACATCAAACTTGTATAAAACAACAGATCCCAGACCTAAAATAATCATACCCACAAGAATCGGTACCTGATTCATTACAGAAAGCAAGAAGTTGAAACTGTGGCCGAATCTTTTTATTTTTGTCCCAACCAAAGGACTTTTTTCATGAAAAAGGGTCGACTCTTGCTTTCCATATACAAAATAGTTAAAACCGATAACAATAAGTCCGATGACAAATATCAGCACAATCGGAGCAATAAAAGAAATGAAAAAGTACTGTTTCCAGAGAAATGGCTCTTTGTTAGGACCAATAGCACTGATAAAATGGGCTATAAATATTACAAATTCAACCCCGCCAATGAGTATTAGAAGGGTATTAAAATAGTCTTTAATCTCTGTACTTTCAAGCAAAGAAGCTATGCCAATTCTATTATTGGTGTTACCGCTTTTCATGCATTCATCCTTGACGGCTTCGAAAAAATCTAATTTCTGCGTTGCGCTTCATTGAGTGTTCACTGTGGCGTACATAAGTACGCCTCATTCCACGAAATTCGCGACGCCTTGAACTTGAACTTTTTACGTTGCCGTCTCAATTTTGACTTTTTACGAGTTTGTCATCCTTGTTACAAAAAATCTCTACCAAAATGAAACCTTTTTTATATCAAGAAAGTCTTTTTGTCGATAACTTTTTACAGCTTATTTACTATCTGGTATAAAAAAAACATACGCTATTATAATGATGATCTCGTAAAAAGTCAAAACTTCAGGGCAAACGCATTTGGCTTCGGTGCAGCGTAGCAACGGGGTGTTTTTCTTGGAAATCCAATGATTGTTACGCGTGCTTAAGCACAAGTTTCAGTAGATTGGAAAGAAAAGCACTCCGTCGTGGAGCGTTCTCCTTGTACTGGGATTCAAATGCGTTTGTCCTGGTCAAAACCTGTTATCCTATTGACACACGCGAGCACTTTGTATAAATCACACCATTATGCAATCATCTGATATAAACAAAAGCGCCTACGGCTGGTGGACACAAGGCCATACAGAGCCCGAAGTTGGAGATCATGCGGTCAGGTCAGCAGTACTCCGGATCGCGCAGCCGGTCAATCTGTTGAACCTCGACGGTCAGCTTGCCATTGGCCGGGGGGGCGCCATAACCATGGGCAAAAAGATTCCGCCACAACCCGCAGTTTTTCCGTTATATGCATACGTTCCCCCACTGCCCCCTGAAAATTTAGGTGATCCGCAGTTCAAAAAAACTTATGATCTTCGTTATGCCTATATTACCGGCGCCATGGCCAACGGGATTACATCCGTTGAAATGGTTGAAAATGCCGGGCGTGCCGGAATGGTCGGTTTTTTCGGCGCAGCCGGTCTTTCTCTTAATCAAATAGAAGCGGCAATCGACCGGTTGCAGAAAAGTTTAAAAGACATCCCCTTTGGGTTTAATCTGATCAACAGCCCCAACGACCCTGAATTAGAAGCGGCTGTGGTTCAGCTCTATTTAAGGCGCGGGATAACCCTTGTCAGCAGCTCGGCTTATCTGGATTTGACACTTCCGCTGGTATACTACCGGGTAAAGGGAATCCATCGGGATAAAAACGGTAGGGTTGTTTGCCCCAACAAGGTTATTGCTAAAGTTTCACGGGTTGAAGTTGCCAGAAAATATTTTTCACCGCCACCGGAAAAGCTTCTGGCGCAACTGGTGGAAAGGAAAATGCTAACCAGAGAAGAAGCCGACCTCGCAAAATCCATCCCCATGGCCGAGGATCTGACTGCGGAAGCAGATTCCGGGGGACACACGGATAACCGTCCGGCAATTACGCTATTGCCCACCATGATTGCCCTGCGTGACGAATTGACCGAAAAATACAGATACACCAGACCCCCTTGCGTAGGACTTGGCGGAGGCATTGCCACGCCGGATTCAGCCGCCGCTGCATTTGCCATGGGCGCTGCCTATATCCTTACCGGTTCCATCAATCAGTCATGTGTGGAGGCGGGCACATCCGAGGCAGTCCGTCAAATGTTGGCTGAAGCTGGCCAGGCGGATGTGATCATGGCGCCTGCCGCCGATATGTTTGAAATGGGGGTTAAAGTTCAGGTATTAAAACGCGGAACCATGTTTCCGCTTCGTGCCGCAAAACTTTACGATCTGTATTGTAACTATGACCGTTTTGAAAATATTCCGGAAAAACAAAAGGCTTTGCTGGAACGTGACTTTTTCAGGCAAAGTTTCCAGGATGAATGGGAACAGACAAAGAATTATTTTGCCATTCACGACCCAAAACAGATCGAACGGGCGCGGAAAAACCCCAGACACAAGATGTCCCTCGTTTTTCGATCCTATCTCGGCCAATCTTCAAACTGGGCCAACTCCGGTGACCCTTCAAGAAAGATCGATTACCAGATATGGTGCGGTCCGGCAATGGGGGCGTTTAATCAATGGGTAAAAGGGTCATTTCTTGAAAAACCTGAAAACCGTGAAACCGTTAGCGTTGCCATGAACCTTCTGTGCGGCGCTTCAGTGGCAACACGGATAAACTGGCTTAGAAATCAAGGCGTTGTATTACCGGCCCGTATAGGAATTTTTTCTCCGATGCCCCTTCAGGATCTACTGGAATTAACCGACGATAGCGCCGGATAACGAGATCGATTTAAGTTCAAACGTAGGACAAAATTATTGAGGATATCGGTAATATTCACCGTTTTAACAATATTCATATCAACTGCTGATATTTTTTTTGTATGCAAACCGATGGTTGTTTCCATATAAAGTTCTTTCATAATTTCAACGCCGTTATAATTAACCGGTTCATTGGAAATTATTCCTCTAATCGTATAAATAAACCTGATGGTGTTATCCGGATCTTTTTCCCGCTCAATAAATATGATATATTTTTTAATTAGTTGGTCCACACCTTGGTTTATCGCCGAATTCCTCCTGCCGTGAAAATAAAACCCTTTTTCCGCGAACCAGGAATGCAGATCTTTAACGATTTGTTTTGCTTCAGGAATCGTAAACTTTAAGTCAGCCACCAGATGACCTCCAAAATAAACCGTAAACGCCCCATCGGGACTGTATTGTCTTGCAAATCCGGATTGCATTCCTCCCAAAGGGTCGGGCGGAAGAAATTCCCGGGACCACCGCTTCCATTTTGAAAGATTGATTTCCAACCAGTTTGCGGCTTGCCGATTTGTAAAGAATTTTATCATAATAGCATCTTA
>Ga0164318_10007660_pt1 | contig 10466 bp, 9 predicted proteins | sample GuaBasSedimGuay9_FD_113734 | JGI IMG/M metagenome (GOLD analysis project Ga0164318, IMG submission 113734) | Subseafloor sediment microbial communities from Guaymas Basin, Gulf of California, Mexico - Guay9, Core 4571-4, 0-3 cm | ecosystem: Environmental > Aquatic > Marine > Hydrothermal vents >...
ACTGGAAAAAGAATAAGTTTACGAACTCGCTTTTATGAAGAGGCAAAAAAACTATTAATTATTTTGTGCACATAATTTGCATAAAAAAGACAAATGATGAATACAATGGAAGGCGGGATTCTTAAAATGAACAGGCAAATAATATAAATAAATAAAATTGCAATTGAGCCAAGCAGTATTTCCCGCCGAACAGTATCGCATTCATCAAGGTCATTTTTAAAAATTAGTATGATATTATTGTAGAAGCACCAAAATATCATTAGAAAATAAGCGGGATGATTTCCTTTTTTGTAAAAATATATTCCAGCCATAATTCCACTAAAGATGTTTATAAAAACCGCGAATACAACCATAGACAACAATTTAAATTTTGATTTTTCTTTATTGACAAAAACATGATATATAGAAAATATAAATCCTAAAATAAAGACCGGCACTAAAACAAGTGTGAATATATTAGTAAACATAAGTCTTTTAACCGACACGCCACTTCCAAAAGAGTCTAATAACAAAAGCAGTAAAGCAAAAGCAAGCGCCATCATATATAATGTTAAATCATTATATTGAGGAACAAACCATGTCATCAAATTTTTGGGTTTGTTAACTTCACGTTCGATTATTCTTGCTCGTCCTTCAGTTACGCTATTTTGACTATTGGGATGTGTCGTTGTTTTTCCATTGTTTTCATGCGGGATTATTTCCGCCTGCTTTTTTGACGCAATTTTCCATCCGGGCTCCGATCCTCTTTGAATTGTTTCCACTCCGTCAACTATATTCATTATTTGACCTACTCTGAAGTGATTTGAGAATCTTCCTTTTGTGTTATTAGTGGCGAATAATTTAGGACCTTTTTTTTCAATATTTAAAACTTTTTTTCTGTTCTCCTGATTTTCATTATAATGTTCTCGGATTTTCATGAACTTCCCGGCATCCAGCCAAATATTTCCGCATCTGTAACATTCATCAATTCCGATGTTGTTTCTTACGTTTTTTACCATTTTCTGTGTTTTGCATTCGGGACATGTTCTGATTTCCGATGTAATATTTTGTTCGTTTATGTTAGATTTAATACTAAGAAAATCATTGCTTATAACTTCAGGGAATTCAAGAATATCATTCAAATCAGCATTATTGATTAAAATACCATTGCATCCTTTTTTACAAATATGATAAACAAAACCATTTGCTTCTGTTTCACATAATTGTTGATTGCACACCGGACATAACATAATTCACCTCTTTTTTTTCTTTTTATGAGTAATTTTATTAATAAAAATAACGATAAATATAACAATAAAAAACAAAACTAAAAATATAATGCAAAGTATAATTATAATTATCGGAAAACCGGCTGTCATGTGGTAAAGAGTAGGTCCATTTATTGGTTTATTAAAAATATTAATAATCCATAAAAAGCAAAAAGTAATAACAGCAAGACATGGTGTTATAATTACAAGGATTAAAACACCTAAATCGTTGTTCTTTTTTTTTTCAGGTTTTTTTAGGGGCTGAGTTTTAATTTTTTGCTGCGGTATTCTTTTGCTAACATCTATTTTTTTTTTCTTTAGAACGTTCTCTTAAAACGACCTTTTTATGGAATTTAGCCGCTATATTATTTTCATATATTTTGTTGATTTCTCCATAATCGAACCAAATATTGCCACAACGGTAGCATTCATCAAATTCAACGTCATGTCTTAACTGCTTTACCATTTTCTGATTTTCGCATTTGGGACATATTCTTGTTTTTGATGTTTGGTCTTTTTTGATTTTGTAAAGTTTGGTGTTGAGAAGTTTATTGATAAACTCTGAAGAGCCAAGCATATCTTTTAAATCTGTATTGTCAATTAAGATTCCTCCGCAGCCGTCTCGACAAATACGATAGACAAAGCCGTTAGCATTGGCGTCATATAATTTCTGTCCGCACATTGGGCATAGAATATCATCTGATTTTTTAGCGACATAATTCTTTATTGTTATATTTTCTGAATTATGCATTTCCCGGATTCTATTTATTTCATTTGAATCAAGCCAAATATTTTTGCATGCCGGACATTCACTGATCTCAATTCCATTTTTTTTAGCAGGAATCATCTTTTGTTTATCACATTTCGGGCAATATCTTTTTACAGATGAAACATACATTATAGAATTATTGCTTTTAACATTGAGAATTCTATCTGTTATATTTTCTGCTTGCTCAATAAATTTATCGGCTTCGAGATGATCTATTAAAATGCCGCCGCAACCATCCCGGCATATATTGTATTTAAAATTATCAGCTTGGATTTCTTGTAATTGATGGCCGCATGCCGGGCATAATAAATCAATTGTTATCGGGACTGTTTCCGTTACATGTATTTTTTCTGCTATTGTTGATTCCTTTTCTTCTTTATAGACCGTTTCATAATCAGGAGCAAGAGTCTCTTTTGCGGGAATTGTGGGTAAGACTACTGTTTCTTTGATATTGAGATTCTCGTCAACGGTTTCATCTACAACATCGTTCTCTATATTATATTTCCCCCGGATTTTATTTAATTCATTGAGGTCAAGCCATAAATTCTTACAGTTCGGGCAGTTGCTAACTTCGATACCGTTTCTATAATGTGTTGTCATTTGTTTTTTGCAACATTCCGGGCATAATTTATTTTGATAAAAAGAGGAAGTTTTAGATTTAACACAGATAATTTTTTTAATAACATTTTCTGTTTGTGTGAAAAACTTTTCTGTCTCCGAACCAATAAATAAAATACCGCCGCAACTGTCTTTGCAAATATGATAGACAAAGCTTTCGGTTTGAATTTCCTGTAATTGGCGACCACAAGTTGGACAAAGCATAACTTAGTTTTTAATATGTTAGAAGAGTATGCGAATATTTATTTAATTATGTTACATTATATTATACCAGAAAAAGATTTTATTGTACAACTTAATTGACAATTAATAATAATTTTGTTATTATTAAGTTAACTTGATTGGAGGTTACTATGAGAAATCTAAAAGAAGAACTTATAGCTTATGCTAAAGAGATCGGATTAGATCTTATTGGAATAACTACCACAGAACCTTATCACAGATTTCTTGATGAACTTGATTTGCGCAAAAAACATTATCAGGAAAGGTTTGCTTATCGAATCGAGGGCTGGCAAAACATGGCTCAACCGCTTAAGGTTCTTCCGGACGCGAAATCTGTTATAGTGATGGGTTTTTATTATTTGACGGAAGAATCTGAACCAGCAGGTTGTCGCGGCAAAATGGGACGGATAGTAAATTACGGACATCTTGGAATACTAAAGCGAGCCCGTCTTATCCGTTCTTTTTTACGCAAAAAAGGTTTTAAAGTTGTTATTGGTGCACATCGAAAAGAAGCCGCTGTTCGCGCCGGGCTTGGAAGTATTGGTAAGCACAATCTTGTTATGAACAAAAAATATGGCAGTTGGGTAGCATATCAATCTATCGTTACAACAGCGGAATTAGAAGCCGACAAACCTTTTACGGATGACCTGTGCGGAGATTGTGATCTTTGTCTAAAAGCCTGTCCGACATCGGCGCTTTACGAGCCACGCCGGCTTGATCCCCGAAAATGCGTAGCTTACATGCTCACTTCGCGAGATGTTCAGGAAGAATATTTTCCCGCATTCGATAATTATATTCTTGGCTGCGATGTGTGTCAGGAAGCGTGTCCGATAAATAAAAATCTCAAGCCAAAGTCGGATGTTGAAAGTCTCCTTCCTGATTTGATGGGTATGTACCCGCCACTTGTTAATCTTTTAAGAATGTCTGAAGAATCATTTCAAAGAGATGTTATCGCCGGAATAACCGATAAAATGTCAAGCCATCGGTTTTTGAATTTTCTGATGAAAAATAAATTTTTCCAAAAAATTCTTCAAAAATTAATGTCAACTATTTTTAAAGGAAAGGAAATTCTACCCGAAACTTTTGTGCACGCAAGCGGAAATTTGGAAATTTATAAACGGAACGCTTTGGTTGCAGCGGGCAACCTTGGCGATAAATCTTTACTTAACGATATACAGCCTTTAAAAAGCGATTCATATCTTGGAATTTATGCGGATTGGGCAGAAAGGAGAATCACAAATGATAAATAACTTTGAAATATTAAAAACAACCTGTATCATTTACGCATTCGTTTTTGGCGGCGCTTCGCTTCTTACCTATGCATTTCGAAAAACTAACTGGGGTCGCAATATCAAAGCAGCGATTCTGATGTGGCTTGTTATTTTTTCTCTGTTTATTTTTGGCGCTTATGCCGGTTGGCTTGTTTTTGCGTGTATTATTTTACCGATTGCAATTATATCTATTCGTGAATTTTACAAAATGAACGATGTTTGCGGGGCGCCACAATTAATAATCGCAGTTTTTTTACTGATTCTTATGGCGCTTGCGATACACTATGACCGGCAAGATATTTTTCACGCGATTCCTCTTTTAGCGATTTTTGTTTATTTTTCTGTACAACTTTTTCGTGGTTCATACAAGGATATAACAAGAATCGTCGGGTTGCAGTTACTCGGTCTTATCTACTGGGGATGGATGCCCATGCACTTTTTGCGCTTGCATAAGTTGCCTGGCGGCTTTGGAGCAATTATCATGCTATGCACAATGATTGCCTTGAACGATAACTGTGCTTATTATACGGGAAAACTGTTGGGAAAAAACAGTCCGAAATTTTCTCCTTTAATTAGTCCAAATAAAACCTGGGCAGGATTTGCAGGCGGAGCTATAGCTACGCTGTTAGCCGCTGTTCTTTTCGGTTATACTTTACCGAATTTTTCGCTTTTTCAAAGATTAATGCTTGGCGTTGCTACCATTATGGTTATTCCGGCAGGCGATTTAATAGAATCTGCGATGAAGCGTGATGCAGGTGTAAAGGACTCAAGTTCTCTTATTCCCGGACACGGCGGAATGATGGATAGATTTGATTCCTGGGTATTTACCGCTCCGTTATATTATTATTTTATGACATCTTTTATTTTAAATTAAATTATGATTATTGATGGACATCATCATATAGAAGCCGGACACAGTCATATCCTTGAGCGTATGGATTCACTTGGCATTGACAAAACAGTGTTAATAGGAATTGGCGTTTCTGATCTTTCGGTTGTTACAGTTCGCGATTCTTTGCTTTTCCAATCGAATTTTCTTCTCCAGACAGTTGGAGTTGCTAAAATGCGCAATCTTATTCAGGGAAAAACTTTGCAAAATGTGCTGCTCAAAAATCCTGTTAATGACCGGGTTTTGGATGCGATAAAAGCGGTGCCGAATCGGTTTCTTGGATTTGTATTCGTGAATCCGGAATCTGATCTGTGTTGTTGCGAAATTGAACGTTGTCTTGATGGGGGAATGTGTGGGATAAAATTGTCGCTTTTACAATTTCCTACCAACCTAGCCGGTCCGCGAATGATGAAAATATGTGAAATTGCCCGTGAACGGAAAGTTCCTATCTTTTTCCATCAGGGACTTACTAAAGAAGCTTCCGACCCAAGCCGGATGATCAATGATTTTCCTGACGTAACGTTTATAATCGCCCATGCCGGTATGCAGTACTATCGACAGGCAATGATTTTAGCACAAACGAAAAAGAATGTTTATATAGATACATCAAGCTGGATAGTTACGCAATGCAAACTTAAAAATCTTTATCGACAGCTCGGAGCTGAAAAACTGGTGTTTGGAACTGATGTTCCCGTTATGGCGACCGACCAATCAATCGGGCTAAAGAAAATTAACAACCTACATCTATCGCCTTCGGAAGAAGAGCTGATTCTTGGCGGGAATTTGCAGAAAATTTTAGATATTAATTAATTTAATAAAGGAAACTTATATGACTGAAAACTCTGACAATGCAAGAAGAGATGTAAAAGCGCGAGGAACTCGCTGGGCAAAAAGCATAGCTGCCGGGCTTTCCAAAACAGGTATTCGTCCGAATACCATTTCACTTTTAAGTATTGTGTTTGCAGCTATTGCTGGTGTTCTCCTCATTTTTTCGGAGAAAACGACTTTTCCCGGAAACTCTATTTTTCTTGTTGCTGCAGCTGTTTTTATCCAAATTCGTCTGCTTTGTAATTTGTTTGATGGAATGGTGGCTGTTGAAGGCGGAAAAAGTTCGCCATCCGGTCTGTTATTTAATGATTTTCCGGACAGAATTGCAGACCCTTTGATTTTCGTTTGCGCAGGTTACGCTGCGCAAAATACACCGTATGCTGTCGAAATCGGCTGGCTAACCGGACTGCTCTCTGTTTTTACCGCTTATGTTCGTACTCTTGCCGGCGCTTCAGGTGCAAAACAGCTTTTTCTTGGTCCGATGGCAAAACAGCATCGATTGGCGCTCATAACAATAGCAATACTTGCATGCGCAGCAACAGGAAAATGGGAACATCGCGGATTAATTTTAATGGCGATTCTTGTAATTATTTCTTTGGGGTGTGTAATCACTTCGGTTCGCCGCCTTATCAAAGCTATGCGGGAGTTGGAAACAAAATGAAAGATCTTAACGAATTAGTTAGCCGCGTTTTGTGTTGGGGTTCAAGAACAATTGCCGGAGTTACCGCAAGATGGATTGATTGCGAACCTTCTACCCGACAACGTATTTATTTTGCCAATCACAGCAGCCATCTTGATATTTTGATTCTTTGGTCTTCGCTTCCGGTCGAAATACGAAAAGTAACTCGCCCGGTTGCTGCCGGAGATTACTGGCTAAAAAGTAAAGTTCGCCGCTTTCTTGTTAATAAGATTTTTAATGCAATTGTTGTACAGCGCCCTACAAAAGGAGGGCATCTTCGCGATGCTGTCAAAGCGATTAATGACACTTTGTCCGGAATGGGAGAAAATTACTCGCTGATAATTTTCCCGGAAGGAACGCGGGGCGATGGTTACGAAATGGCAAATTTCAAAGGTGGGATTTACAGTCTTGCAAAGGCAAAACCGGGCATCGAATTTGTTCCCGTTTTTTTGGAGAATCTAAACCGCATTTTGCCAAAAGGAGAACTTCTTCCGGTTCCATTAATCAGCAGCATTAGTTTTGGGAAGCCTTTTAAATTAGAAGAAGATGAAAACAAAAAAGATTTTCTAAAACGCGCAAGACAATCTATTATTAATTTACAAAACATTTAACTTTTTATGGAGATAAATTATAATGTTGAAAGAAATTGATATTACATGGATTTTATTCGCGGGAATTCTTTCTTTGCTTTTTCTTGTTTCCATTGTTGGTCAAATTTTCAAACAAATGGTTTCAAATGAAAAAATGTCTGCAATGGTAAAAGTTTTTAATGAACGTGTCGGGCTTTGGTGGGCTATGTGCGGTGTGTTTACTGTGGCCGCTTTCACAGGCGGGCTTGGTTCTATTATTGTTTTCGGTTTAACTTCTTTTCTGCTGTTACGTGAATTTATAACAATAACTCCTACACGAAAAGGCGATCATCACACTTTGTTTTGGGTCTTTTTCATTATTCTTCCTCTGCAATATTTTTTCCTGTTGCGCGATTGGTATGGAATGTTTATTATTCTGATCCCGGTTTACGCTTTTCTGTTTATCCCTCTTCGAATTGCTATTACAGGAGAAACCCATGGTTTCATGGAGCGAACCGCGAAAATTCAATGGGCATTGATGATTTGTATTTACTGTATCAGTCATGCCCCCGCTCTTTTGAAAGTGGATTTTCCAGGCGAACCTAAAATGGGTCTTCGACTCTTGCTTTTTCTTTGTCTGATTGTACAAACAAATGACATCACTCAACGAGTTTTTAGTTACGTGCATAGAAATAATGGCGCTAAATTAGTCGCCGGGTTAGTTGTATCAACAATTCTCGGGGCAAGTCTGTGGTGGGCAACTCCTTTCTCTATTCTCCAATCGGCTGCAATGGCTGCTCTTATTGTTTTTATGGGAACCGCCGGCAATTTTTGTTATGCGGCAATGGTGCAAGACAGAAACAAACCCGGGGTTGTAGTTGTCCAAACACGGCAAAATGTAACAGAAAGAGTTATCTCACTTTGTTTTGCAGCACCTGTTTTCTTTCATATCGCAAGATATTATTTTACAAATCGCCCACCAATAGCTTTTTAATAATTTATAAAAATTAAAAAATATCCATGGATTTAAATTCAACAACTACAATCGTAATTTTATACATTGTCGGAACAATCGTTTTAACAATGCTCATATTTATAGGCGGAAAAATATTCAAAATAAAATCAGGGTTTTGGGGGGCTTTAGTTATTTCAGCTGTTTTGTGTGCCGTAAGTCTTGTAGGAATTGAATATTCTAAAGAAACAAAAAAGAAGGAAATAGCTTCATATCCTGAAAAAGCTAATGAATTATACCTTGAAGCCGAACAATTAATGAATTGGAAAGATACGGATACAAAAACCGTTCAGAAGAAATACAACAAAGCCAAAGGAAACATTGATTGTATTTTATCTAAATATGCATCGACAGACTTAGCGGAAGAATTAAAAAAACATCAAAAAAAAATAGCCGGTTATTCTCTCTGGGATTTTTACTCATTTCAAGAAACCATCGCAATATTAATCGAGTATGAGAAAAAAACTAATTGTTATGAAAATCTGCTGCCGTGGGCACAAGCCGGTAATTTATCCGGAATAGCCGATTTATATATTACGGTCAAAAACAATAAAAAAGCAAATGAATTATTAGATCAAGTAGTAACGATTTCTGAATCCATAGATTTTTCCGAAGATAAAATATATTCTTTACTTAAAATTGCATCGCTATGTATTAAAATCGGGCAGAACGAAAAAGCAGATAAATTATTAAATATTGTTCTTGAACAAAATCAGAAAAAAAATAATTTCTATCAAAAGGAACTAACAAAGTCAAGAGTTGCATCAATGTATATAAAAATGCAAGAAAAATCAAAAGTATTAAATCTGATAAAAACTATTCGAATTCCAAGAATAAAAGTTGCCGTTCTGGGGGAATTAGCAGTTGATTATGCCAAAAGCTCTAATAATATTCCGGAAAAAATTGTTTTGGACCAAATATTTAATGTCGCAAGTTTGATTTCTGATTCATCAGTTCGTGAATTGGAATTAGATAAAATTCGTTGTAATTATGCCAGAAACGGAATGAAAAACCATTTTAATATTTCTAATATTATAGAAAAAACAGCAATTGCTGCAAAACAGAATGAGCAGAAATCTATTGTAGAAGAAAAAATAAGGAATGCGGATAAAATGCAGCAAAATCATCAAAAAAATGCAACAAATGTCGAAGAAGAAAAAAATGCCGGATTTATTGAGTTTAAGAAAAAATTAGGAGTTATAGTAAAAAATCTTGATAGCTCTACAAGAAATAAATATACTTCAGAAAAATATGGCGGTGTTCTTATAACAGAATTAAAAGAAGAGAGCTTGTTTAAACAAGCCGGCGCAGAATTAAATGGTGTTGTTTTTCATGTTGCCGATAGTTATATAAAATCAGAAAAAGATTTTGATGATGCCCTAAAAAAATGTTATATGAAAAATGATAATTCCTTTTGTATAATGATGTCAAAAAATAACAGATGTAATGTGTTCCGAATTGCTTACCAAAAGAAAGGCACATTAAAAAAACATATTAATTCTAACCTGAAAATTAACGGTGATTATTTTTATGGAACTACAGGCAAAGCAACAATCAAACAACTTGGGAAAAAGATAACAATGGAATTAACGGCATTGCCTAATTCTGCTCCGGCGCCTCATTATATTTTCAAAGGTTTTCTTGATAGAAATAAAATTACGGGAGCATGGAATTTTACTATCAGGAGAAGTCGTTGGAAAGAATTTGAAGCTGTTGTAAAACCGGACGGCGAAATAAGAATTTCTAAAATAGATGATAACGAAGGTCACGGGCTGAGAAATCTTGCCATAATGCCACTTTCTATTTTGAAAAAAACAAGTGTTTTAAAAAAATATAATACGTCAATCGGTTCATTTATTAAATGTGAAGAAATATTAAAGGTGAATTTAACTGTGTCGAAAGGTGTTTATGGAGAAACAGAAAAAAGATTCGGCTTGTATATAGCATCAATAGAAACTGATAGTCCACTTGCAAAAGCAGGAGCTCAAGCTGGTGATATTATAATTAATGTTGCCGGAAAACAAGTATGGTCAATGGAAAGCTTTGCGTACGCTTTAAATACGGCGTATCAGAAAAACAAAACAGTTTATCTTGTTGTTAAAAGAGGAAATAAGATGAAATATTTAACTGTTAGATTATAATAAATAGTCGTCCCTTAAAAAGTCAAATTTTCGGCGATTATAAGGCGATAAAGCGAAAGCGTATTTTTATACGCCGAGCTGAAATCTTGCCTATTGAGTTAATCAGTTATTAAACAACCGAATTATTCAGTTAATAATTATTTAGTGCCCGACCGAAAACCCCGTTTTTTTGCAAAATGGGTATTTTGGATGGCAAAGTGATTTTTATTCAAAATTAATGC
>Ga0164318_10007661_pt1 | contig 10466 bp, 8 predicted proteins | sample GuaBasSedimGuay9_FD_113734 | JGI IMG/M metagenome (GOLD analysis project Ga0164318, IMG submission 113734) | Subseafloor sediment microbial communities from Guaymas Basin, Gulf of California, Mexico - Guay9, Core 4571-4, 0-3 cm | ecosystem: Environmental > Aquatic > Marine > Hydrothermal vents >...
AATCAAATATATTTAAACAGTAAAAATGAGTTTGAACTGATACCTGAGTTTGGAAATCATACAATTATTATTGGTGATCTTCAAAATCTGGATAAAAAACTCCGAAATCTGGTAAGCTTTTATCAGCAGGCACTGCTTGAAGAGGGTTTAGATAAGTATAAAACCATAAATCTGAAGTTTGACGGACAAGTGGTTTGTGCTAAAAAATAAATATGATATAAACTGAAAACTAAATAAATATGGAATCGGAAATTATTGTAGGTCTCGACATAGGCACAACTAAGATTGCCTGTATTGTTGGGAGGAAGAACGAATTTGGTAAAATTGAAATACTTGGAAATGGTAAAACGGAATCGATAGGTGTTAAGCGAGGTGTTGTAGCCAACATTGAGCATACTGTAAAATCAATCCGCACAGCTGTTGAAATGGCAGAAGCAAAATCGGGTGTTGAGATTAAATATGTTAATGTAGGTATTGCCGGTCAGCATATTAAAAGCCATCAGCATCGTGGTACAATTATTCGAGAGGATCCCGATAAGGAGATAAGTTATGCCGAAGTTGAGCAACTTACTCAAAAGATGTACAAATTGGGCATGGCTCCCGGTGAAGAAATAATAGATGTTATTGCTCAGGATTACATTATCGACAATGAGTCGGATATAAGGGAACCAGTTGGGATGCTTGGTAATACTCTTGAGGCTAATTATCATATTATAATTGGACAAACAGCGGCAGCAAAAAATATTTACAAATGCATACGCAAGGCAAATCTTGAAATGGTTGATCTTATCCTAGAGCCCATAGCATCGGCCGATGCAGTACTTAGCGAAGAAGAAAAGGAAGCAGGAGTTGTACTTGTTGATATTGGTGGTGGTACTACCGATGTTGCCATTTTTTACGATAATGTAATTCGCCATACGGCGGTAATACCTTTTGGTGGCGACGTTGTAACCGAAGATGTTAAAGAGGGATGCACAATAATTAAAAAGCATGCCGAAGAACTGAAAGTGAAATTTGGTTCGGCCTTGGCTAACGAGAACAGAGATGATGAAGTAGTTGCAATTCCTGGATTGAGGGGAAGACCTCCAAAGGAAATTACCTTGAAAAACCTAGCCAATATTATTCAGGCAAGGATGGAGGAAATTGTGCAGTATATTTCATTTGAAATAAATAATTCGGGCTTTGAGAAAAAACTTATTGCAGGAATTGTACTTACGGGTGGAGGTGCGCAATTAAAACATATTGATCAACTTACTGAGTTTGTTACAGGTATGGATACTCGTGTTGGATACCCCAATGAGCATCTTGCCAACGATGTATCTGATGAAATGGCCAGCCCAATGTATTCAACAGGTATAGGACTTGTAATAGAAGGTATTAAGCGTTTCGATTCGGAAATAAGAAATGAACTGACTAACAAACTCGAAAAGGACTTAGGATTGGATACGGAAGAAATGTCTCCAAAGCAGAAGAAAAAGGCACAAAAAAAGCCTAAGGAAGGGCAACAGGGAAGGACCAGATTTCTTGATATGATCAAACAATGGTTCGACGATGATTCTGTTCAATAACAATTAACTTTTGATTGTTAAGAAAAAAATAATAAATGTAAAAAATATAAAATCAGATACAATAATTTTAATCAAACTATAATTATGCCGGAAATGATATCTTTTCAACCTAAGCAAACATCATCGATAATAAAAGTTTTGGGCGTTGGTGGCGGTGGTTCCAATGCAGTTAACCACATGTTCAAGCAAGGAATTAAGGGTGTTGACTTTGCCATTTGCAATACAGACTTGCAGGCACTGCAAGACAGTCCTGTTCCTGTAAAAATTGAAATTGGGAGCAATGGTGGTCTTGGTGCAGGTTCAAAACCTGAAGTTGGTCGTAATGCTGCTGAAGAGTCTCTTGAAAAAATTAAGGAAGTGCTTTCTGAGAATACCCAAATGCTGTTTGTTACGGCTGGTATGGGTGGAGGTACTGGAACTGGGGCTGCCCCTGTAATTGCCAAACTGGCGATGGAACTGGGGATTCTTACAGTAGGAATTATTACCCTGCCGTTTCAATGGGAGGGCCGTCGACGTTCATTGCAAGCACTGGAAGGTGTTGAAGAAATGAAAAAAAATGTTGATACTTTGCTAGTAATAAATAACGATAAGTTGCGTATTCAATTTGGAAATTTATCAGTAAAAGAGGCCTTTGCTAAAGCAGATAATGTGCTTACCATTGCTGCTAAAGGAATTGCTGAGATTATTACTGCAACAGGTAAAGTAAATACTGACTTTGAAGATGTTAAAACTGTTATTAAAAAGTCAGGAAAAGCCATTATGGGGCAGGCAGTTGCAGAAGGTGAAAATAGAGCTATGAATGCCATTGAGGAGGCTATGAATTCGCCTTTGCTCAATGATAATGATATTACCGGGGCAACAAATATTTTACTGCACATTGTTTCTGGAACTGACGATATCACAATGGATGAGATTTCTGAAATCACTGAATTTGTTCAAACTGAGAGTGGTAATGAAGCAGATGTGATTTGGGGTCTTGGAGAGGATGAGTCGCTGGGAAATAATATTGGTATAACTGTTATTGCAACAGGTTTTGATTCGCCTCGCGAAAATATTGAACCAAAGCATAAAAAATTAATTGATTTGTATCCTAAGAAGGTAAAAGAAACAAAAACAGTTGGTGCTGTTGAAGAGCAAGAGGAGTCTACAGAGGCAACTGAAATGTCTGATCAAACAGAAGCCGAAAAAGAGTTTTTTGCAAAGAAAGAAGAGGAAGTATCAGAAATACATTTAATAAATAAGCCAATAGTTAAACATGAGTTAGAAACAGATACAAAAGCAGATTCTACAAAGATAGTTTATGATTTGAATAGTGATAAATCTGTAAATAAAGAGCAGGATAAATCCAAAGAGAGTGATACTTTCACTTTGTTGAAGCGTCCTGAGAAAACTGAGGTGGGTCCGATTGATGAAAAACAAACTTTTGAAAACAAGACTTTAGAAGAAACAACAATTGAGGAGAATGAAAGTATAAAAAAGAATGCTGAAGAAAGGGTTAGTAAACTTAAAAGTATGAGCATGAGTTTCCGAGTTCCGGGTAAATTAAATGAACTTGAAACTCAACCTGCATATTTACGCAAGAATATTGATTTGACAGAGGCTGAACATTCGTCACAATCTGTTGTTTCGAGGCATACGCTAGGAGAGGATACTAAAAGTGATACTGTAATTAAATCCGATAATTCGTTTTTGCACGATAATGTAGATTAGTAATTTGGTAATAGAAATAATTTAGTAGATGAATAATCAAGATCGATAATATTCATCCGCTAACTGTTAAAATTGAAGCCCTTGCATTGCGAGGGCTTTTTTTGTAGATTTGGGACACCAAAAAAACAAAAATGAAAAAGCCAGTTTTTACCTTTGCCCTAGTCATAATGTTTTCCATTTTAAATGCCCAAGAATACTGCGAATGGACCGAGCCGGTATTGATTACCGATACTAACTCAGTTTATGCAAATCCTTTTGTTTCAGTTTATTATGAAACATCATGGATGTTTTATGAGAAAGAAGGAGACAATACTTCCATCTATAAAATGGATTTGAATGAAATAAGCAACAATATAGTTTTGCTCTCTAGTTCAGGAGTAAATTATTCATCACCATTTTTTCGAGAATTCTGGGATAATTCACTGTCAGGTTGGTTGTTTTATTTATCAGACCAAGAAGGCGAACAGAATTTGTATTCATCAATATTATATGAAAATGATAGTTTGGGTGAACCTATTAAACTAATCGAAAATCCTAACAATCTTGAAGTGATTGATTTCATGATTCCTACTTTAGACTATTCTCCTAATAAACTTGTATTTACTCTTGATTCAAGTGTTTTTTCTTGTAATATTTATCTATCACCTGATTCTGTGTATACCGACAATGTTGTACAACTCGATACCAATGGGTTTAATACTGAGATAGGTGGAAGTACTGCTATTTGGCAGTGTCTGGAAATGGATTCATTACATATCAAAAAGTCGGATAGAGTTTATAATCCTGACAGTGGTTCTTATTATTGGACAATTCCCACTTATGTCGATTCAATAGGAAACAGTAATTATCTTACAACAAGTAGGTTGTCTGAATTTTGGTATGGTGATACCTATTTTGTTTGGGAGAAAAATGATACTGTTTATGGGAGTTATTATGGGAATGATGTTTTTGTAATTAATACAAATTCACAACCAAATGTACGTGAGATTTCAATGGTGAATTGGGCAATGGGTGTAAAAACTGATATTTGGGATTTATATTATTTGTGTTTTACAACAGGTCTTGGCGATAGTTCTGAGATATTTAGTTCACAAATGTTTTGCAACGAAGATGGTGTTTTTATTACGAATAATAATGTCCCTGACGATAATCCGGAAGTTTATTTTGGTGAATCTTCAGGTGCGGGTAGTGGTGGTTGGTTGCAATATGTGTATTGCATCTGGCAAACACATATAAATGGGAATATTGCTTTGTCGATGTCGAAGAGTGTTGCTGAATTTACTTGGTCAATAAATGAAAATACTGCTGTTGATAATTACCTAAAAGTTTCCCCCAACCCATTTAGAGAATTATTAAAAATTAATATTAATACTTACAATGAGCATGCAGAACTTAGGATTTTAAATATTCATGGACAACAAGTTGCAATTTTTGAAAACATAAATTCAATTAATAATTGGCAGAGCATAAACTGGCAACCAAACTCCCAAAACCCAAAGGGTATTTATTTTGTTGTGCTTAATTTGGAAGGGAAAAAATTTGCACGGAAAGTTGTGCTGCAATAAAAGTGAGATAGACAAGGGGTGAATACTCTTGCAGAGAATATTCACCCCTTGTCTCTTTACTTCTCATCCAACTCCGGTCTCCCAACTTCCGTCTTTCAACATCTTCCTCATTCCCCTTCTTTTCTTACTTTTGCAAAAAATCACAAAGATGAGTTTAGAAATAATAATTAATAACGACATTAAGCAAGCGATGCTTGCAAAAGATAAAGTTAAACTTGCCGCACTAAGATCCATAAAGGCTGCTTTGCTGATGGAAAAAACAGGGGCCGATACAAGTGGAACAGAAATTCCTGAAACTGTTGAGATAAAGCTTCTGCAAAAGCAAGTTAAACAGCGTAAGGAGGCAGCTACAATTTATCGTGAAAACGGAAGAGCAGAACTTGCCGAAGAAGAAGAGTTTCAGGCAGCAATTATTGAGAAATATCTTCCTGAGCAAATGAGCATGGAAGATGTTGAGAATATTATTAAGAAAATTGTTGAAGAAACAGGGGCATCGTCAATTAAAGATATGGGTCGTGTTATGGGTATGGCCAGCAAACAGTTGGCAGGAAAAGCCGACAATAAGACCATCTCAGGGATTGTAAAATCTTTGCTCTCTTAAGGTTTTAAAGATGTTCTTTAGTTTTTGGAGGGTACTTAATCTTGCATCATTTCATAAATAAACACAAGTTTTCATGTTCAAAAAAATCCCCCACACTTACGTAATTATTTTTTCGATAATTATTATCTCTGCAATTGCAACATGGGTAGTTCCCGGAGGTGAATATGCAAGACATACCCAGATAGTCAACGGGGTAGAAAGGACTGTAATCGACAAAGGTTCGTTCGAATACATAGATGCCCACCCACAAACCTGGCAGATTTTCTCGGCAATGTTTGAAGGTTTCGAGCGTCAGGCAGGAATAATTGTTTTTATTCTGATGATTGGCGGTGCCTTTTGGATAGTAAACTCCAGCAAGTCGGTGGATATTGGGATTTATTCTTTTTTAAAATATACCGAGAAACTGGAGCGGAATAAACTTCTCAAAAGTATTGGAGTAAACAATATTATTATTGTTTTGATAATGTTGATGTTTAGCATTTTTGGTGCTGTGTTTGGGATGAGTGAAGAAACCATTGCCTTTATTGTTATTCTCGTTCCTCTTGCCATTTCAATGGGCTACGATTCCATAGTCGGGGTGAGTATGGTTTTTGTTGCTGCCGGTTTGGGCTTTGCAGGAGCAGTGCTTAATCCTTTTACAATTGGTATTGCACAGGGCATTGCCGATTTGCCGTTATTTTCAGGATTTGGTTATAGGCTGTTCTCTTGGTTTGTGCTAAATCTGGTTGGAATAATATGGATATTGCGTTATGCGGCAAAGGTGAAAAAGGATCCTGAAAAATCTTTGGTTTACCAAACTGATGAGTACTGGCGGAATAGGGGAGAAGTTGACATGGATAGCATTGAAATGAAAACTCCTCTTTCGGCATGGATTGTTTTTGGACTTACCTCAGTTGCTTTACTAATTTTTGCATGGGTTTACCCACTAACCGAGATGAAAATTGGAAACACCTCTGAGATTATGCCAATGGTTCCTGTGGCTACAGTATTGTTTATTATTCTAGGTTTTTTTGGGCTGAGAAAATCGATGCATTTTTTCATACTGAACATCTTGCTATTCACAATTGTCTTTTTAATTGTTGGCGTAATGGGGTATCAATGGTATATTATGGAAATTGCCAGTTTGTTTTTTGCCATGGGAATATTGTCGGGTATAGCGGCAAATTACGATGCTAACAAAATTACTGCCGAGTTTTTGGAAGGTGCACGCGATATTATGTCGGCGGCATTGGTGGTAGGGCTGGCAGGTGGAATATTGGTAATACTCGAAAACGGAAAGATTATCGACACAATTCTGAACTCAGTGGCCGATTCAATGTCGGGAATGGGAAAGTTGGGGACAGTAAGTGTGATGTATGTAATACAGAATTTTATAAATATTATTATCCCTTCGGGCTCAGCCAAGGCAGCATTAACAATGCCTGTGATGGCGCCTTTTTCCGATTTGGTAAACCTAAGCCGTCAGGCAACAGTAATGGCATTTCAGTTTGGCGATGGATTTACAAATATGATTACACCAACATCAGGAGTTTTGATTGGGGTACTTGGTGTTGCAAAAATCCCTTACGACAAATGGGTAAAATGGATAGCACCATTTATGCTTGTGCTGATTATTCTTGGTTGGTTGTTACTAATTCCAACTGTTACCATGAATTTGGATGGGTTTTAAGGGATAGTACACTGATTTAACTGATTGGACTGATTTGTTATGATTCTTTTTTATCAGTTTAAATCATAAGAATCAGCGTATCATTAATCAGGGAAATCTGTAAAAATTCCGTCAAGCCCTATCTTTTTCATTTTTAACCTATCTTCTTTAGTATTAACTGTATAAGCATAAACTTTATAGCCCATTGAATGGATCTGGGTAACAATTTTCTTGTTAAAAGAATTGAAATCAGCATTTATGGAATAGGCATTTAAAGCCGAAGCCGTTTCATTAAAATTAGCAGGGATATCTTCGTATAAAACTCCAATCCTGATCTCGGGCATAAGTTTTTTAAATGCAAACAATTCATCATGATTGAAAGATGAAATCAAAAAATCATATGTTTGCCAGTTATTATTTTCAATAAAATTACTAATTATTTTTGCTGCTGGCTGTGCAATTGCCTTTCCCTTAAGTTCGATATTGACAACAGTCTTCTTGTCAATAGTATCCAGTACTTCGTCTAAAGTTGGTATTTGCTGCCCCTTCCCAGCATCAAGTTTTTTTACTTCTGTGAGTAATGTTTCTATAACTAATCCTGTGCCGTTTGTAGTCCTTTCCAGAGTGAAATCATGGATTACAACTACTTCTCCCGATTTGCACAATTGTACATCAAATTCAATCATTTTAGCACCTAGTTCAATTGCTTTATTAAAAGATTGAATTGTGTTCTCAGGCTCATGCCCTGCCGCACCTCTATGTCCAATTATTAGCATTCTATTTTTAATTAGCGAAAATATATAAGTTTTGAATTGTGGGCTAAGTTACAAACTTAGCTCAGAGGTGTTGAAGGCCAAGTTACAAACTTTGCTTAGTGGGAGAGAGGGTAGAAAGAATTTGTAATGAGTTGTCCTAGATGAGTTGCCGCGGACTTTAGTCCGGGGACTCAAGTTCAGGGATTTTAAATTGAAGGCTAAGTTACAAACTTAGCCCAGTGGAATAGCCTAGTGGGGGCAAGCAAAAAAGGCCATCTGCAATTGCAAATGACCTTTTATATATTTAGATGTTTTTATTCTTACATCATACCTGGCATTCCGCCGCCCATTGGAGGCATTGCTGGCATTGGTGCAGCATTTTCGTCAACATGCTCTGTTAGCACACATTCGGTAGTTAACAGCATTCCTGAAATTGAGGCTGCATTTTCGAGTGCAACACGGGCAACCTTTGTTGGGTCGATAACACCTGCTTTGAAAAGGTCTTCGTAAATCTCGGTGGCTGCATTAAAACCAAATGCATTCTTTCCTTCTTTTACCTTGTTTACAACTACAGAACCTTCCATGCCTGCATTTTCAACAATTATGCGCAATGGCTCTTCAAGTGCCCTTTTAATAATTGCAATACCAGTTTCCTGGTCTTCGTTTTCAACTTTTAGTTTATCAAGTTTTTGAGCAGCACGGATAAATGAAACACCACCACCAGGGATAATGCCTTCTTCGATGGCAGCGTGAGTAGCAGCCAAAGCATCGTCAAAACGGTCTTTCTTTTCTTTCATTTCAACTTCACTAGCTGCACCTACATAAATTACTGCAACACCACCTGCAAGCTTAGCAAGACGCTCCTGTAATTTCTCTTTGTCGTAGTCAGATGTGGTAGTTTCAATTTGTGCTTTAATTTGCTTAACGCGGGAAGCGATATTGTCTTTTTCACCTTTGCCACTAACGATAGTAGTATTCTCCTTGTCGATAGTAACTTTTTCTGCTTCACCAAGCATCTCAAGACTGGTGTCTTCAAGTTTGTAACCTTTTTCTTCTGAAATTACTACACCACCTGTTAGTATGGCAATGTCTTCAAGCATTTCTTTTCTACGATCACCAAAGCCAGGGGCTTTAACGGCGGCAACCTTTAATGAGCCACGTAAGCGGTTTACAACAAGTGTAGCAAGCGCTTCTGATTCAACATCTTCAGAAATAATAATTAATGCGCGACCAGTTTGTGCTGTTTTTTCAAGTATTGGAAGTAAGTCTTTCATTACAGAAACCTTCTTATCATAAATAAGAATGTAGGGGTTTTCGTATACAGTTTCCATTTTCTCAGTATCGGTAACAAAGTAAGGTGAAATGTATCCACGGTCGAATTGCATTCCTTCAACTACGTCAACGTAAGTATCAATTCCTTTAGCTTCTTCAACAGTAATAACACCTTCTTTGGTAACTTTGGCCATAGCTTGGGCAATAAGGCCACCAATAGCATGGTCGTTGTTGGCTGAAATTGAAGCAACCTGCTCAATCATCTCGTTGTTGTTGCCAACTTGTTTTGTTTGTGATCTAAGACTTTCAACAACATGTACAACTGCTTTATCAATTCCACGTTTCAAGTCCATTGGATTAGCACCTGCGGTAACATTTTTTAAACCAGTAGTGTAAATTGATTGTGCAAGAATTGTAGCTGTAGTTGTTCCGTCGCCGGCAAGATCGTTAGTTTTTGATGCAACTTCCTTTACCATTTGTGCACCCATGTTCTCAACCTTATTTTCAAGATCAATCTCCTTAGCTACTGTAACACCATCTTTGGTAACTTGTGGTGCGCCAAACGATTTTTCAATAATTACGTTTCTTCCTTTAGGTCCAAGGGTAACTTTTACTGCATTGGCTAATGCATCTACTCCTTTTTTAATACCTTCTCTTGCTTCGTGGTCAAATAAAATATCTTTTGCCATCTTTTTATTTTTTTTATTTAGTTTTTAAATTATTTCGAATAATTAAATAACAGCCAAAATATCATCCTGGCTCATAATTAAATAGTCTTCACCTTCAAGGTTGATTTCTGTTCCTGCAAATTTTCCGTAAAGAACAATATCTCCTTCTTTAACAGTAACAGGGCTATCCTTTTCAACAGGTACTGCTACAACTTCTCCTTGTTGCGGCTTTTCTTTTGCCGAATCAGGAATGATAATTCCAGAGGCGGTTTCTTGTACAGCAGGAGAAGGTTTAATAACAACTCTGTCTCCCAATGGTTTGATATTTAATTTACTCATATCAATTATTTTTTATCTATTGTTTATGTATCAATGCGAAGGCTATGTCATATTTTATGCCAAATCCTATTTCAAAAAAAAATGTCAGACTGTAGTGACAATCTGACATTTTTAAGATCTTTAAAAAGATATATTTTTACTCTCCGTCTTCTCGTGGAGGAGGTGTTTGGAAGTCTATTGGTGCTCCTTGAGATGATTGCTCAATTTGTTCTCTTAGTTCAGTATCCTGAGCTCCAAATTCTGAAACATGTCTTGGAATTATCATTGAAGCAGTTAAACTTAGAACCAATAAAGCAATAGCAAGACCCCATGATGCTTTTTCAAGAAAATCGGCAGTTTG
>Ga0164318_10007665_pt1 | contig 10462 bp, 11 predicted proteins | sample GuaBasSedimGuay9_FD_113734 | JGI IMG/M metagenome (GOLD analysis project Ga0164318, IMG submission 113734) | Subseafloor sediment microbial communities from Guaymas Basin, Gulf of California, Mexico - Guay9, Core 4571-4, 0-3 cm | ecosystem: Environmental > Aquatic > Marine > Hydrothermal vents...
ACAGTGATGTAATATCCGGTTTGGAAATAGGTGCAGAAGATTACATAACAAAGCCCTTTAATCATAGAGAATTTATATTAAGAGTTGGTAAGATTCTAAATAGATTGAAATTGATAGATAAGCATAAGGTAATAAAAATTGATAAAATAGAAATTAATCTTGAAAAAGATGAAGTTTCTATAGACTCTAAAAGAATTAATCTTACTCCTAATGAATATTCCCTCTTATCCTGCCTTGCTTCCAGATCTGGTTGGGTAGTTTCGTGGCAGGCCCTGTTAAAAGGGGTGTGGGGGCATGAAGACTGGGAAGGGGGCAGGGAGATGGTTAAAGTTAATATTCAAAGACTTCGCAAAAAAATTGAACCAGATCCCCACAGTCCGGAATATATATTGAATGAATGGGGCAAGGGATACCGGTTTAAGAGTAGTGATAGTGGAGAATAATTTTCTAAGAAAAGAAGTCGAATATATCAAGAATTTCATTATGATCAGGAACTACAAGTGTGAAATAAAATAATCAGATATTATTACTCTCTCAAGATAAAAATATCCGATTATATGTGTTTAAGAAAACACTATTAAGATAATTTGGTTAAACTGCTTCATACTGTCTGTTACCAATTTGTTACTTAATTGTTACCTAATTGTTTCTTGCATAATCCTGTAAGGCGGGTTTTAATATATAATAGATATATTTTCATACCAAAATGGAGGATTATGAAATGAAAAAAACACTAATTATTATTCTGCTGGTGATGGCTGTAACTTTTGGCTTATTTGCTGCAGGATCAAGTGAGAAAACGCAACGTATAACTGCATACACTACTCTGGATGAAGAACTTGCAAGAAACGTTTTTAAGGCATTTACTGCAGAAACAGGTATTCAGGTAGATTGGGTTAGACTTTCAACAGGTGAAACAGTTGCAAGACTTGAAGCAGAGAAAGAAAATCCACAGGCCAGTATCTGGTTTGGCGGTGTTGGAATTGGACATATTGAAGCAAAACAGAAGGGTCTTACTATGCAGTACGATTCTCCTGCTGCACAGATGCCCCCTCAGTTTAGAGATAAGGATCACTACTGGTCTGGTATCTATACCGGTGCACTTTGTTTTGAAAGTAATATACAGAAACTTGAGAAATATGGTCTGAAAGCTCCTACTTCCTGGGCAGATATTACAAGCCCTGCTTATGAAGGTCAGGTTCAGATGGCTAATCCTGGTTCATCCGGAACTGCCTATAATGTTCTTGCTACTTTAGTACAGATATATGGTGAAGAAGAAGCTTTTGAGTATATGAAGGGATTGGATAACAATATAACCCAGTATACCCGTTCAGGTTCTGCTCCAGGAAAGAATGCAAGTATTGGTGAGACCACCATTGCTATTGGGTATTCTCATGATGGTGTAAAACTTGTAGATGCAGGTTATCCTCTTGAGATTACATTTCCTTCCGAAGGTACCGGTTATGAAGTTGCTTCGATCTCTCTTATAAAGGGCGGTCCTGCTGATGAACTGGAAGCAGCTAAAAAATTATATGACTGGGGTCTTGGTAAAACTGCCGGTGCTCTTTATGCAAAAACATTTGTTGTTCCTTTCGTAGATGTCCCCCTTGCAAAGGGTGCAAAACCTGTTTCTTCTCTTAATGTAATTGATCAGGATGATGCCTGGGCAGCTGCAAATAAAACTCGTCTTGTTGAAAAATGGAATGAGATTATTGAAGGCGGAGAAGCCAAAACAGAAGCTAAAAAATAATTTTTATTTTACTAACCCCTCCTTTTTACAAGGAGGGGACTTTCTATAATAACTGTATATGTGTATATCCGGACAGGAGGTTAGACAATAATGGCTAACAGTAAATTAAAAAGAAGACTAAATAGAGGCAGCTTTCATCAGCTGACCAGTGATCCTGCTCTCCTTATTGGAGTGGTATTGATCCTGGCCTCTCTTGTTCTGTTTATTGTATATCCTCTTTATTCGGCAATGAAGTTAAGTCTTTCTCAGGATGGTGCTTTCTCACTAAGTCAGTATAAGTATATATTTACCCACAGTTATTATAGAAAGTCAATTATGAATTCGATAATGCTGGGAGCAAGTGTTGCAACACTTGCTACTTTTATTGGATTTATATTTGCCTATGCAATTGCTAAGGGAAAAATAAAAGGATCAGGTTTTTTTCAGTCTATGGCTATTCTGCCAATTATTTCTCCCCCCTTTATGTTTGCTCTTTCAGTTATTCTCCTTTTTGGAAGGAACGGGCTGATAACGGCAAAATTACTTCATCTTGATACAGGTGGTGTCTATGGTCTTAAAGGACTTATTATAGTTCAGGTTATAACAATGTATCCCATTGCTTATATGACCCTGGTTGGAATTCTTCAGGGGATAGATCCTGACCTGGAAACCTGTGCAATGAACCTTGGGGCAAAGCGTTTAAAAACTTTTTTTACTGTAACTCTGCCTCTGGCATTACCTGGTATTTTTGCTTCCTGGCTTCTTGTATTTGTTGGATCATTAACAGATTTTGGTAATCCTATAATTATAGGTGGTGAGTTCGATGTCCTTTCGGTTCGGGCGTATCTTGAGTTTACCGGAATGGGCAATCTTCCCAGAGGTGCTGCTCTTGCTATGCTTTTACTTATTCCGACAGTCGGAGTTTTCTTTATACAAAAATATATTATTAAAAATAAAGCTTATGTTACTATAACGGGAAAATCTTCCCGTAGAGGATCTACTTCTGTTACAAATGGTGCAAAAACCGGACTGTTTGTATTTGCTCTGGGAGTATCACTTTTTGTACTAATGTTCTATGTAACAATTATTTCTGGAAGTTTTATAAAACTATGGGGAGTTGACTGGTCGCTCACTCTAAGACATTTTGTCTATGCCTGGGATGTCGGCTTAACAACCCTTAAGAACACACTCGTCCTTGCTACTATTTCTACACCAATTACTGCTGTTTTAGGTATGGTTATAGCTTTTATAGTAGTGCGAAAATCCTTTGCTGGTAAACAGATTCTGGATTTTTTATCTATGCTCAGCTATGCTATTCCAGGTACTGCTGTTGGTATAGGTTATATTCTTGCCTTTAATAAGGCTCCTTTTAAACTTTCAGGAACAGCTTTTATTTTAATTGCCGTGTATGTTTTTAGAAATGTTCCTATAGGAGTTCAGGGTGGTATTGCAGCTCTAAAGCAAATATCCGGGGATATAGAGGAATCTTCCACAAATCTTGGCGCATCAACAGCATATACTTTTAGGAAGATAACACTGCCTCTGGTTAGGCCTGCTTTTTTTGCGGGAGCTACATTTGCTTTTGTTCGCAGTATGACTGCTATTAGTGCAATAATATTTCTTGTATCAGCCAGGTGGAATCATCTGACTGTATTAATACTTGCTCAGACAGAAATTATGCGTCTTGGAGCTGCCTCAGTTTTGTCATTTGCCTTAATTGTGGTAATTATGGCATTTATTTTTATTATTATGAAACTGACCGGATTAAAACAGTCCCAGATTTTTGGTACAACAAATTAGGAGTCAATAATGGAACAAAAAAAGAATAAGGACTATCTTGTTTTAAAAGATATAACCAAGATTTTTAGTGATGGTAGAGGTAACGATGTTACAGCAGTCGATAATATCTCTTTGACAATTAAAAAAGGTGATTTTGTAACACTTTTGGGTCCTTCGGGATGTGGAAAAACTACCACCCTGCGTATGGTTGCCGGGTTTGAACTTCAAACAGCAGGTGACATTTCTTTAGGTGATAAGCTTATTAATGATATAGCACCCTTTGACAGAAACATGCCCATGGTTTTTCAAAGCTATGCACTGTTTCCACATCTTACAATATTTGAAAATATTGCCTATGGCCTTAAAATTCGTAAACTCTCCAAAGAGGTAATAAAAAATGACGTGGCTATGGTCTCTCAGATGGTAAATTTGGTGGGTCTTGAAAACAGATACCCTGGTGAACTCTCCGGTGGTCAGCAGCAGCGGGTTGCTCTTGCAAGAGCTCTTGTTTTGAAACCGGAAATAATTCTTTTTGATGAACCACTTTCCAATTTAGATGCGAAGCTTAGAATACAAACAAGGACAGAAATTAAGCGTGTACAGCAGATGATGGGTATAACTGCTCTATACGTTACTCATGATCAGTCTGAAGCTCTTAGTATGTCTGATCAGATAGTTATTATGAACAGAGGTGAAATAGCCCAGGTTGGGACACCGGAAGAGATATACGATCATCCAAACAGTTCTTTTGTTGCTGATTTTATTGGGAATGCCAACTTTATTGATGCAACTGTATCTGAAATTGGTTCAGATTCTATTACTGTTACTGTACAGGGAAAGACTCTTACAGTCAAAAAAACAGATGAAGTTTTCTCTGAAGGGGAGGAAGTTTCCCTTGCTATTAAGCCGGAGGCGGTTGATGTAAGTATTGAGCCCACAGGTTTTACAGGGAAACTGGATGTAAGTTCGTTTTTGGGATCGATTACAGAGTATAAAATTGAGTTTGAGAATAGTTTTATAACAGCTGTTCATTCAAATACAACAGGTTATACCATGAAGCATTACAAGATGGGTGAAGAGGTCAATATAAATTTTAATAAGGAATTTTTTCGTATATATAAGAAGTAGGGGTAGGTCGAGACCTACCCATACTTCTACATTCATATTAAAATTTCTTCTTTAACCGGATTAAATATTTCTTCCAGAATTTTATATATCCCGTCATTATCATTTGTATCTGCAATAATATCAGCTTTCGCTTTCACATGTTCCGGAGCATTCCCCATTGCAACACCTATACCAGCCAGCTGCAGCATTTCAATATCATTTTCATTATCACCAAAGGCAATTACTTCTTTAGAATCTATTTCAAGCATTTTTGTTACAATTTGCAGAGCTGATCCCTTGTTTACACCTTTAGGGACAATTTCAGTAAAACTAAAGCCTGATTCTATAATATCAATATCAAGAAAAGAAGTTTGTTTTTTAATTTCAGCATTCGATTCTTTTGATTTTGGGATAAATAAAATTTTTACAGGGTTTTTAATAGATGTAAAATCCTTTGTCCACTTAATTTCATTCTCAGTATATTTTATTAAAATATCGGTAATTTCAGAGGGTCTATCAGCAAACACTCCAAAGGAAGTAAATACTACAAAATCTATGTTAAGTATTTTAAGAATATAAAGACTTTCTTTGTATATTTCTATTGTAAGATTTTTCTCATTGTAAATTTCTTTTGTTACAGGATCAATAATTACACCACCATTTAAAGTTACTAAAGGTGCAGTAAGACCCAGATCAGAAGCCAGTAGTTTCATAGATGAGATAGACCTTCCTGAAGCAAGTGTTACTCTACTTGTTCCCATTTTTTCAAGATCTATAAGCATTTCTTTTAAATTATTCGGAAGGAAGTTAGAACTATTTAAAGCTGTCCCATCTAGGTCAAGTACAATAAGTTTGGGGGGTGAAATTTTTTTTAGTTCCATTTTATTTTGTTCTCCAGAGAAATAATGAAAATATTAAAATTTTCACCTCTTTCAAGAGGCTGACTTTAGCATATAGAAGATAGATTTTCAAGGAATAGCTTGGACTTCAGTAGTTCTGTTATTATCTTTAATGTCAGAGGGTGGTCGTTTGCTTCGCTTACTGCTTGCCTATGCTTTCTAAGGAGCTTTTAATGATAAAACTATTAAAAATTGCAATAATACTTCTTTTGATGTCTATGTTTATAGGGTGTTTTCCTGGAGTTGGTATCGAAAATGTCAGCAATCCTGCAGGTTTTTTTGCTGGAATCTGGCATGGTTGGATAGCTCCTCTATCTCTTATCGTGGGTATTTTTTCAGATAATGTAAGAGTCTATGAAATAAACAACACTGGTTGGTGGTACGACCTTGGTTTTTATATGGCTATTATAAGTGGGTTTGGTGGAATATCCTTATCAAGAAAAAAGATGAAGAAAAAGAACCGGGAATAGTATGAACAGGAATTTATTAATTCTTGCATATTAGGATGGTATGATATATTGTAATACCAGAGGAGCTTTTATGGCTACATCAAAAATAGCAATTACCATGGATCAGAATATATTGTCACGACTGGATTTACTGGTAACGGAACATATGTTTCAAAACCGGAGTCGAGCTATTCAGGAAGCTGTAGCGGAAAAACTGGAGCGTCTTGAAGATGATAGTCTTGCAAGAGAATGTTCGAAATTAGATCCCTTATATGAACAGGAATTGTCTGAAGAAGGTTTTGTAATGGTAATGGAAGAATGGCCGGAATACTAAGAGGAGATATCCTCTGGGCAGACCTGAATCCTGTTATTGGACATGAACAATCAGGGCTCAGACCGGTATTAATTCTAAGTCAGGAAGTATTTAACAGGCATTCAGGTACAGTAATAGCGGTTGCAATTACAAGTCAGGTTCAAAAAGCAGGTTTTCCATTGACTCTGTCTCTTGAAAAAACAAAGCTTCCAAAAAAATCCTGGGTGAAAATTAGTCAAATTCGTACGTTGTCTGTAAAACGCCTGCGTGGAAAAATTGGAAAAGTCGAATCAAAAGAGCTGGAACTTGTAGTTGAGGGGCTTAATAAAATAATTGGTGTTTGAAGACTAAACTTCCTGTACAATAATTTATATCCCTATGGACTGATATTTCTAAAAAACGAAGGTGACTTCCCTGTTGTCTTTTTAAAAATGCGATAGAAATATGATTCATTATTAAAACCACACTCATAGATGATATCAGCGGTAGTACGGTTTGTGTTTTCAATAAGATGTATAGCATGGAATAGTCTTAGACGGAGTATATATTCAGAAAAATTTACACCCATCGTTTTTTTAAAAAAACCAGAGAAATAATTCTTCTGCATTCCTGCTATATTTGCAGCAAATTCAAGGGATATTGGTTCGAAAAGATGTTCTTTTATATGTTTCTGTACATTGTAGAGTTTAAAAAAACTGTTTCGATTGTATGATTTACTTATATTTTTTTGTTTAGTAAAAAAACTATAGAGTCTACTTAGGACAAGAAGAAGGTTGGCTTTTATCTCCAGTTCATAACCTTCTTCTTTTTCAGTAAACAGGTAGTCAATTTTTTTAAGTAATATTCTTACCTCATCTGTAATTTCCTGATCAGCTTTTAATTTACCAATATCACTAATACCAATATATATAAAGGGGAGTAAATACCTGTACTCCATAAGATTGAATGTATCAGGCCAAATAAGGTTTTTGTCGAACATAAAAACTTTCCATTCTGCACCCTCCCTGGAAACAGCCCATGAATGCAGTTCGTGACTGCTGAAAAGGAGAATATCTCCTGCAGAAACTGAAATTATTCTGCCGTTAACAAATATCTTTGCACTTCCGGAGACAATTCTATTTATTTCAAGGCAGTCATGAAGGTGGTTTGGTATTTCTCCACCAGGTAATGGTTTATCTTTTTTGTGCTTATAGATGAAGGGAAAGTTATTATCACGAAGAGCTTCAGCACAGTCATTATTCATAACATATATTTATTCAGTTGTAATCATCTTTGTCAATTAGAGCTTTTTGTACTGTATCACCTTTTGGTATCTTAATTTTTTCTGGTTGTCAGTTTTGATATTATTTCTCTACGCCGCCTTTTTATCCTGCCGATGTCGATGGGGAAGCTCCCATACTCATGGACAGTACGATACATAGTTTCTGTGTTTTCGTTGGGAACCAGTTCATGTACTTCACTGGATGAGCCAATAAACATACCCCCATCAGGGTCTATTCTCTCAATCAGCTCCGGTGCATCATAAATGGACAATGAAAAAAGCTCCATGTCTGTGTAAGCATCGGATATTGGTCTTTCTACTGCTCTGATGAATATCCGGTCCTATGCTTTTAAAGGCTTTTGCATTTATTTCAAGCAATTCATAACTACTGTAGCGTTTTTCTGGATTAAAGCTTCCATGGCGAACCAGGACCTCGGTATTGTCTACAAAATCATAGGTTATTAGATGATCTACCTTATGTCTGTTGATGGATTTACTAAATCTCTCTATGTTATTCATACAATCCTTCTTGTTTAACTTATCACAGATCTTCTTTTTTTATAAACTAATATTTTAAGATGAGGGTTTCTATTGAAAGTCATTCCTTTAGTGCATAAAGAACTTAATATAGTGCAGTGCAATTGCCAGTCTGTATGATAATATCTTGTCAGTAAGGAGATATATATGACCCATAGAGAACGCGTAGAAACTGCACTAAATCATGAAGTTCCCGACCGATGCCCCATGCAGATAAGCTTTACCCCGGAATTTGCAGATCGATTAGCAGATAAAATGAATTTAACTGATAAAAACCATAATCCCCATGGCGGTGGAAATAACTGTGATCTTGAGATTGCTCTGGATGAAGATATTCTTCTTGCTTCGGTGGGATGGGCTGATTCTTACTATAACGATGATGAAAATATAAAAGAGTATACAGATGAATGGGGTATTGGCTGGAATACTGCAGAATATACTACAAAATTTGGTACCGGCAGATATACAGAGATAACAGGAAATCCTTTAAGTGATGACAATAATATAAGTTCATACAAAACTCCGGATCCAAACCGGTCAGAATTATACAAAGGTGCAGAAGACCTCCTTGCCAAATACAAAAAGGATTACTGGATATGCGGGGTAACTGTTACTACTATTTTTGAGACAGCATGGGCTCTTAGAGGACTTGATAAACTTATGATGGATTTTGTTCTGAATCCGGATATTGCGGAAGCCGTATTGGACATTCCTTATCAGTATCATCTTGCTGCTGCCGAGAAACTGGTAAGAATGGGTGTGGATATGATCTGGACCGGTGATGATATGGGTGGGCAAAATACAATGTTGATTTCTCCGGATATGTGGAGAAAGTTTTTCAAACCTAAAATGGCTCACTTTTTTAGTTCCCTTAAAAGCATTAACCCTAATATAAAAATTGCCTATCACTCTGATGGCGTCATAGAAGATATTATTCCTGATCTTATAGAGATAGGTTTGGATATACTTAATCCAATCCAACCAGCGTCTATGGATCCTGCACACCTAAAAAACAAGTTTGGAGACAAGCTCTGTTTCTGGGGAACAATTGATGAGCAGTATACACTGCCTTTTGGAAATCCTGGGGAGGTTAAAAAAGAGATTGAAACACGTCTGGATACAATTGGATTAAAGGGTGGATTAATATTGGGACCTACACATCATGTTCAGCTGGATACTCCTATGGAAAATTTTGATATGATGGTTAAGACTATTAAGGAAACACCTTGTAAATAATAGTTATTAAATCATAATTCCCATGCCAGTATATTTTGTATCCCCTCAATATTTCCAATTGAAATATCATCAAGGGTTATAACGAGTTTTTCATAATTATCTTTAATTTTTTTTAGATTACCAAACTCCCGTTCTATAACTGCTTCATCAGTAAGAGTGTATGCAACCTGGATATATTTTTTATCTCCATTTTTCTCAATAACAAAATCAATTTCCTTATTATTAAAGATACCGGTATAGATCTGATATCCCTCTCTTTTATAGTGCAGATAAATTGAGTTCTCAAGTAATTTACCAATACCTCTATCAAAAGAGGATGTTAAATAGTATTTAAAACTTAAATCATTCAAGTAATATTTTCTTTCACCTTTTAGGATTCTTTTCCCTTTCAGGTCATAGCGAGTTGATTCATGCAGGAAATATACATTGGATAAATACCCTAAATATGCTGAAATCGTTTCCTGGTTAGTTTTAATTCCCATTGAGATGAATGTATTTACAATCTTATTTACAGAGAAAAGAGAAGATTGAGAATCTATCACAAAATCTATTAATCTTCGTAATAAAATAACATCTCTAATATTATATCTTTGAATTATATCTCGTAAAATTATCGAATCTTTAAGAGCAGAAATATAATTTGTTCTTAACTCTTTATCAGGTAAATTATAAAGTTCAGGAATACCTCCCATCTGTAAATAGTTTATATAGGTTTTTTTATCCGGTTCAATATTATAAAAACCAAGATATTCAGAGAAACTAAATGGGTAAATATTTATTGTTATGTATCGACCGCTTAAATATGTAGATAATTCTCCAGACAGTAATTTTGAATTTGAACCTGTAATAAAAAGTTCATATTCTTTTGTATAATCCTGTGATAGTGAATTTACAATTTTTTCCCAATTAAGAATTTCCTGAATCTCATCTATAAATATATAAACTTTGCCTTTGGGTTTTAAAACTTTATGGTATTCAGCTATAATTTTATTTAATATCTTTGCATTACTAATAAAATCAAATGCGCTGATATCCTTATTTATATAAAATATATTATTACGTGGAATGTTATCAGTTTCTATTAGTTTTTTTATTATCATTCTCATAACAAAACTTTTTCCCGATCGTCGTTGTCCAAGTAATACTTTAACT
>Ga0164318_10007666_pt1 | contig 10462 bp, 5 predicted proteins | sample GuaBasSedimGuay9_FD_113734 | JGI IMG/M metagenome (GOLD analysis project Ga0164318, IMG submission 113734) | Subseafloor sediment microbial communities from Guaymas Basin, Gulf of California, Mexico - Guay9, Core 4571-4, 0-3 cm | ecosystem: Environmental > Aquatic > Marine > Hydrothermal vents >...
TAAAAAATAGAATTGTAAAACATGATATTTCGCCTAGGCGTGGACACATACCGAATCACTTAGCATTAATAAATAATACGTATGATTGCTTATCAATATCAAAAATTAATTTTAATTTTAGTCTTGATAAGACGGACTCAAACTCATGGTTTATAGAGAATGAGACCCGCATTCTTAGGGATTCTACGTATATAGTGAGTGAGAACATAACAGTAGGGCAAAATGGAACGTTGATTCTCATTAATGTGTGTTTATACATGAATCTTAGCTATGATGGACAATATTGGATTACTGTTTTAGATGGTGGGAATCTCACGATAATAAATTCAACAATAACAGCATATAACCCAGAAAACAGCTATCTAATGGCTGTATTTAGAGGAGGCAGATTGAGTGTTAGGTCAAGCAGAATCGACTACGTGGGCTATGATGCGGAAGGCGGTATTTATATTGAGTCTTATGATGTCTTTATAGTAAATACAACAATTAGTCACACGTATAGTGCCCTAATTTTATGTGAAGCGCAGAATGTATTTATTTTAGATAGTATGATACTCTTTTCGGAATATGCTGGTGTAGACATGCTTAATACTACAAATTGCAGTATTTTTAGGACAGTTTTTATTCATTGTAATACTGCCATAGAAGCTCATTATTCTTCTAATATCAAGATAATAAACAACACAATTAATGATTCTTCTGTTGCAATGTATATTTATGATGGGGGTGAAGGGCTTAGAATTTTGGGAAACAATGTATCTAATAGTGAATTTGGTATATGCATATATTATACAAATAACGCATCAATAATTGATAACTCAATAGACGCTCGCCATTATGCCATAGAACTAAGTGCATCAAGTTACTCACATATTAGTAGGAACATAGTATCTGGAGAGGTAGGAATCGTAGCCGCACATGGTCATAGTTACATCATAGATAGGAACATTCTTGATACTAAATGGTGGGGCCTTCAACTGGGTGACACATATAATAGTAGCGTTATGCATAACGTCTTTATAGGTTGTGGTGTGCTAATAGATCTCGATGCCTATGATCTTTTCTTCGTAAATAATACTGTTAACGATGAGCTCCTAGTATACTTGGAGGACGTTCATAATATGGTAATAGAACGTGAGGCTGGACAGGTCATATTGTTTAATTGTAGTAATATCTCGATTCGAGGACAGTACATATCCAACGCAACGATCGGCATAGAGATTTTAGTATCAAAAAATGTGTCGGTAACTAATGTAACTCTGAAAAATAATATTTTTGCTGGTATACTAGCATGTACTTTCTTTTGGCCAAGTAGCAAGAATGTAATTATAGAAAATTGTAGTATAGAGAATAGTACTTATGGAATACTAATCGAGGCGGAGAACTCGTCAATTTGTAGAAACATAGTTATGGATTGCGATGTTGGTGTGTCCATACGAGGTACGGGGACGCTATATTCGAATGACATTATGAATAATAGAGTGGGAGTATCCGTAGGAGATAGTATTGCTCTATATTTAAATAATATTATGGATAATAGGTTTAATTTAGAAATTCCAGAAGCCTATAATAGTTCACTTCTTCGTACGCCCAGTAAGGTTGAGTATTTTTATAAAGGGAAGAAATTTGTTGGATATCTTGGCAATTTTTGGAGCGATTATAATGGATCAGATATCGATGGCGATGGTATTGGAGAACAGCCATACATTCACGACTTGTATCCAATAGTAGACAAAATAAATATTATTGGGGCGAAAGTAGTAATTGGGTTGTCAGTAGAAATAGTAGAGCCAGATAATGGAGAAGTATTGTTTGGAGCGACTATAATGGTGGCGTGGAAAGCGACGGAAGGGTATCACAGATTAGATCATTATGAGGTATATCTGGATAACATTCCGGTAGGTATGGATTTGGAGCCGAATAAAAAATACTATTTGCTTAATGTGACGAATATTATGCTTAATGTGGCGGGGATTATACATGTGATCGAGGTTAGAGCAATTGATACTGTTGGAAATGTTGCTTCTTGTTCTGTTGTTGTTATTATTATTACTTTCTCGAAAGATACAGTAACAGTCACTGGATTTGACTTTTTATGGGTACTAATTTTATTTTTAGGAGTTATTACTGTTATTATAATCTCTGTTTTGAGAAGGTATAAGAGAAGAGTCTGATATCTTAGGATTATAGCGTCTAGGGCGTCCCTTAGCTAGAGTTGGTGTAGCAGTTCTCTAGACTCCAAAACAGAACGCAATGTGTGATGATGTTGAAAGGCTCTCTTTTTATTCTGCGTTTTTGCTTCAAATAACCTAACTGGATTCCCAAGCTACATACCCTTGGTACTTATAGGATAGGAATCCAAGATGCATCTAAAAAGAAAGAATATTGTATCTAGAACATCTAAGAAGCTTCACGTAGAAGCAATGTTCAATATGGGGACGCGCTTATTTAAGTGTGGATCCACCACCGATAAGTTCCTCTATGAGCCCGCGAAGTCTATATGTAACTTTTTAGATAGTGATCAAAGGTGCCTTCATAGTGTCTAGTGCTTATATAGCTTCTTGTACTGGTGTGGGTGAAGTTTTGCTTGGCATAGAAGCGGTGTGTCGCTTGTGAACGGGTCTTAGAGGGTATTTTTTGTTGTTTTTATTTTTTTGGGTAAATATATTTTATGATTTTAATATTTTTAATAGTTGTTGGTGATGTTGTTGTGGAGATTTGAGTCTGATAAGATTCTTAAGATTCTTAGAGCCCTTGATAATAGATTTCAGGATATTTTAAGTGCTAGTTCTACCGATATTATTGAAAAAATATCGGAGATGTATGAGAAATTAGATCCGGTTACTGCGCCTCCTAAGTGTAGTTATGGTTCGGCGCTTTTTCCTATAGAACCCGTAAGAGAATACAAGCTTGATGTCCCCGACAGTTTCTTGTCGCTTAATTCGGGATACATAGTTAGTTCTTTAAAAGAGAATAAATTTGCTGTTGGTTCTATCGATTCTAGCACTTTTGTTTCGGGCGCGCATATTCTTGTTAATATCATTCTTGTTAATGTCGGTTTTTGGTATTATAATTATTCTGAATCCAAGGGTAGTAGTGATAATTTGGCGGAGGTTTTTCCTTTTCTTGGTGATGGGACAAATATTCATGCATTAATAAAGGATGTTGAGACAGAAGCCGCGAATGTTGTTGCTTCTAGGCTTATTGGCGACAAAAAATTCCTGTTTTTGGATGAGTCCCTTAGTATGTCGTATTCTCTTGCTTGGGATGCGAAAGAAAGAGAAGCTGTTGTCGATAAGGTTAAATCGCTTCTGGGTCTTGTTGGTACGCATAATGCTATTCCCGTAGGAATATTTTATACTCGTGCGTGTGACATAGCTAGAGCTATTGGGAGCCGTTTTGGTGAAGAAAAAGTACAGATGATTTCCGATAGGGTCATAATGAATTATCTTCTAAGTAAATATAGTAGATCTCCTCTTTTCTACGTTCATTCTAAGGCTATTAAAGGTAAGATAGATCTATTAGCATTCTATCTGAAGATAGACGACAAAAATGTTATTCGTGTAGAGTTTCCGAGAGAATATATCATGCATGTGGATGATATTCATTTTATCGTTCTGGCGCATTCTATACTTGGTAATGGTTATCCGCTGGCGCTTCAAAGAGCTCATGAACTTGCGGTTATCGGAAAAGCTGAAAGGGAACTCATAATTGAGGAACTTGCACGTAGGCTAGGGCTCCCGAATGTTGATTATATCTATTCTAAAAAAATGCTTTCAAAGAGGTGGCCAATAGTATGAGTTCGTGGGGCGAGTTGTTATCAGAAAAAAGAAGAGCTATAGGAGAAGTGGCTAGTGTTGAGGGAGGAAAAATAGAAATATTTGTGTATCCCGAGTTTTATCCGCGTGTTCATATAGGTTCCGTTCTTATAGTGGACTCGGAAGAAACGAAGCCTATTGGTCTTGCATTAAAGCTTGCTCATTCCGCTAGACATGGCCAGATGGTGCCTCTGCATAGGACAAGAAGCGAGATATCTGACATGTATCCAGATATAGAAAAATATCATAGATTTGTGTCTACTATGGCATATACCAGTCATCTTCGAGGAGATGAGATTATTCATGTTCGTTCTTCGATGCCTAAGCTTCATGACTTAGTGTTTTTGGTGGATTCTAAAAGTCTTTTAGTACGTTTTTTCAAACCTAAAGATATTTGGGATTTTAGCTTTATGAGATACTATGTGGCGGAAGGTGCAAGTTATCTAGAGCTAAGAGAGTTTTTCTATCATCATAGAGAGTTTTTTTCGGATTTTTTATCTGAGAAGGATGAGATAGTATCTAGGGTTGTTTATGCTCTCATAAAATCAGGAATAAGAGATATTGCTGGTTTTCTGGAGGATATTAATGAGGTGTTAGGATGGTAAAGCATATTAAAAAGTCACTAGGGAAAGTTGTAAGTGGAAGCATTAATAGTGGCATAAAAGTAATCATAGAGCGTGACGAGATAATCGAGGATTTTCCTTTAGGAGCAATAGTCTCTGTTCTCGGTAAAAAATATAGATATCTGGCTATGATTACTGATACTGGGCTAGAGTCCCAAAGCGACTTTGTGGGATCTATGATAGTTTCAAGGATTCCCGTGCATACGAGAGACATATCTATTAACTCTATTCGTGACCAAATAAGCAAAAGATGGCTAGAATTAGTTCTTATCTCTCAAGCATCAAATGAAAATGCAAAGACCGCAGACACTACACCCAGTTTTTATTCAGATATAATAGAGGCTACGGAGGACGAGATAAAATACTTTTTCGGAGTGGAAGATAGCTTCAAAAAGTGGAATATTGGTGCCCCAAAAACACCAAAAGAAGTAAAAGTAGAAATACCAATCGATGTTGAAAAACTTGTTGAGCTTAGTTTTGGTATTTTTGGCAAATCAGGAACAGGCAAAACGTTCTTAGGCAATATCCTTGCTGGATACATAGCAGTATATGATGCTATCAAGGCTAATAAAGATCCGCAGGCTCAGAGAATAAGACTGCTTATTTTCGATATGCATTCTGAGTATTCTTTGGAGCTAAGAGATAATATGGGTAATCCGATAGCTAGGGGTATTGCTAATATATTCTCGGATAGATTTAAGAGATATACACCCGATGTAGAACTGGCAGATAAGAGGGGACTACATCTACTTAAGATTAATTATAGTGAATTAACTGTTGACGATATAAGACTCATAGCCCCAGTATTTGGTGTAACCACTACGTTTCTTAATTATTTATATGATTACGAAAAGATATTAAAAAGGAAGCTTGGAGATCTGTGGGTTTGGGGCTTCATTTTGGACAATAATGTGGCCTCCAAACTTGAGAAGACCGAAGAAGGGAGACGGATATTAAATGAGATTCAAAAACAAACGGGAAAAAATGATTTTGATGAGATCAGAAAGGATATTACTTCAGCCATGAAAGAACTTGGTGCTGGCCTACATTCTTTTAGGTCCCAAACATCGAAACTTAAAGCACTAATAAACTATCCCTTTACCTGTGGCAAGAGCTCGATAGATGATATTGTTGATAATCTTATATCTCGCGATGGGCAGAGCATAGTTATTAGTTTTGGTAAATATGAGAAGGAAACTCCTCTTTATATGATAATAGCGAATCTTATAGCGAGGCGTCTTAGGGAAAAAATAATAGATAAAAGCGTGAAGGGCGAGGAGATAGAAACAAAAATAATAATATTCTTGGAAGAAGCACACAACTTTTTGGGCAAAACAACATATAGGCAGTCTCCATTTGGGGCGATTGCAAGAGAAATGAGAAAGAAAGGAGTTATGCTTTGTGTTATAGACCAGAAGCCTGGAGAGCTCGATAGTGATGTTGTTAGTATGCTTTGGACAAATTTTATTTTTACATTAACCGATAAAAATGATATAGAAGCTGCCCTTATAGGGATCCTAGAGCGGAATTATTTAAGAAGGTAGTTCCTGTTCTTGACCGCAGAGAGGTACTAATCTATGGTGAGGCTGTTGGTTTTCCTGTTGTCGTAAAAGTTAGGAATTACGTGGATATCGCAAATTTTTTTATAGAACAAATGAAAAAAATGAAAGATGATATAACAAAAAAAGAAAAAGAATTGATTGAAAGTGGATTTATCTAGCCATATTGGTTTTGAGTGTGGATAATATGGATAAATCAGACAGAACTATAAGGATAATACATACAGCGGATTTTCATCTTGGAAATAGGTTTTCTAAGCTTAAGGGAAACAACGTAGAGGAGCAGCGTAGGGAAGATATGTACCGAAACATGGATTATATAGCTAGGTTTGCTGTAGACAACAAGGTAGATATTGTTCTTATTTCTGGCGATATATTTCATAGGCCAAATCCAGGTACCATAGATTTTGTTAAATTCTCGGAGTTTGTTGGAAAATTGGTAAAAAATAATATTTATGTCGTAGCTATTGCTGGAAATCATGATCGTCCTAAAACTAGGGATGCGAAAAATCCGATCGAGGGTCTTGTCGTGGCGCATGTTCCCAATTTTATCTACATTAGCAGACTCCCAGAAAAGCCAATAGTTCTAAAAATAAAGGATAAGAAAATAGGAATAGTAGCGATTCCATATATTGATCCAAGGGTTCTTGAGATGAGTGGGATAGATATAAGCTACGAAAAATATATAGAAAGCAAAATTGAGGCACTTAATAAGCGTCTAGATCAAGATAAGCCCGACGTTAGAATTCTTATGCTCCATATTATGTTAAGAGAAGCAGACTTAACAAAAATCAAATCGCTATATGTTAAAGAAAAAAAGATACTATATAATTCTCTTCACGAAAAATATTTTGACTATGTTGCGTTGGGTCATGTACATAAGCCTCAAAAAATAGGGGAGCGGATATATTATTCGGGCTCTATTGAAAGAATGGCATTCGATGAGGAACATGAGGAAAAATCTTTTAATCTTATAGAAATAGGTCCTGATGGAAGAATAAGTATCCAAACAAAAAAACTTACCTGTAGACCAATGCTTTCAAAAAGACTTAAGATAGAAGAAACCACTATTTCTGGATTCATCGATATGATTAGAGGTATGGAGATCCCGGAAGGTGCGCTCTTAAAAATAAACATAGACGCGAGCAGGGAGTTCCTTTCGCAGCTTGATAAGTATGAAACAAAAATAAGAGATATTCTGCTAAATGAAAAAAAGGTTTTAGGTTTCGATATTGAAAGGAAACCTCGAGAAATACATACGTCTATGGAGATAGACACAAGAGAAGAAATCGACATAAAATCGGAGATAATAAACTATATTGATAGTCTGAGAATAGACACAAAAATAAAAGAAAGGGCAAAAGAACTCGCTCACGAGATAATAATGGAGGTCGAGTCAAAGTGATATTAAGAAAACTTAGAATAGAGAACATCGCGACGTATGATAAGGCAGAGATAGATTTCAAAAATCTTGGCTACCCTGTTTTTGTTACTGGAAAAACCGGTGCAGGAAAAACAACACTATTTGTTGATGCTATAACCGCGGCATTCTTTGCGAAAGCATATGGTATAGGGACTCGAGGAATATATAAGGAACTCATAATGAAGGGAAAAACTAGGGGAGAAATTTTTTTGGAATTTGAATCTGAAAATACCATATATCAGATAAGAAGAATATTTAAACCGAGCGAAATGAAAGTATTCCTGAAGATAATTAAGGACGGAAAAGAATATCTTCACTCCTATCAAAAAGACGTCGAGAAGAAGATTAGCCAAATATTGGGACTTGACTATAATGGTCTACTAAACTCTGTTGTCGTTCGTCAAGGAGATGTATATGAGTTCATAGAGATGCAGCCGTCCAAGAGAAGGGACCTCTTAATTGATATACTTAGAATAAGTTTAGAAAAATATAAGGAAATAGCATCAAATAGACTTGAAGATATTAAAATGGAGATCGCTGAAAAAAACAAAGAAAAAGAAATGCTAGAAAAAGAGATAAAAAAGGAGGAAGAAATTAGGAGAAGGCTAGAAGAACTTAGAACCCAAAAACCCGAAATAGAAAAAAAATTAGAAGAATACAAGAAACAAAAAAGAGATATTGATGAGGACCTAAGCACAAAACTGGGAAAACTCGGCGAGCTTGAGAACAAACTAAAAGAAATAAGAAAGATAGAAGAAAAAATAAAAGAATTAGAATCAGATCTAAGAGAAATAGAAGAGAAAATAAGCGAGATAAAAAACAAGCTCTCGAAATATCCGATAGAAAAAATAAAGAAGATCGAAGAGTACTGGGACAAAAAGAGTAAATACGACCTCTTGGAACAAGAAATAAAAACTAAGGAAACAGAAATAAGAGTACTAGAAGACCTTCTCAAAAAAAAGAAGAAACTAGAAGAAATCACAAAAACAATAGAAGCTCTTACCGATATTGAACAACAACTTAATGACAAAAAACAGAAAAAATCCGAATTGGAACAATGGCGCGGAGGAATAAAATCAAAAATCAATGAAATAGAAGAAGCACTAAAAAAATTACAGATCGGTATAGCGAAGTGCCCAGTTTGTGGGGCAGATCTCACAGACGAGAAAATCTTGGAAAGAAAAGAACATCTGAACGAAGAGAAGATGAAGCTTAGCCAAGAACTTAAAGATATACATGAAGAAATTAGTATCTTGAGCGGTGCTATTAAAGAATTAGAAAGAAAAGTTGGCGAAAAGCAAAAACTACTAGGCGAAAAGCAGAGCATAGAACGTGACTTAAAAGGAAAAGAAGTGTCAGAGGCAATCATCAACAAAAGAAAGGAACTTCTTGAAGATACAAAAAATAAAAGAAAACAGATCGAAGCCGAAATATTAGAATACACTAACGCTAAGAACATGGCAGAAGCCAAAAAGATCCTTGAAGAAATTAGAAGCCTAAAAGATGAGATTCCTAACCTAGAAAAATATGAGGAAAAGAAAAAAAATATTGAAGAACAAATCGAAGAACGTAAAAAAGATATAGCTGAAAAAGAGGAAATTGAGCAAAATTGGAACAATCTTAAGCAAGAAGTTAATAAGCTTAAGTTGCAGAGAAGTAGAATAGAATCAGAAATAAATAATTTAGGGAAAAAATATGGAGAAATAATAAAAGAGATAGAACAAAAAAACGATGAGCTGCAGAAAATAGAGGAATCAAAAACGAAGATAGAAGAAATTAAGCAGCTACTAGAAAAACTAGAAATAGATAGAAGAGCGTATGAGATCCTAACAAAAGAGGTCTTTAGCGAACGCGGTCTACCAGCCAAGCTACTCGAAAAATATCTTATGGTAATACAGGACGCTGCCAACGATTATTTATCTGTTTTTGGCCAGGACATAACATTGAATCTTATCCTGATCAAACAAAGAGGGTCCCAATCCGTAGAAATAGAAGCATACGCAGACGGATTTAAACGACCAATAAAGACATTCAGCGGAGGAGAAAGAACATTAATGGGGTTCGCCATAAGACTAGCCATAGGTAAACTGGTATCTCGTCTCTATTCACTCAAACAGAAACCACGATTTCTTATAATAGATGAAGGATTCGGAGCTCTTGATGAAGAGAAAAGAAATATGGTTGCGAGAGCATTATCAGAGCTTTATGAAACAGGAGAGTTCGAGCAAATAATAGTGGTCTCGCATCAGGATGACTTGAAAAATAGTCCGGTATTTAAGACAGTGGTAGAAGTATTTAAGAACGAACAAAAAATAAGCAAAATAAACATATTGTGAGTTTGCTCTTATATTTTTTAGGGACTCTTTTGTGTTTTTAGATATAAATACGCTGTAGCTGTGTAAAGCAAAACTTAAAAAGTCATTTTTTATAATTTGTAACGTTATATTAATAAAAAATATCCAATCCTTATACATTTGGTGTCTTACTTGGTGTCAGCGAAAGCATTCTTTATGTTGGCTTTATTGTTAGGCTTCATGTTATTTCTTAATGCATCCATAGAGCAGGCAAGTAGAAAAATTGAGCGAAAATACGCCGAGAAAATTAGAGCATATAAAGCAAGAAATATTTGGATAGAAAAATCAATATGGAAACAAAAAGAATGCATAATGTTCCATGCTAGGACCATAACGGGGTCTCGACCGCCCATTTCTGGAGACTGGATTGTGGACCAGATAACTATAGTTACCAGCGAAGATATAATCATAAATGGATCCATAATAATCACAAGCACTGGAAAACTCATACTTCTTAACTCAGTTATAAGAATGAACCTTACGCAGCCAGGCCAACATGGTATAGAAGTGCAGAGCGGGGGCAACATAACGATGATAGACTCGCAAATAAGAGCCTATGATGTTAATAATCCATACTATTTTAAGGTTCTTAGTGGCGCAGAGATAAAATCCAATACGTCTAGTGTGTGGGATGTTGGGGTCAATACGAGCAATCAGTATGGTGGTCTTTATATCGAAACGAATA
>Ga0164318_10007668_pt1 | contig 10461 bp, 9 predicted proteins | sample GuaBasSedimGuay9_FD_113734 | JGI IMG/M metagenome (GOLD analysis project Ga0164318, IMG submission 113734) | Subseafloor sediment microbial communities from Guaymas Basin, Gulf of California, Mexico - Guay9, Core 4571-4, 0-3 cm | ecosystem: Environmental > Aquatic > Marine > Hydrothermal vents >...
ATGGCGCAGGAACTTACACCACAGCGGCACAACCGGGTTTTTCCAGTTATTCGAGTACGGATGTGGCATTGGGGGATCTCAACGGAGATGGATGGCCTGATGCGTTTGTGACCAATCATGGCCTGAACACTGTATGGATTAACACGGCTGATGGTACAGGGACATATACTCCGACTGGACAGTCTGGATTTGGTACTTATTCCAGTACGGCAGTGGCCTTCGGGGATATTGACGGTGACGGTGATCTGGATGCCTTTGTTGCCAACACGAATGGACAGGCAAACAGGGTATGGGTAAACGACGGCACCGGTGCTTTTGCCGAGATGGATCAAGATCCCGTCACTGCTGGCATGCAGGGCCTTGGGAGTTCTGACAGTACTGGAGTTGCATTAGCAGATATTGACGGTGACGGCGATTTAGATGCCTTTGTTGCCAACACGAACGGCCAGGCAAACAGGGTATGGGTAAACGACGGTACGGGTGCTTTTACAGACAGCGGCCAGAGTCTCGGCAATTCGGATAGCACAGATGCGGCTTTATCTGACATAGACGGTGACGGCGATTTAGATGCCTTTGTTGCCAACACGAATGGCCAGGCAAACAAGGTATGGCTAAACGATGGTTCAGGCGTTTTTACAGACAGCGGCCAGAGTCTCGGCAATTCGGATAGCGAGGGTGTGGCTCTATCTGACATAGACGGTGACGGTGATCCGGATGCCTTTGTGACCAATTCAAATGGGAAAAGTAACAAACTCTGGATCAACGATGGGACAGGGAAATTTGCCGAGCATAGCCAGGGGCTGGGAACGTCGAACAGTATGGGGTTAGCGTTAGGTGATGTAGATGGTGATGGTGATTTAGATGCCTTCGTCGCCAATATGAGTCCAAACACGGTTTGGCTGAACCAATCTCCTGTGCCGGAAATCACAATTAGCGGGGGTGGTGGAGTCAGTCCTGGCTGTTTTATAACAACCGCCCTGGAAAACTTGGATGCTGTATTCAGGAAACTCAGCAGCTTATTTTAAACAGAACGTAACAATTCAGCCACGGATCTACGCTGATTCCCACTGATATTTTTTGTTGGCAGTTTCCCCGTTTAGTTTACAATTGAGACCTTTGCACAATCCCTTTTCCACTCCTTTTTATGAACTTTTTGACCCATCCATGGGCTTTGCTCACTAAATCCCAAAAAACAGGGCCTCACGGTCTCCGCCATTTCCAGGGCGATAAACAGGCTATCAAAGAGGTAATTCAACATAGTCAACAACGTCTCCAAAGTCCCGTTGCTGCTACGGCGGAAAGATTTGCTATAGAAAGCAGGGAGAATGGTAAGGTTCAAGGATCTGCTCGATAAAAAACAGGAAATCCCCTGTATCAGTTATCGAGCATGCGCGGCAAAAACCACTGCGGATGGTCAGGCAGGGATAAGCGTACAGGAACATTGTGAGTATGTTGGCGAGGTAGCCGCGGCTTTGATCCGGCGATTGCCTGGAGCAGTGAGACGTCAGATACCGGATAACGTGGTTTCCCTGATCGCGCTTCACGATGTTGGCAAAGTATCTCCCGGCTTTCAAAGGAAGTACTTCAAAGAAATGCTGAGAAGGCTTTCGCCCACTCTGTATCGCTATGATAGTACCAATTTTAAAGACAACCATGCCGAGATTAGCGAAGCCTCACTCAAATCCTGGCTCAAGGATCATCAGAATGGCAATCCTGATGTGGAAAGGTGGGGAGAGGTTTTGGGCAGCCATCATGGCATAAGGGATATTCCGAGTGCAGATGGCATTGATCCTTATGGTGGCTTATCATGGCAAAAAGAGCGGCACAAACTCATTGCGGTATTGCTCAAGCGGTTCGGTCCCCTCCCGAATTCTCGCCCAGCCTCACAGCAACAGCTCCAAATAATCAGCGGTCTGACCTGTGTCGCAGATTGGATCGCTTCTGATGAAGAGTTCTTTCCATCTCAAGGTTTGCCTGATGGTACTGATGTCCAACAGCAGGCCGAATTGGCATTGGATCAATCCGGCTGGGTGTTTCCCTCCATTAAACAAGGCATGTCGTTTCGGGATATCTTCGGGTTTGATGAACCAAACGCAATACAGTCGGCCTTGTTGGAAAGCGTGAAAGAACCCGGACTCTATATACTGGAAGCCCCTATGGGACATGGAAAGACCGAGGCGGCCCTTTATGCAGCGTATCAATTGGTAGCCGCTGGCCACAACAGTGGGTTCTATTTTGGTTTGCCTACACGTCTGACCAGCGAACGCATACACGAGCGAGTAAATCCCTTTCTTCATGCCGTGGCAGAGGAGACTTCTAAAGCCCGCTTGATTCACGGTCAGGCGTGGCTTAGGGCGGGTGGGGAGGAATTCCGGTCAGGCAAGGCTTGGTTTAATCCTCGCAAACGGGCACTACTCCTCCCATTTGGAGTGGGGACTGTTGATCAGGCTCTACTTAGCGTACTACGAGTCAAACACAATTTTGTGCGCACTTTTGGTCTTGCAGGCAAGGTGGTTATTCTCGACGAGGTGCATACCTATGATGTGTATACAGGTACTTTGCTGGATGAATTGGTCAAATCCCTTTTGGCTATGGGATGCAGTGTCATTGTGTTGTCTGCAACACTGACACGCGAGCGCAGGGCTGCTTTTTTTCTCCACAATGATATGCCAGAGGATGAATCTTATCCATTGATTACAATTCAAGGACGAGCAAAAAAAATCCAAACTATAGCAACTGCTCCGCCCCCGTCACGGCGTGTAGATATCAGCATGACTACAGACAATGTGGCTCAAATAGCGCAAACAGCCGTCGAACGTGCTAGACAAGGCCAATGTGTTCTCTGGATAGCCAATACAGTCGCTGCCAGCCAAGCCTATTACAAGGCTGTAAAGAGTGAAATGGTTGAAGATGAGTTTAAAGTAGGACTCCTTCACTCGTGTTTTCCAGCTTTTCGGAGGGAAGAGTTGGAATCCGAGTGGATGTCGGGCCTGGGTAAAGACGGCACACGTCCAAAAGGTTGCATCCTGGTTGCAACTCAGGTCGTTGAGCAGAGCGTGGATATCGACGCTGACTTTCTAATAACTGAACTTGCTCCCACAGACATGCTCTTGCAGCGGATAGGCCGCTTGTGGCGACATGATCGAAAAAACCGCCCATGTGAGAAACCGGAGGTCTTAATTGTTGTGGGGGATGTGGAGGGCGTGCAGGACAGGCAGATGCTAAAAGATGCTTTGGGAGATTCGGGATACATTTACGCTCCTTATGTGCTGTGGAGGACTTTCCATGTATGGAGTGGCAGAACCGACGTATTGCTTCCAGATGAAATCAGGACACTATTGGAAACAACCTACCGCGACCCGGAACAAGATGAACCGGATTTTATCCGGGAAGTCAGGAAAAAACTTGAGAAGGACCGGGCTGATCTCCGCGATATCGCTTTGGGAATGACAGCAGAATCGAATCCGCAGATGAAAGATAATGAGTATGTGCCTACGCGCTATAACACCCAAAGGGAAGTACAGGTCTTGCTGGTGCGTGATCTGCAGTCCACAATTGCAAAAGCAGACCTGACCCTGGCCGATGGTCAACATGTGTCAGTTGACGAAAATGAGCGAGATTTTGATACTACCAAGAAACTCCACAAGAATCTGGTTTCTGTTGTAAGCTACCTTTTATCACCTATGCCAAAGCCGCCCCCTTACCTGAGAAAACATATTTATGGTGATGTGGCTGTACTCCGTATAGGAGAAGATGGGCAGTTGTCTGACGAAGGAGGGACTCCCATGCCATTGGGATATGACAATGAAAAAGGCATCTACAAGATAGAAGATGAGGCATTGAGACGAGTGCGGTTTAATGACCAGGAGGAAGAATACTATGAATCTGATTGGTGATCCGTGGATACCTGTGATTTTTGAGGAAGGAGTCACACGGTTAGTCAGTTTGCAAGAGCTGTATGAAAAGGCTGAGGTGATCAGAGATCTGATCCTGAATCCCCCGCAGAGGATTTCGGTAATGCGTCTCCTAATTTGCATTAGCCAGGCAGCACTTGACGGACCAACAGATGAAGATGACTGGCTTTCCTGTCGGGAGCTCATCATTCCGGAGAGTCTAAAATACCTGGAGGCAAGGCGGGGTAAATTTGAGCTTTTTGGTGAGCAGCCATTTTTGCAAGTTAAAGATTTGGACCCAATTGATAATGCAACCCTGGACAAACTTGACTTCGGTTTAGCTTCCGGTAACAACCCAACACTCTTTGACCATGGCGCTGACAAAGAAGGCCGTCCCCATCAACCTGCCTGGATCGCTTTGATGTTACTAACATATCAGTGTTTTTCGCCAGGAGGACGCATCGGCGTTACAACTTGGGGTCGCACAAAAACAGGCAATGGATCAAGTGAACACGCACCCTGCCTTGAATCCTCCCCGATGCATTCAATCTTACGTGGAGAGCATTTGGCACATACAATACATCTAAACCTTTTGACACGGGAGCAGGTAAAAACCTTGCCGGGTGGCCAATGGGGGGTGCCCATCTGGGATGCTTTTCCTTCATCCCAGCAGGGAGAAGATGTAAATGCTTTGACCCATTCCTATTTAGGGCGCCTGGTGCCCCTTTCACGCGCCATCTTACTGCACCCTGCCAGCACATACTGTACGCTTGCTAATGGCCTGTCCTATCCAAAACTGCCGGCTGGTCGTGAACCCATGGTCACTGTAGTGCTGAAGGGCAAAGGAAACAACCAGAAACCAGCCTACCTGAATATAAACCTGTCCCGACATGCCTGGCGCGAGCTGGGCTCACTTCTTAATCTTAATCGCATGGGGGTGGCTGGAGGAGCATTGGCCTTGGATCATTTAGTTGCTTTGGGAGGCCAGACGGTTGACTTTTGGGTTGGCGGTTTGGTTGCTGATAGGGGAAAGCTGCTGGATGTGGCTGAATGGAATTTTTCACTCCCTCTGAAGCTGTTGGATTCTACTCAAATTGAGAAATATCGGAAAGGAGTTGAAAAGGCAAATCAAGGCGAGAGCTGTGTCAGAGATGCGATCGGTAAATATTGCAACTATCTGAAAGCTGAGGCAGGCGGATTTAAAGCAAAGGCTGTTTCCGCGTACTGGACGACTTTGGACGCAGGTCATAAGAAATTGATAGATATTGCGTGTAATCCCTGTGCCCCCATGGAACAGTGGAGGGAATTCCTAATCAAGACCATCCATGATACTTACGGACAAGCCTGTCCCCATGAAACGTCGCGCCAGATACAGGCTTTTGCGGTAGGACGCCGGGCGCTAAGAATCGGGCGAACTGATGCATGATTGAAGGAGGTTGGGTATGGATGAAAAAGCCAAACGCTTATTGAAGTTCTTAAAAGAACACAAAGAAGATCGGGGTATGATGGCTGATTTACGGCGGGGCTTCAGTGAGGCAACAGAGGATCGGGCATGGCCTTACGTGGCCCGGTGGTGTGACCTCACAAATGATCGCGAGCGCATTATTTATCAGACTGTAATGGCGGCTTATGCTCATCATCCCGAAGTGAGCGAAAAAGGGAACATGGGGCACGTGTTGCGCAGCCTGGCCATGGGAGATGGGCGCGGTGAGGATGGGCTTAAAACGTTTGATGGCCGCTTTCGGCGCTTGCTTACTTGCAATTCTGCTCAGGAAGCTTGCCAGCACCTCATAGGGATAATACGGGCCGTAGCGCAGAAAGAGATTCGTATCAACTATATCTGCCTGCTTAAAGATCTTTGGTACTGGGGTAAAAGAGTAAAGTTGAGTTGGGCCAGCGCGTATTGGGGAAGCGATTTGCAAGGAGGTGAAGCATGAAATATTTGTCACGTATTTTGGTGGATAAGAAAACTGCCATTTGTTGTCACTTAAACGACAGCTATGCATGGCACAAGGCTGTCTGGGAGGCCTTTCCCAACAGGGGGGATCAGGCGCGCGATTTCTTAATCAGGGTAGATAATAAGGGGCGTTCGTATCAGGTCTTGGTCTTGTCTCGCGAAAGGCCGACCTTGCCCGGATGGGGGATGTGGGAAACAAAAGAGGTTTGCCCGCATTTTCTGGAATATGATCTTTATCGTTTTGAATTGCGCGCAAATCCTACTGTTAAACGGGTTGTCCGCGATGATTCCGGAAAGCGGAAGAAAAACGGACAACGCACCGCGATTTATAACCGCGAAGCGTTGGGAAACTGGTTGAAGCGCAAGGCCCAGGCATCCGGATTTGAGGTGGTAAAATTTGATGTGGACCCACCGCTTTCACAGCCTTTCCACCGAAAAGGCAAGCCAGGTAAGCACGTTAGGGTAGATTTTCGCGGGCTCCTGCGTGTCGTAAATCACTCTCAGTTTAAATCAGCCTTTGCCAATGGCATAGGTCCAGCCAAGGCCTTCGGTTTTGGGATGTTAGTGCTGCAACCTCTCAAATAATAGCGATCGAATAGAAACCGCAGATTAGTATTGAAAGGAGAGAAAAGATGAAACTTATCGAACTACATATTCTACAGTCGTTTCCGGTTACCTGTCTTAATCGAGATGATGTGGGTGCCCCAAAATCGGCCGTATTTGGTGGGGCTCCGCGTGCACGAGTCAGCAGCCAGTGTTGGAAACGGGCAATCAGGCAGTTTGCCGCCAAAAATCGTCCCGATATCTTCGCCGGAGAGCGTGGACATTTTATCGTCATTCCTTTGCAATCGGCATTAGAAAAGGAGGGGCTGGAGCCGCCCAAAGCACAGGAAACTGCAGAAGATATTGCTACTTTTTTGGGGGATCAAGACAAAAAGTACAAAGAGGGGCATAAGACATCCGTTGCTCTCTACCTTTCGCCCAAAGAACTGGAGGGGATTGCTAAAGCTGCAGTGCAAGATATCAGAGAAAATGGCAAAGCCAGTCTCAAAAGAGGTACCCTGAAAAAGGTTATCCAGGGGATTGCGCCAAAGGATTTAGCTGACATTGCTATTTTCGGACGTATGGTGGCCAATGACCATAGCCTGATGATAGAGGGAGCAGGACTCTTCAGCCATGCCCTGTCAACCCACAGGGTAACCAACGAGATAGACTTCTTCACAGCAGTAGACGATTTGAAACCGGAAGAATCGGAGGGCGCCGGTCATATTGGCACACTCGAATTCAATTCAGCCTGCTACTACCGTTACATTGGCATCAATCTGGATCTGTTGCGAGACGCAGACCACTTAGGCCATTTTGGTGATGACGAGATTGAAGCCGTTCTGGAAACATTCCTTAAATCTTGCGTATTAGCTGTTCCCGGCGCTCGCAAAAACTCTATGCTTGGACACAACCCTCCTGCCTTTGTATTGGGCCTGGTACGCACCGGGCAGCCAATTTCCCTCGTTAATGCTTTTGAGGAGCCCATCAAACCATCCAAAGGATATATCGAACCTTCCATTCAGGCTATGGAAGAACATTACGAAAATCTTAAGAAAACCTACAATCTTGATGCCGTTGAGCTACGCATCCCTGATCGTGATTTGAAGGGATTTTGCGAGGGGATACTGGACCATGTTTGATTCAAAGAACTGGCTGACCTTGTATCTGGACGCCCCCATGCAGTCATGGGGCTATCAGAGTCGTTTTCATAGGCGTACAACTTTACCTTATCCCACCAAAAGCGGTATTATCGGCATGCTCTGTGCGGCCATGGGTGTTCCAAAGAGCGATAAAGTGATGATTTCGCGGTTAGCAGGTCTCAGGATGTATGTCTATGTCTTGTCGGCTGTCCGACGTATGACGGATTTCCACACGGTTGGCGGCGGTTACGATCCCAAGACGGAACGTGGATGGATACCTCGCAAAGCAGATGGAGGCAAGCCCTCTACAGTGGTAACGCACCGAGAATATCTTTTGGGAGGGGCCAAATTCGGTGTGCTCCTTAACGGTAATACTGCTTTGCTTGGGGATTGCGAAACCGCCCTTGCCGATCCCAAATGGGGCGTTTGGTTTGGGCGGAAATCCTGTATACCTGCTTCACCAATATGTCAGGGGCGTTTTGGTAGTAAAGAAGAAGCCCGCAGACATCTTGAAGCCATCTCCGGTAGCAAGGCGATACGCCGTGTGGAAGAGGTGCTACGCTTTGAAGATGGAACCGACACTCTGCTCGATGTTCCGGTTGATTTCTCCACACGGGATTTCACCGTGCGTCGTGTAGCAGATGAAGCGTTATAGAGAGGGCACAAATGCCAATTTTTGAAAAACCTCCTCTCGAGACTCTTGTGCCAGCGAAGGACCGCTGGACACCGCTCTATCTGGAACATGGCCGTCTGGAGGTGGATGATTCCAGTGTGAAATGGATTGGAGCGGACTATACTGTTTTGCGTATTCCGGTAGCTACGGTAAGCGTATTGATGTTAGGCCCTGGAACAACGGTAACACATGCAGCGGTTAAGGCTTGCAGTGACTCCAATACGCCAATATGTTGGGTCGGTGAAGAAGGTATGCGTTTTTACGCCTTCGGGGTTTCGCCTACCCATGACAATGCCCGTGCACGCCATCACGGGGCTGTTTATGCTTCGAAAAAGAAGAGGGCTGAAATTGCCCGCCGGATGTTCCGCCTGCGGTTCCCGAATGATGTCGTGACGAAAAAGAGCATTAAAGAGCTTCGCGGCATGGAAGGTAAGCGCATTAAAGGATTATACGAGGAAATGGGTAACAAGTACGGCGTAACATGGAAAGGGCGGTTTTATAATCCCAACAACTGGGACCTGGCAGACAATATTAACAGAGCAATTTCCGCTGCTAACGCCAGCCTGTATGCGCTTTGCACTGCTATCGTCTGCGCCCTTGGTTACTTACCCCAATTGGGTTTCATTCACACGAGCGGAACGCTACCCTTTGTCTTTGACATAGCCGATATCTATAAGCCAGAAACAACTCTGGAAGCAGCTTTCCATGCTCTAAGCCTGAATCCTGAAGCTGATGAGAAGGATGTATTGAAACTACTCAAGCAACGCATAGAAGAACGGCGGCTGTTGCAGCGCATTCCAAAAGACATAGAGGAGCTTCTAAAATGACAGTAATTGTGGCAAACGACACTCCTCCGGCCATCCGAGGGATGTTGAAACGGTGGTTTATTGAACCTAAACCTAATGTTTTTGTAGGAACAGTAAACCGGCGTACGCGAGAGAAAACCTTGGAATATGTTAGGCGCAATGCTCCTAATCTGGGACTTCTGGTCATTGCTTCGGACAACAGCTCACAAGGGTTCTTCATTCGAACTTATGGACAGACTGATAGACAAGTTACGCAAGAGTCTGGGCTGTATCTCATTGCCGAAAAGTGGGCGGAGGAGAGCGAAGCAACAGGAAAGTTGCCTTGTCCAGAAAGTTAAGAAAGGAAAATATCGTGCTCCCATACACTTTTTGCCATCTTAAAGGAGTCAGTAAGAGCGCAGAAGAACGACTTTGGTCTCTTGGGATAGTAAGCTGGAATGATTTTGAGCGTTATCCTGGCAGTGTGTTCTCCTCGGAAAAGACGGCTTCCATAAAAGGGCAGTTGAAGGAATCTCAGGCGGCTCTGGAGAGAGAAAACATAGATTTTTTCCTTTCGCGCCTCACCTCTGCGGAGCGAGTGCGCATATATCCCCATGTTCGTGGAAAAATTGCCTACGTGGATATTGAAACAACAGGATTAAACAGAAAGGATGAAATTACGACTATTGCTCTATACGATGGCAAAATGCTGAATACATATGTGCGGGGCATGAATCTGGATAATTTCATTCAGGATATTCAAGCCTACACTCTGATAGTAACCTATAATGGTTTACGGTTCGATTTGCCTTTTCTACGCTCAACGTTCCAAAAACCTTTCAAGCTAGCCCACCTGGATTTATGTCCTGTGATGCAGGCACTTGGTTACCGGGGTGGCTTGAAGCGTTGTGAATTATTGATGGGGATCAAACGGCAAGTGCCTGAGGGAATTGATGGCCGAGAAGCCGTATCTTTGTGGCATAGATACAAACAAGATAAGGATGTTTCCGCACTGAGACAGTTGCTGGCTTACAATAGCCAGGATGTGCTAAGTCTGGAGATATTGCTGGTAAAGGCATACAATCGCGTCATGGAGGGTTGTCCGGTGAACTGCCGTCTTCCGCTTCCAAACCAGTGCCGGCTATCCTGGCATTAATGTGGGATCATCAAATTTGTTTTTCTCTTCTTTAACAGCTATATATTGTGTGTAGAGCTTCTCGTTTTCACATCATTTTGGTGTGTTCCCCACACACGTGGGGATGGCCCGAAAGCCCTGCCTACATCTCTCTCGGTTTTCGGAGAAAGTTAGGGGACGTTGGTGACTATGTTGAATTGTTGTGTTAGGGAGGTGCTGTCAGGTTGTTGTTGGAGGTTATAGGCCAAGACGGGCTCGGCCCGGTGCACCTGGGACGTGGCAGTGTGCCTTTTCCAATTGATCATAATATGCTTTTGCCTCATTGACGCCAAG
>Ga0164318_10007669_pt1 | contig 10461 bp, 7 predicted proteins | sample GuaBasSedimGuay9_FD_113734 | JGI IMG/M metagenome (GOLD analysis project Ga0164318, IMG submission 113734) | Subseafloor sediment microbial communities from Guaymas Basin, Gulf of California, Mexico - Guay9, Core 4571-4, 0-3 cm | ecosystem: Environmental > Aquatic > Marine > Hydrothermal vents >...
ATCTCGATATCGGCGAACCTGGGGAACCTCTCCTTCAGAACGCCTTTTATCTCCGTGAGCTCGGCCGAGGCGTCCTGGAGCCGGTCCATGAACCGTACCATCCTGGGGCTCGTGATCCCCTTGAGATCGTAGCCCACTGACATGTTGAAGATGGTCCCGAAGGGACGATCCTCGAATCCCAACGATCGCCTCAGGATATGTATCAGAGCCCAGGCTTTGATGTACTCCCAGGCCGATTGCTCCAACCGGAGCTCCTGGGACCACTCCACGTTGTACCCCTCGTCCTCCATATCGATGCAGGGACGGGGGACTTCGATCTCATCCAGGATCTGGACCGTTTTCAACTCGATGAATCGCCCCCCGGAAAGCCAAGCGGCCACGATGTTCTGAGCCATCTGGGTGTGGGGTCCTGCGGCCGGTCCGATGGGGGTATCGAGCCTGGATCCTAGGAAATCCTCCACGGCGAAGGGATCACCCGGTGAGGGTCGGAAGAAGAGTTCTTCTGGGATCCCAAATATCTCCCTCCGCGCCTCCAGCTCCACGAGGATCCAGCGCAAGAGGACCTCGAACGGCTGCGGCCGCATCACATCGGACATCCCGCGCCCCTTTCCTTCACCTCAGACCCTCTTCCAAAGGGCCTCCGCCGCAGCCCTGGCCTTCGCCATGATCTCCAACTCGTCCACGTCGGCGAACCCCCCATCCCTGAGGCGTATTCGACCCGCGATAAACACCGTGTCCGGGGAAAGGCCCTCGGAGATCCCGGCGAAAAGGAGATGTGACAGGAGATTCTCCCGGTTCAGAGGGGTCGGAGGGCGGTAATCCCAAATGACGAGGTCCGCGGCATACCCCTCCGCCAATCTCCCGAAGGGAAGCCCGAAAAATCTCCCTGCGAGCTCATAGTTGTGCCTCAAGATGGAAAGGAGCTCATCGTCGCCCAGGGCTGTGGGATCGCCGCTTGTGTGGTGCGCCAGAAGCCGCGCCGTGAGCATCTCCCCCAAGATATCACACCCGAACCCGTCCGTCCCGATCCCCACCTTTATCCCCCGGGAGAGCATCGTTGTCACCTGAGCCGCCCCCACGGCGTTGTTCATGTTGGAGCGGGGGTTGTGGATGATGCTCGCGGGCCTCTGGGAGAGGAGTTCCAACTCCGCCCCCGAGAGCTGTATCCCATGAGCGAGCAGCGTTCCCTCGCTGAGGATCCCGAACCTATCCAGGCGCTCCGCCGTACGCACCCCGTACTTCTGGAGTGAATCCACGGGATCCTCCTTGCCCTCTGAGAGGTGGATGTGGAAGGGGAGGCCCAGGGGTTCCGCTGCGGCCCGGGCCTTCTCCAGGGACTCGTCCGAGAGGGTGAAGGAGGCGTGGAGACCGAAGTGGGCCGCGACACGGCCGGGCTCCGTGTCTTCCTTAGCGAAGCGAACGTTCTCCGAGATCCCCAGGTCCCGCTCCGCCGTCCCACCCCGGTCGGTGACCTCGTAACAGAGGTCAGCCCTCATCCCCAGCTCCCCTGCCACCGCCCGTTTTATCTCGGAGAGGGAGCCCTCGATGGCCGAGGGTGAAGCGTGATGGTCGAAGACGGTGGTAACCCCCCGCCTCATGTGCCAGATCCCTCCCACCAGAGCGGAGATGTAAACGTCTTCCAGGGAAAGGGCCCGATCCAGCTTCCACCAGAGGCCCTCCAGGATCTCCCGGAAGCTCCTCGGGGAGAACCCCTGAAGCGGCATACCCCGGGCGAGGGAGGAATAGAGGTGTCCGTGGGCATTGATGAGCCCCGGGGTGAGGAGCTTACCCTGGGCGTCGATCACCTCGGCCCCGGATACATCCGGGGCAGCTCCGGCGCCCACCGTAGCGATCCGGTCCCCTTCGACGATGAGGTAGCCCCTCTCCACAAAGGTCCCGAAAGGATCAGCCAAGACCGCGTTCTCAATGACCGTTGTCATGGTGCTCCATTCTAAGGCTTTTGCCCTATGGACGAAAGAAAAAAGGGGGCCATCCCCCGGACGGGCGAGAGATGGCCCCCATGCCTCAAGACGTCACTCCTTGGGCTCCCCCGGCCAGGGACCGACGACGCCCTGGACCGCCCATTGCATGGTAAGGAGCTCGTCGTAGCTGGCGCGCGTGCCCTCGGGGATCCGCAGGACCCCGTTACGGTCGTAGATGGGTCCCTGGAACGGGTTGAAGACCATCTGCTTGTCCGCGATCTGCTCGAGCCGTTTCATCACGAGGTCATAGACCGAGATCTTGCCGAAGAAGGGGTGGTCGATGATCTTGTCCTTGAGGACGGGGACCCACTTGGGGTTGATGGGCATGCCGAAATCGGCCCCCATCTCCACGCCGCCATTGTGCAGGAGCCCCCACCAGTCCACGTCGGCCAGGTTCTCGGTGTTGTACATACCGGCGTAGATCTTGGCCAGGAAGTCGAGGTAGAAGGCCTCCCAGTGGACCAGCTGCCCCGAGACCACGTAATCGGGCGCGAACTTGTACATGGGGGAGTAGTGGCCGAAGACCGGCATCTTGTGCTCGGCCGCCACCTGGACCACGGTGGGGGAGTCCTCGGTGAAGGCGAAGACATCGCAGCCCTCAGCGATCAGGGCCTCAGCGGCCTCCTTGGCGGCGGCGGGGTTGTACCACTCGTAGATCCAGCGGACATGTACCTCGGCGTTGGGGTTCACCTCCCTGGCGCCGATGGCGAAGGCGTTGATGTGGCGCTTGAGCTCCGGGATGGGGTGGGCCGCCACGTAGCCGATCTTGCCCGTCTTGGTGAGGGCCCCGGCCATCAAGCCGTTGAGGTAATAGACCTCGTGGAAGTCGGCCATGTAGGTGGCCATGTTCTTGTGGCGCTTGAACCCGGAGCAGTGGGCGAAGATAACATCCGGATACTTCTTGGCAGCGGCCAGGGTCCCGTCCATGAACCCGAAGCTGGTGGTGAAGATCACCTGGTAACCCTGGGCTACCAACTGATCGATAAAGGATTCCACTTGCCCCTCGGGTACCGACTCGATGTAAGTGGTCTTGAGCCAGGGGAAGGTCTTCTCCACGATCTGACGAGCCTGGTCGTGGGCATAGGTCCAACCGTAATCACCGATGGGCCCCACATAGATCCACGCCACTTTCAGCGTCTTCTCGGCCGCGAGGCCCATCGCCCCGACAAGCAACAACACTCCCAATACAAGAAGTGCTTTGCGCATAGGTCACCCCCTCCTTTTGGGACGACGGTTTTCCACTTCTTAAGATCTCCCCTCTTCTCTCACCCCCTTTCCTCCGCCCATTCTAGCGTTCCCCCCTCACGTAGGGAATCCCCAGGGCCGCCGGGGCACCGCGGCGTCGCCGGGCGGCCCCGGTGGCGGTCAGGGAGAGGACCAGAATGGCAGCGACATATGGCAGCGTCTTCAGGAGCTCCGGGGAGACGTACTGCTGCAGCCGATAGGAGAGGTGATAAAGCGCCCCGAAGAGGAACGCTCCTCCCAGTGCCTGCAGTGGGTTCCAAGCCACGAAGATGGTAAGGGCGATGGCGATCCAACCCATCCCTGCCGTCATCCCCTCGGTCCAGGCTGGTCGGTATTCCACTGAGAGAAACCCCCCGGCCACCCCAGCCAAGAGCCCCCCGATGAAGACGCACAGGTATCGGACGGCGAAGACGTTGATTCCCATAGCGTCGGCAGTCGCTGGGGACTCCCCCACCGCACGGATGGCGAGGCCCCAACGGGTATGAAAGAGGATGAACCACATCGCGAGGGCCAAGAGGACACCGATGTAGAGGAGGACGCTCTGCTTCTGGAAGAACATGGGGCCGATATAGGGGATATGGGAGAGCCCCGGGATGGAGATGCTTTTGAGGGAATGGAACAACGGTTGGCCGGTCCAACCTCGACCCAACAGACCCGAGAGCCCCAGGCCGAACATGGTCAAGGCCAGGCCCGAGACATATTGGTTCGCCCGCAACGTCACCGAGAGGAAAGCGTGTAGGAGGGAGGCGGTACCCCCGGCCAAAGCGGCCAGCACGATGGCCACCCAGGGGTTCCCGGTCACCTTGGCCATGGCGAAACCGAAGAAAGCTCCCAGGGCCATCATCCCCTCCACTCCCAGATTTACCACCCCTGCCCGCTCGGCGTAGATCTCCCCGAGGGTGGCCCACAGGAGGGGCGTACCGAAGGCCAAGGCCCGGCTCACCGTTCCCACAAGCCAGCTCTCCCAACCGCTCACGCCTCCCCCCTCCGCAGCCTGATCCGATAGTACATGAGCACCTCACTTCCGATGAGGAAGAAAAGCAAAAGCCCGTTGAAGACGCTGGTCACCTGGAAGGGCATGTGGAGAAAGGTCTTGATCACATCGCCACTGGCGAAGATCCAACCGAAGAAAAGGGCCGTGATGATGGCCACCAAAGGGCTCCCCCGGGCCAACCAAGCGACGATGATGGCGGTGTAGCCGTATCCCATGGATACCTGGAACGGCTCCAGGAGCCGGTGATGGATCCCCGCCACCTCCCCCACGCCGGCCAGGCCCGCCGCTCCCCCGGAGAGGGCCGCCACCAGAACGATGGTCCGCAGCATGCTTATCCCAGCGTAGCGGGCGGCCTCGGTACTTTGCCCCACCACCCGGACCTCGTAGCCGAAACGGGTCCGGGAAAGAAGCACCCAGAAGATCACCGCCAACAACACCCCCGCCAGCAGTGTCGGCCAGTGGACATTGGTCCGAGGGATCAGGGGAAGCCAAGCGTTATCCGGAAAGAGATCGGTGTAGGCGAATCCCCTCATGGTCGGTCCCCGCCAGGGACCATAGATCAGGTATTGAACGATGTACATGGCAACGTAATTCAACATCAAGGTGGTGAGGACGTCGTTCACCCCCAAAAGGATCCGCAGGAGGGCCGGGATGGAAGCCCAAAGGGCCCCAGCGGCGAACCCGCCGAGGAACATCGCCAGAAGGAGCCACGGGCCATGGATCCCGGAATACAGCGCCAGCCCCGTCCCCACGATGGCGCCCACCAAAAGTTGTCCCTCGGCACCGATGTTCCAGAAAAGGGCCCGGAAGGCGAGCACCAATCCCACCCCACAAAGCATCAGGGGGATGGCCCGGCGGACGATCTCCCCCAGGCCGAACCGGGACCCGAAGGTCCCCCGGAAGATGGTGGCGTAGGCGTGGACCGGGCTCACCCCGTAGCCCCAGAAGATAAAGGCCATCACAACGAGGCCCAGGAGGATGGCCCCCAGTGATACCCCGAGGACCTTCAGCTTCCCCGGATTGGGCACGTACTCCACGGCGAAGGGGCCTATCCGTCTCATCCCCGAGCCTCCGTGAGCCGCTTGCTGCCGGCCATCATCAGTCCCACCGTCTCCAGGTCCGCCTCCTCAGTGGGCAGGATCCCCATGATCTCCCCCTCGAAGATCACCGCGATCCGATCCGAGAGGGAGAAGATCTCCTCCAAGTCCTCAGATATAAGGAGAATCGCCGCCCCCTTCTTCCTCTCCCGCAAGAGGATCTGGCGGATCTGCTCCGTGGCCCCCACATCCAAACCGTAGGTGGGGTGGGCGGCGACGATCACCGGGGGGCCCCCGGAGAGCTCCCGGGCCAGGATCAAGCGCTGGATGTTGCCCCCGGAGAGAAGCTTAGCGGGGGTATCCAGGCCCGGGGTCATGATGCTGTACTCCTGGATGGCCACCCGAGCGAACTCGCGGATCCGCCGCAGGGAGAGGAACCCCAGCCGGCAGAATGGGGGACGGTGGTGCTTCTTCAGGATGAGGTTCTCCGCCACCGACATCCCGGGGACGATCCCCATCCTCAGCCTTTCCTCGGGTACATGGGCCACCCCGGCATCGGCCACCACCCGGGAGGAGCGGTTGGTGACCTCGTGTCCCAGGATGGAAACCCGACCCCGCTGGGCCCTTCTGAGGCCGGTTATCACCTCTACCAGCTCCCGCTGACCGTTCCCGGCCACGCCCGCGATCCCCAGGATCTCCCCCCGCCGCACAGAGAGGGAAACGCCTCTCACAGCGGGAAGGCCCCGGTCGGAGAGGGCCCAGAGGCCCTCCACCACCAGGGCCTCCTCTCCTGGGGAGACCTCCTCCTTCTCCAGGCGGAAAACCACCTCCCTCCCCACCATCATCCGGGCCAGGGCCGCCTTATCCGTCTCCCCCACAGGCAGGGTTTCCACCACCTTCCCCCTACGCATCACCGTAACCCGGTCAGCTACCTCCATGACCTCATCCAATTTGTGGGTGATAAAGATCACTCCATGGCCCTCGGCCTTCATCCGGGCAAGGATCCGGAAGAGCTCCTTGGACTCCTGGGGCGTGAGGACCGAGGTGGGTTCATCCAGTATGAGGATATCCGCTCCCCGCACCAGGGCCTTGATGATCTCCACCCGTTGTTGTTCTCCCGCGGAGAGTTGCCAGACGTAGGCCCGGGGATCCACCTTGAGGCCGTACCGCTCTCCCAGCTCCCGGACCCTGGCCTCCACAGCCCTGGCGGGGGCGAAGAAGGGCGTTCCCCTAAGCCCCAGGGCCACGTTCTCCGCCACCGTGTGGTTGGGCACGAGTTTGAAGTGTTGGTGAACCATGCCGATCCCCAAGCGGATGGCGTCCTTGGGGCTCCTGATGCGCACAGTCCTCCCCCGGAGGACGATCTCGCCGGAATCGGCCTGATAGAGCCCGTAGAGGATGTTCATGAGGGTGGTTTTGCCGGCCCCGTTCTCCCCCAGGAGGGCGTGGACCTCACCGGGGAGGAGCTCGAAATCCACATGGTCGTTGGCCAGGACACCGGGGAAGCGTTTGACGATCCGGAGCATGCGGAGGATGGGCTGGGGACCTTTGTGGTTTTCGCCAAGCTTTTCCATGGCCGCCGACGCCATTATACCGGAGGAGGTGGATAGACTGTCAAGTTGTCTTACAGGTTGACCGCCTTATAAAATGCTCATAAAGGGGAGAAATGTGAATCGGGGACCGCAAGCTTTTCATTCAACCCGTTGGAAGTTGAAGACTTCCCTGGAACGCGGCATATCCTGTGGGCTCTGAAGATAACAGGGGGGAAGGAGTGTAGATGGGGATCCAACGTTATCACTTCGCACGGGATGTGGAGGAGGCCCTCTCGTTGCTGGCGGCTTACGAGGGCCGGGGGGCGTTGGTGGCCGGCGGGGTGGATGTGATGCTCTCCCTGCCGCCGGAGACGGAGGGGCTGATCGATGTCACCACCGCCGGTCTCTCCTACGTCGAGGAGCGCAAAGGGGAGTTGAGGGTGGGAGCGGCGACCACCCTGGCCCGGCTCCAGGGTGCCTCGGAAACAGGGAGATACCTCGGGGGGTTCCTGCGGGAGGTCCTGAGGCTGGTGGCCAATCCGGCGTTGCGGAACATGGCCACCCTGGGCGGGGCCCTGGTTTCGGCCCACTCCTGGGCGGACATCCCCACGGTCCTCATCGCCCTGGGGGCAGTGGCCGTGTGGCGGGAGGACGGAAAGGAGGAGAGAGCAACGGTAGAGGAGCTGTACGCGCGTCCCTTCCGAGGGATATTTCGCCGGGCGGTCCTCACCGAGATCCGCTTCCCCCACTGGGACGGGGCCTTCGCCTTCGAGAAGATCTCCCGCAACGCCGGGGACATCGCCCTCCTGAACGCGGCCTGTGGTCTGGGCTTGGATGACGAGGGACGGATCGCCTGGGCCCGGGTAGCCCTGGGGGCAACGCCGAGGCGGGGCCAGCGCTTGCCGGGGATCGAGGAGATGCTGGTGGGCGAGACCCCCTCAGAGGCCCTCTGGGAGAGGGTTCAGCGGGAAGCAGAGGCCCAGGCCCAGGTGGGCGACGACATGCGGGCTTCGGCGGGGTGGCGCCGGGCCGTAGCTGGTGTGTTGGTGAGGCGGGCCCTGTCCCGGGCCGCGGGGAAGCTCCGGGAAAGGGGGACGGGATGAAGATCTATTTCGAGTTGAACGGTGAGCCCCAGTACGTGGAGATCGAGCCCGGGGAAAGGCTCTTGGACCTCCTGCGCCGCTTGGGGGCGAAGTCGGTGAAGGAGGGTTGCGGTACAGGGGAGTGCGGTTCCTGTACCGTGCTCCTCGACGGGAGGCCCGTCCGGAGCTGCCTCACCTTCGCCGCCAAGGCCAACGGCCACAGGGTGACGACCCTGGAGGGGCTCGCTCCCGACGGGGAGATGCACCCCATCCAGCGGGCCTTCTTGGAGACCGGGGCGGTGCAGTGCGGCTTCTGCACCCCGGGGTTCGTCCTCACGGCCTACGCCTTCCTCCGGGAGAACCCGGATCCCACACCGGAGGAGGTCCGGGAGGCGCTGGTGGGGAACCTGTGTCGCTGCACCGGGTACGTGAAGATCGTGGAGGCGGTGCTTCTCGCCGCCCAGTGGAAACGGGAGGGCGTATGGAGCTGAAGGTTAAGGAGCGGTTGAACGTCGTCGGGAAGAGCGTCCAGCGGGTGGACGGGGCCTCCCTGGTGCGGGGGAAACCGGTGTTCACCCTGGACGTGGACCTGCCGGGGATGCTGGTGGGGAAGATCCTCCACTCCCCCTACGCCCACGCGGAGATCGTCTCCATCGATACCTCGGCCGCGGAGGCCCTTCCCGGGGTGTTCTGTGTCCTCCACCACGGGAACGTACCTCGGATCCCCTATACCACCGCAGGCCAAGGTTGGCCCGAGCCCTCCCCCTACGACTCCTACCTCTTCCCCCGGAAGGTCCGGTTCGTGGGGGACCGGGTGGCGGCGGTGGCGGCGGCCTCGGAGGAGATCGCCGATGAGGCCCTGAGGCTCATCAAGGTGGAGTATCGGGAGCTCCCGGCGGTCCTGGATCCCAAGAGGGCTACGGCGCCCGGGGCCCCGGTGATCCACGACGAAGAGGATTCCCAGGGGATCCACGACCCCCAAAGGAACATCGCCGCAGCGGTGGACATCCGGGTGGGCGATGTGGAGAGGGGGTTCTCCGAGTCGGATGTGGTGGTGGACACGACGTGTGAGTTCCCCTATGTGCAGCATGTTCCCATCGAACCCCACGCCACCATCGCCTACCTCGATGAGGACGGAAGGCTCGTCATCCGCACCTCGACACAAGTCCCCTTCCACGTGCGGCGGATCGTGGCCCGGGCATTGGGTATCCCCATCCAACGGATCCGGGTGATAAAGCCCAGGATCGGTGGGGGATTCGGAACCAAACAGGAGATCGTCCTGGAGGACGTAGCCGCGGCCCTGGCCCTGCGGACGGGGAGGCCTGTCAGGATGGTCTACACCCGGGAGGAGGAGTTCGTCGCCGCCCGCACCCGTCATCCCATGGCAGTACGAGTGAGGCTCGGGGCCAAGAAGGACGGAAAGCTCCATGCCATCGAGATGGATGTCCTCTCCAATACCGGGGCCTACGGTGCCCACTCCCTGACCGTCCTTTCCAACGTGGGCTCAAAGACCCTTCCGCTCTACAACAAGGCGCCTCATATCTGGTTCCACGGAAAGGCCGTCTACACAAATCTCCCTGTGGCCGGCGCCTACCGGGGGTACGGGGCAACCCAGGGGTACTTCGCCCTGGAGGTAGCGATGGACGAGCTCGCGGAGAAATTAGGGATGGATCCCCTGGAGCTCCGCCTGAAGAACCATATCCGCGCCGGCGAGACCTCCCCCATCTTCGAGAAGATCGGGGAGGGCCGGGAAGGCAAGGCCCAGGTGATCCACTCCTGTGCCCTCGAGGAGTGCATCCGGGAGGGGGCGAAGCGCATCGGCTGGAGCGAGAAGCGGGGCAAACGCTTGCGGGACGGCCCTTGGGTCCATGGGGTGGGGATGGCCATCGCCATGCAGGGCTCGGGGATCACCGACATCGACATGGGCGCCGCCACCATCATGATGAACGAGGACGGGACCTTCAGGTTGCTTGTGGGTGCCACCGATCTTGGGACGGGCTCCGATACGATCCTCGCTCAGATCGCTGCCGAGACGCTGGGCGTGCCGGTGGAGGCCATCTCCGTCTACTCCTCGGACACCGACTTCACCCCCTTCGACGTTGGCGCCTACGCCTCGAGCACTACCTACGTCTCCGGGAACGCGGTGCTCCTTGCCGCGAGGAAGGTGAGGGAGGAGATCCTGCGGGTGGCCTCCGGGATCATGGACGAGCCACCGGAGGAGCTCGCGCTGGAGGACGGGCATGTGGTGAGCCTGCGCTCCGGGAAGAGGATACCACTCTCGGAGGTGGGACATCGGGCGATGTACGTGACCGACCAGCACCACATCATCGCCAGTGCCTCCTTCGTTCCGCCGGAGTCCCCTCCGCCCTTCGCAGCCTTCTTCGCCGAGGTGGCGGTGGACACCGAGACCGGAGTGGTGCGGGTGGTGAAATTCGTGGGCGCCGCCGATTGTGGCACCCCGATAAACCCGGCGATGGCAGAGGGCCAGCTCGAGGGGGCGATTGTCCAGGGAATCGGCCATACCCTCTACGAAGAGATGCTCTTCTCCCCACGCGGTGGCGTGCGCAACCCGAACCTCTTCGACTACCG
>Ga0164318_10007670_pt1 | contig 10460 bp, 10 predicted proteins | sample GuaBasSedimGuay9_FD_113734 | JGI IMG/M metagenome (GOLD analysis project Ga0164318, IMG submission 113734) | Subseafloor sediment microbial communities from Guaymas Basin, Gulf of California, Mexico - Guay9, Core 4571-4, 0-3 cm | ecosystem: Environmental > Aquatic > Marine > Hydrothermal vents...
TGTTGTAGTTACTAAAATCGCAATCAACGAACACGATAGTGGTAAAGTTTTTCCATTTAAGCCATTAAGAATTGATATAGAGATGGATGCACACCATGACGTTGATAATATCGGGATACAAATAATGTTATCCCACGAGCATACCGAAGGCCAAGTATTCTCAACTAACACTAAACAAACAAAGGGAATCGATTATATTATAAAAAAGGGGAAAAATCACTTAACCTGTACGATAGATAAATTCAACCTATGCTCGGGAACCTATCAGTTTGGTTTTGCAATTGATGTGCCATTTGTTAAGTTTTACTTTCTCGAACTTGATTTGTTTTCTTTCGAAGCTGTTGAGGTAATGGCTGAGTTTGGGAGCTTGTCAACATTGCCAAGCTATGGACATGTTTATCTTGAACATAATTGGATTGTCAATAAGGACTGAAGAGTATGCACAAACTCGCGATTTTATTAAAAACATTTGTTGATGATCTAAAATATGTTGAAAGACTGATCCCTTCTTATAATAAACACAATATTGATAATATACCCTTATATTTTGTTGTACCAGAGTCAGACATTAAGACCTTTAAGCAATTTGAAAACCAGAATATTGAAATATTAAGTGAAGAATTATTCAAAGATAAACTAACAGAAGATTCTGTTTTTGGAATGAAACCAGGGTACATCAATCAAGAAATAATTAAGCTCTCATTTTGGGAAGAAAAACTTTGTGAAAACTATTTTTGTTTGGATGCTGACGGTGAGTTTATAAGGGACTTTTATGTAAGTGATTTCATGTATGATGATTGTATTCCATATTCAATATTAATTGAAGACAATGAATTAAAGGTAGAACCAGAATACTATAAAGGATATTGGGTTCCACGTGAAAAACAAATCCGCCGAATTCAAAAAGAAGTGGGGTTGGTGGATGAAAGGATGTTAACCTCTCATGGGATGGCAATTTTATCATCTAAAGTACTGGCAGCATTTAAAAAAGATTTTCTTGAATTTCACCAAATGACCTATATTGATTTGCTAAAAATATCTCCATATGAATTTTCTTGGTACAACATGTGGCTTCAAAAAACTGAGATTATATCAATCAAATTTAGAGAGCCTTTATTTAAAGTGTTCCATCATGAAAATCATCTTAGGGATTATCTAAGACGAGGAACAAGTATTAATGATATTGCTAGAGGTTTTATTGGAATAGTTATCAACTCTAATTGGCAAAAGAATATGGGGTTGGGTAAACCAATTAGTTATCAAGATTATGTTTATAAAGAAAAATCAATTGAAGAAAAATCTCTTAAAAGCCTAGTTTATGCAATTATCATAAAAATTTATAAAAGGGTGAAAAGATTAATCATATTTTGGGATGTACTAAAATGAAAAAATACTTAAAGAAAGTAATTTTGAAATTTATTGGGCTTATTGAAATATTGACAAAAACAACAATAACTATACGGAAAGTAAAAGAAACTAACAGGCACCCACTTGCAGCATCGATTGGCAACTCTATGGCTATATATTGCAGTATTCTTGAAAATATTGCAGTATATATACCCAAAAATATTTTTGAAATAGGGGCCAATTTTGGTCAAGATGCTGAATTTTTAAGAAAAAGATTTGGTGTTGATAAATCCAAAGTTTATATTTTCGAGGCGCATCCTCAAATAGTAGATGAAGCAGAGCGATTATATGGCTTTAATAGCTATGCTTTGGCAATTTCAGATAAAAATGGTAAAGCAAAATTTTATTCAATAAACCTAGAAAAAAACTCAAATTCAGGTATTTCTTCATTACGAACACATAATTTTAATAATAAAAATGACTACATTGAAATTGATGTTGAATGCATGAGAATGGATAAATTTATTGGTGAGCATAATATAGACTCAATAGATTTTCTTAAACTTGATGTAGAGGGTGCAAATTATGAAGTTTTACTTGGTTTTGGGGTCGACTTAGATAAAGTAAAAGCTATTCAAGTAGAAGCTGAAAATACTGAAGTATGGGCGGGGCAATATCTATACAAAGATATTGCGGAATTGTTATTTAGTCATAATTTTGAATTAATATATTTTGAACTTAAAGATAGTGCTCAATCCGACTCTTTTTGGGTAAAAAAGAATTTAATTAAACAATGTTATCAGGAACAGATAAACTGAAAAAGTAAAACTGAAAAAGTAAAACTGGACAGGAAAAAAATGTATACAGAAATAAAACAATGCCGCATTTGTGAAAGTGTAAATCTAAACACAGTATTATCCCTTGGTGAACAGTATCTTACTGGAGTTTTTCCAAATGTGCCAAATGTATCGCTCATAAAAGGAGCAATTAGATCTTGCCTGATGTTCAAATCAGGATATTTTGCAAATGAAACAATCGTAAAGATTATATGAGAAACAATCGATAGATATAATGATGGACAATCAATGATAATTATTTTTGAACCGCAGTGCAGAGGGTTTCAACATGAACAATTTAATGCTGGATTTTTATATGGGTATTCATTAGCATATCCAGAAGAAAAAATTGTTTTTTGGGGTGAAAAAGAACATATACAATGTATAAAAACTATATTTAGTTCTGCAAATTTGTCTTTAGATAATACTGAGTTTGTTGAATTGGAGATACCAAACCCAGATTTATTGATGGCAGTTTTTGAATACTCAAAAATAATAAAGGGTTTATTATCTTATTCTTATAAAAATAATTGTGACAAAATTGTTTTATTGTCTATTCATACATACAACCTGATACCCTTAAAATACTTACTGCAATTTAAGTATAAAAATACTATTAGAGTTCATGTCGCGATGCATGGAATACTTGAATCTGTAAAAAGGAAGAATTCTTCCTTTTTATTAGAGTTTTTTGAAAAAGGCACCAGATACCTTAAAAAAACAATGGGTATTGAAAACAGGCAAGGGAAACATGAACCCAAAAACAAATATCTGTATGAAAAACTATTTAAGATGAGTATGCATTTATTTAACAATAAGAACATTACTTATTTTGTTTTTCGTGAAGATTCTCTTTTGAAGCTAAACAAATATTTACCCAAGATATATAAATATTTTAAAAGCATTGACCTTCCTTATATTTATAAAAATGTCAGGAATATCAATTTTGATACAGGGTCCTCAAACTTGATGACCTTTGCAACTTTTGAAAAAGGCTATTCTAATGAGTTGCGTAAGATAGTTAGAGTTTTGATACACGATAATACTTTGTCAGATAATTTTGAAATCCGCATATTGGGTGGCAATGTCAGTAAAAACTTAGATACTTTTGAGCAAATAAAATACATAGGAGATAGCGGGAAGCTTCTACGGGAAGAAATTGAAGAATCTATTATAGATGCCCGATATGTTTTATTATTCTACCCTGAAAATTCGTATGAGTTGATGCCCAGTGGAGTTTTTTTTGACGCAATTGCTTATTCTAAGCCCGTTGTGTTTCTAAAAAATCATTGCTTGGATTATTATTATGAAAAATACAAATTTGGTTATAGATGTAATAATGTTGATGAAATGATTGATGCCATGGGGGAAATAATTTCAACAGAAGAATCAAGTGAACGAAGTTTTGTTTCAGAGATTATTCGCATGCAGCAAGATATAACAATCAGCAACAATTACCTCAAATTGAGATTTGCTAAAGAAACAACAATGAAGACTAAAAGAACTATTCCAGGTAGAGTGGCATGAAACATAAGAAAGTTTCCTTAAGTTCCGAATTTGACAGAATTTGGGAGAAAATAGAAAGCGGGGAAAATATCACCATATTAAGATATGGTGATGGAGAAAGAGCAATAATGACTGGTCGAGTTGTTATTGCTCAAGAAGGCTGGGAATCCCCTGACTATTTGAGCCGGTTAGGTAAGGACCTTCTCAAATCAATGAAAATAGAAGACAGCAGAGTACATTACGGTATTTCCTGCCCGTGCTGTGATAGTCCTGCTTATTATTGGTATAGTACTCGAATTGCAAATAAAAACATCACCTTTGCTAATCTCTGGGTAAATGCGAATTATAAAAAATTTATCAAAAGTTTTGAAACACTAAACAGGGAAGCTGTTGTTGTTGCTAATTACCGAGCAAAGGGAAAAAAAATAGGTAATTTAAAAGTTTTGAAATACTATAGTATAAGTGATGATTGCTTTACTTTTTGGGAAAATCAAGGGGATGAATTGTTAGCAAATATTAAAAAAGATTTTGGGGACAAGAAAGACCTTCTTTTTGTTATATCAGCTGGTCCTATGTCTGAGCCAATCATTGCTGAATTATTTAATAACAATCCGGATAATTGTTATTTAGATTTTGGCTCAAGTATCGACAAGTATTTTCATAAAAAACAAACTAGACCTTATGAGGATAGCGATTCAGTTTATGCAAAACAAAACTGCTGGATGTACGATCCAAAAACTATGAACTTCGATGTTTCGGTAATACTAACTTTATTTAATAGACCTGAAACACTTATGGAGCAACTTGATTCTGTAGAAGCCCAAACATTAAAACCGAAAGAAATTCTTCTTTTTCATGATGCAACCAACCCTCCAATTGATTTTGAATTTGACGATAAACTTAAATCCCGTATAACAAATTATATAAAGGTTAATGAAAATGTTGGGGTCTGGGGGCGCTTTGCAGGTGGCTTACTTGCAAAAAGTAAATATGTATGTTTCTTTGATGACGATACAATTCCCGGAAAAAGGTGGTTAGAAAACTGTCATACCCAGATTCTAAAGAAAAAAGGACTTTATGGTGCTATAGGAATTGATTCTTGGGACCTGAAAAATTATCCCTACAAAAGCTATAGACGATGGGGCTGGGATGGAGTTAGTAATCGTACAAGAGAAGTTGATTTTGTAGGTCATTCCTGGTTTCTTGAAAAGGATTGGCTGGGTGCAATGTGGATTAACTATTCCCGATTCTATGCATTTAAGTATGTTGCTGAGGATATGTTTTTATCATATGCTTTGAAAAAGTGGCTAAAAATAAAGACTTATGTACCGCCTCATCCAAAAAACAATTTGGAATTATACGGTTCAACCCCTGATAAAGCACTAGAATATGGACGAGATGCAGATATAGCAATAGGTTTTAATCCACAGCAACTTGATAATATGAATCAGGCTATAAACTTGCTTATTAGTAAGGGGATGAAATCAAGACACATCCGAATATCAAATTTTTTTAGTGAAGTTTATCTTATAGATAAGTTTTTTCCGGATGGTTCCAAAAGACGGAATTTCGCAAAAAAAATAGTTGAAATTCTAAAAAAAAAATAAAGAGATAATATAAAATGTACCCTTTGCTTGAATCCAAGAACAAAAAACTTATCAAGCCCAGCGCGAGAACTAATTCGGCAACTTCGTACACGCGATAAGTACCTGAGCAAATGTTTTTCAACATTTGGGGTGCGGCATTTATATCGCTTTTTATGAGTAGTGTGACATAAATGTCTCATTACGTTTTACCAAATTACTTTTGCTTGAGTACTTACAATTGATATGACAATTTGTAGCGTAAAAACCAAGAATCTCAAAAAGGCTGCTCGCTTCTGTATCGCTGGGATAAAATGTGATACTAACTGGTCACTTAAATTTGGACAACGAATACTACAAATTATCAGGAAAACAGATAAATCTTTATGAGACTCCTAATAGTTGCCATGCCCAATAGTATCCATACTGCCCGTTGGATATCTCAAATCCACGACCAAGGATGGGATATTTTTTTATTTCCCGCGTATATAGCGCAACCACATCCTAGGCTGAAGAATATCACAGCCTTCGGGGCAACTCTTCAGAAGAAAAATCTCAAAGAAGCTCATATCCGTTTAATTTGGTGGACAATCCCTTTTTTTTGGGTAGACCGTATTATTTCAAAGTTAAAAGGTACAACAACTTTATTTTATACAGCTAAATTACTATCCATTATTATTCGATGGTTGCAGCCAGATATTGTACATTCGCTTGAAATCCAACATGCTGGTTATTTGACACTGGATGCCCGAGAGAATTTGAAAGATACTTTTCCTACATGGATAGTTACAAACTGGGGAAGTGATATTTATTTGTTTGGGAGGCTGGCTGGTCATAAACCCAAGATCGAAGCGGTTCTTTCATATTGCGACTACTATTCCTGTGAATGTCAACGTGATATTGCCTTGGCAAAAGAACTTGGTTTTACAGGAGAGACATTGCCGGTTTTCCCTAATACAGGAGGGTTTAATCTGGAGAAAATGATGTTTCTTAGAGGTAGTGAATCTCCTGCTACCCGGCGTATAATTTTGCTAAAAGGCTATCAGAATTGGGCAGGCAGAGCTTTAGTGGGATTACAAGCTCTACGCCAATGTGCAGATTTGTTACAAGGTTACACAATTGCCATTTCGGTAGCAAGCCAAGATGTGCAGATTGCAGCCGAACTGTTCAGCCAAGACACAGAGATTCCCATTGAAATTATTCCGTTTGTGGAACACGATGAAATGCTGCGTTACTATGCACAATCACGAATTTACATTGGACTTAGTATTTCTGATGCTATTAGTACTTCTTTGCTTGAAGCAATTGTGATGGGTACATTTCCTATCCAATCTTGCACCGCTTGTGCGGATGAATGGATTGAAGATGGAAAAAGCGGATTTATAGTGCCACCTGAAGAACCAAACGCGATTGCCGATGCCATTCGCCGTGCTTTGACAGACGATAACTTGGTAAATCGTGCCGCTGAGATTAATGCACAAACGGCAACTGAACGATTGGATTATTCCAATATTCAGGCACAAGTAATAAAAATATATAAAGACATTTATGACTCAGGAAAGGAATAAATAATGCGTATTTTAATTCTTGGAGGGAACGGCATGTTGGGACACCAGTTATGCCGACTTTTACCTGAAAGAATGGAAGTTTGGGCGACTTTTCGTGAGAAACCAGAGAAATTTGAGTTCTTGCCTGAGGAGCAGATGCTCGATAAGGTCTATGCGCAGGATACAGCCCGCTTGGCAGAAGTGCTGGATACAGTCAAGCCAGATGCTGTGGTTAACGCAGTGGGTATTGTTAAGCAGCGTGATGAAGCCAAGCAGGCTGTGCCATCCATACAGATTAACGCCTTATTCCCACATCAACTAGCAAACTTATGTATAGAACGCGATATCCGTGTAATTCAAATATCTACAGATTGCGTTTTCTCAGGTTTTCGTGGCAATTATAGTGAATTAGATGTGCCTGATCCAGTAGATTTATACGGGCGTACTAAATTGCTTGGTGAGTTAAATCGTCCCGGAACACTAACGCTACGCACTTCTATTATTGGTTGGCAATTAAACACTTTTTCAAGCTTACTGAGTTGGTTTGCCTTACAACGTAATACACAAATTAAAGGTTACCGAAAAGCCATTTACAGTGGCTTTTCTACGGAAGTGATGGCTCAATTAATTGGTGATATACTTCAAACACGCCCCGATTTAAGTGGCTTATACCAAGTAGCCAGTGAGTCAATTACTAAGTTTGATCTTCTGGTAAAATTGCGCGATATTTTGGGCTGGCAGGATATTATAATTGAGCCAGAGGATCAATTCTTCTGTGACCGTAGCCTTTCAGGAGCGCGTTTTAGTACAGCTACAGGCTGGCGTCCTCCCACTTGGGAAGCTATGCTACAAGATTTAGCGACCGAATGGCAACGCTATGCCGAATACTATTCACAAAAATAGGCATGGTTCATTTTGAGAAAAAACTGCTTGACAAATTTACGCTATTTTTTTTGAACACGGAGCACACTGAGAACACGGAGAAAAACCCTTGTTTTTCTCCGTAACTTTAAAATACTTTCCCCGTGCGATCCGTAAAACTCCGTGTTCAAAAAGTTTTGCATTACTGCCTAATAGGATATAAAATAATGTCTTTTTTTGATAATAAAGTTATCTTGGTAACTGGAGGAACAGGTTCTTTCGGCAAAAAATTTATCCATACCTTGCTCACTGAGCAGCAACCGGCTAAAGTCATCATATATAGTCGAGATGAACTAAAACAACACGAAATGCGTCAGTCGGACTTCAACTCTCCCTTGTTACGGTACTTCATTGGTGATGTTCGTGATAAAGAGCGACTAAAACGTGCCTTACATGGAGTAGATATTGTCGTTCATTCAGCCGCACTTAAACAAGTAGGCGCATGTGAATATAATCCACAAGAAGCCATTAAAACAAATATTGATGGCACCAGCAATGTCATTGAAGCTGCTATTGATATGGGAGTCAAACGTGTACTCGCACTCAGCACAGACAAAGCAGTTAACCCCATCAATTTATACGGTGCCACTAAACTCGCTGCCGAAAAACTTGTTGTGCAAAGCAACACTTATGCCGCTAGCGGTGTAACGCGTTTAAGTTGTGTTCGTTATGGCAATGTGGTGGGTAGTCGCGGGAGCGTTGTTCCGGTTTTCTTTGAACAACGCAAAAAAGGGAAAATCACTATCACCGATGAACGCATGACACGTTTTTGGCTTACCCTAGAACAAGGCGTACAATTTGTGATGAATTGTGTAGAACAAATGCAGGGAGGGGAAGTATTTGTCCCTAAAATTCCGAGCATGGTCATGCCAGACCTCGCGAAAGCCGTAGCCCCAGAAGCTGAAGTGGAAATTATCGGTATTCGCCCCGGAGAAAAGTTACATGAAGTGCTGATATCCGAAGACGAAGCTCGCTCTACAGTTGAGCTAGATGATTTTTATGTCGTCCAACCGGCTCAAGCATTATGGTTTGGACACACTTGGGAACAACGTGGAGAAAAATTGCCAGACGGCTATCGCTACGCCAGTAATAATAATACGGATTGGTTGTCTATAGAAGATTTGAGAAAAATAATTGCTCCAATTGAAAAAGAATATTTCGGGGATAAATAATTGGGCTTCTGAAAACTGGATGTCTGCTTCGCCGCGTCACGCGTGTTTTGGGCTTGAGTGCTGCCCCAAAGCAGATTTGCGAGGATGAGCGGAAAAGACTTCACGCCAAAAAAATGTTGCTCGGCGGCAACCAACTTAAGGTCAAGCGCGGTGCGGAGAGTTTATCTGTAATTGGTCACACTCCTCCCTTAAAATATCGCTCCCGCCGCTGTCCTCGGCGGCGGTCTTCTTATAAACCGCCGCTGGGGACAGCGGCTAGAGCAGAGCGGGGTGACCAATTACCTTCGCCAAATATCCCATATTCCAATAATTATCCATTCAGAAGAAGTAATATATGAAAATTTTAACTGTTTTAGGAACACGTCCAGAAATTATCCGTCTAAGCCGAATAATCGAAAAACTAGACAATACCTGTGAGCATATTCTTGTTCATACAGGGCAGAATTATGACCCGAACTTGAATGATGTTTTTTTTCAGCAATTGGGTGTGCGTGCGCCAGATTACTACCTGAATGTCAAAGGTAGTTTGGGGGAGCAACTTGGCATTCTCTTTTTAGAAATTGAAAGAGTTTTAGAAAAAGAAAACCCTGACAAGGTGCTTCTATTGGGTGATACCAATAGTGCTTTAGTTGCAATTATTGCGAAACGTAATGGTATCCCTGTTTATCACATGGAAGCTGGGAATCGTTGCTATGATGACCGCGTTCCTGAAGAAGTGAACCGCAAAATTATAGATCATAGCAGTAATATCCTTATGCCTTATACAGAGCGTAGCCGTAAGAATTTGTTGCACGAGGGGTTTCCGGGCGAACGAGTTTATGTTACGGGAAATCCAATTTTAGAAGTTATCCGTTTTTATGATGAGCAAATTGAGAGCTCAACAATTCTCACAGAATTAAATCTTATCTCAGGTAAATATTTTCTAGTTACGCTCCACCGAGCCGAAAATGTAGATATTGAAGAAAGATTAAGAGAGCTTACACTTGCATTTGAGCGTATTCAAAAAGAACATGGATTGCCCGTGATTGTCAGCACCCACCCTCGTACACGAGTTCGGATAGAAGATTTTGGGATTGTAAATAACAACCCACAAATCCACTTTTTAGAGCCATTTGGGTTTTTCGATTTTATCAAATTGGAAAAAAACGCCGCATGTGTATTGAGTGATAGTGGAACAGTGCAAGAAGAGTGCGCAATCTTCAAGGTTCCTAATGTCACCTTGCGAGATGTCACAGAACGCCCAGAAACGATAGAGTGCGGAAGCAATATCCTGAGTGGAGCAAATGCTGACCGCATTGTCAGTTGTGTCAAATTGGTGCTTACTCAGCAAGATGGTTGGTTTGTACCTCCAGAATATCTGGTTGAGAACGTGAGTGATGCCGTTGTGAGAATACTAAATGGATACTTCTTGAAATGAGTGAGAAGCCTCTTGTTACTATAATGACCCCAGTTTATAACGGTGCTGAATACCTAGATGAATTGATTCAGAGTGTTTTAGAGCAAGATTACCCCAATATAGAGCATTTGATTATTGATGATGGGTCTCAA
>Ga0164318_10007671_pt1 | contig 10460 bp, 11 predicted proteins | sample GuaBasSedimGuay9_FD_113734 | JGI IMG/M metagenome (GOLD analysis project Ga0164318, IMG submission 113734) | Subseafloor sediment microbial communities from Guaymas Basin, Gulf of California, Mexico - Guay9, Core 4571-4, 0-3 cm | ecosystem: Environmental > Aquatic > Marine > Hydrothermal vents...
AAAAAATATATTAGATAAAATCTAATAAATAAAAATTGAAAGAAACTATTATAGAAAAAATAATTGAAAAAAAATGTAAAAGATTAAAACTAATTGAAAATATTAATAAATCTTATTAGGAGCAAAAACAAACAAGATAAAAATTTTTTTAAAATTATCTAGGTGTTTGCAAAAAAATATATACAAATTTATATTTAAGATAAATAATTATTAAAACAAAATCCAGCTTATAAATGTTTACTTATGTAAAAGGAAAAAAAATGAATGAAAATAAAACATTGTTGTTAATTAAACCAGATGCTATGCAAAAAAAAATAATTGGTAAAATTATATCAATTTTAGAACAAAATAATATAAATATTATACAAATAAAAATATTAAAATTAACGCAATTACAAGCTCAGGCATTTTATAACGATCATAAAAACAAAAAATTTTATTCTGAATTAATAGAATTTATGACATCATATAATATCACTGCTTTAATTTTACAAACTGATAATATTAATACCATACAATGCGTTAGAACATTAATAGGAGATACTAATTATACAAAAGCGAAAGAAAATACAATTAGATATAAATTTGCCACAAGTTTAACTAAAAATACTGTACATGCATCAGATAGCATAACTTCTTATATTAAAGAAAATGATATTATATTTAATGATAAATATTAAAAAATCTTGGAAAATTAATTTAATTAATTTAAATCCAACATCAATAAAAAAAATTATATTATTATTAAATGAAAAACCGTTTTATTATCAAATGATATTATTACATATATATAATAAAAATAATGCAAATTTAAATTTAATAAAAAACATTAATAATACTTCGAGATTTAAATTGCAAAATATATCATATATTAAATATTTATATATTAAAGAAACTTTATTATCTAAAGATAATACAATTAAGTTAATATTAACAAACAATCATTATATAGAAAGTGTTTTAATTCCAAATAATAAAAATCATTTTACATTATGTTTATCATCACAAATAAATTGTATTTTAAATTGTTCTTTTTGTTATACCGGTAAAATGAAATTTAAAGGTAATTTAAAACATTGGGAAATATTATCACAAATATTAATAGCAAAAAAAATTATTACAAAATTTATACACAAAAAAATTATTACAAATGTTGTTTTTATGGGAATGGGTGAACCATTATTAAATTTTTTAAATTTATTAGCATCAATTAAAACAATAAACAATAAATATTGTATGAATATTCATGTAAATAAAATTACTGTAAGTAGTGCTGGTATAACACCTAATGTAATACAATTAAACAATTTAAATATACGTTTAGCTTTATCTTTACACGCAACCACAAATAATTTAAGAACTAAAATAATGACAATAAATAAAAAATATTCATTAACTGAATTGTTACATACATGTACCATGTTTAAGAAAAATAACCTAACAATTGAATATATTATGTTAAATAATATAAATGATTCAAAGGTTGACGCGGAAAATTTATCACAATTATTAAAATACATACAATGTAAAGTATGTTTAATACCATTTAATGATTTTAAAAAAAATAATTATAAATATAGTTGTAGTAAATCTAATAATATTAAATTATTTCAAAAAATATTAAAAAATAATAATATAATAACAACTATAAGAAAAAGCATGGGATTTGATATAAATGGTGGATGTGGACAATTGTGCGGTAAATATGATTAACATATATAATATTAAAGGAATAAAAGAAATATTTATACCAGAAATATACAGGTTTCAAAATATTGTAAAAACATTTGATGCAATTATTTATTCCTATGGATATAATGAAATTAAATTGCCATTATTAGAAAAAACGTTTTTATTTAAAAAAACTTTAGGTAAAAACTCTGATATTATAACAAAGGAAATGTTTTCATTTTATGATAAAAATAAAATTTTATTAACATTAATACCTGAAGGGACAACAAGTTGCCTTAAATCATTAGCTGTAAAAGGATTTTTAAGAAATAAACAAAAAATAGATGTATGGTATATCAGTCCAATGTTTCGTAGAGAAAAACCACAAAAAGGTCGTCATAGATTATTTTATCAAATTGGTATAGAATCATTTGGAGTTAAAGATTATATAAAAGAAATAGAACATATAATAATAATAAAAAAATTATTTAATAAATTAAATATTGAAACCATAATATTAGAATTAAATTGTTTAGACAACAATACTAATTATAAAAATATTTTATATAATTTTTTTAATAAACATTTAATAAATATAAAAATTAATAAAACTATAAACGTATTAAAATTATTAGATAAAAATAAAATTATAAATAATATACAATTACCAAAATCAATAGATTGCTTAAATAGACAAATACGATATAATTTTATCAAAGCGATTTATACCGCAGCGAAATGTAATATATCATTTACGATAAATCATAGACTTGTTAGAGGTTTAGATTATTATGATAATATTGTTTATGAATGGACGAGCAATATTAATAATAAAAAATTAACAATTTGTGCTGGAGGCAGATATAATAAATTATCATACTATTTATTTAAAATCAATACATATTGTACAGGGTGCGCTATAGGTATAGAACGATTAAGTTTATTATTATCACATTGTAACAAACAACCAATTAAATTTAAAACATTAATAAATAATAGTAAAAGCATTCATATTAATTTAAAAATATTAGAACATATAAGAATCAATAATAATAATAAAAATTTAATTTATAAAAATAAAAATTAAATACTAAATACTAAATACATTTATAATAGAAAAAAATAATATGAAAAATTTCAAACATACAATTTATAGTATATTAATTATATCAGCATCATTAATATTCACATTTTATTTATTGCATCATACAACTAATATCCAAAAAAAAGAATCTTATTTATATTATACATTAATATTACATATACAAAACAATGATACTAAAAACGCAAAATATTATGCTAAAAAAATAATCCAAAACAAATATACTTCATTATATTATGACACGGCATGCGTATATTTGTACAAGCATTATTTAAATTATAATACAATTAAAACATTTATTTATTATAATAATATAATTAATAAAAATCATTATATATTAACATCATTAACATGAAAAAAATAATCATCAGTTTAAATACAATAATAATATTATTAATAGTTACATTTAATTTATTTGCATCATCAAATATATTCTTAAAAGATACTATATATATAAAAAATGCTAAAATATATTATTCAAATAACATCTTATATGTTATAAATAAAAATTATTTATATCAATATAATGATCGTAAATTAAGTAAAATAATAAAATTAAATATATATAATAAAGTTAAAAGCGTCAAACATAATGCAAATCAAATAATAATAACCACAATAAATCAAATAATCATATTAAGCAAATTAAATCATAAAATATTATGGGAAAAATATATAAGTGGTAAAATATACGCATCAGTTATAACAAGCGATTCTATAATAATAGATAAAAATGCTGGATTAATCATAGCATTTAATCTTATTACTGGAAAACAATTATGGCGTAATCAAATATTAATGGAAAATTTTATTATTTTTACTAATTCAAAATTATTTAAACATAATAATTATATAATATATATTTACGCCCCAAAACAAATTATATTATTTAATAAAATAACTGGCAAAAAAATAAAGTCAATATATTTATACCATATATCTCAAATTAAATCCCTTGGTGTAGAAAATCATAATTTTAAAATAAAAAAAGCATTAATATATAAAAATATAATGTTTATATGTAATACGTCAGGTGATTTAATAATATTTGATCTTATAAAAAAAAAAATACATTGGCAGGTAACTAATATGCAATATACTGATTGTAATAATTTTTTTATTATTAAAAAAAATTTAATAATTTTAAAAAACAATGGTATTATAGTATGTTTAAATAAATATACTGGTAAAAAACAATGGGAAAATACGTTATTTAAAAATAAAAATAATGTTAAAATAAATATAATAAAAAAAATGCAAATGATAATTTTATGCTATAAAAAACATATTTATATTATTCAATTAAGATCAGGTCAATTGATATTACAGAAAAATCTTCATATTAATATTGATGAAATTATAATAAATAATTTAAAAAATATTATATATATAAAAACAAAAAATAAAATTAAAATAATGCAAATAATATAATGAAACAAATAATAATAATAGGTGAAAAAAATGTAGGGAAGTCATCGTTATTTAATTTACTTATTAATAAAAAACAAGCAGTAACAATAAATTACCATGGATATACACGTGATTGTAATTCCGGTTATTTGAAAATTAATAAAATAGTATATAAAATAATAGATACTCCAGGGTTAGGGTATAAATCAGATAATATAGATATATTATCTTTAAAAAAAATTTGGCTAATTATAAAAAAATCAGATTTAATATTATTTATTATTAATAATAATAATAATAATAATAATAATATAGAATTTAATAATATAATTAATATGATTAAAAATATTAAAAAAAAAATTATTTATATATTAAATAAAATCGATTTATTAAATATATCTAATTTAAATAAAAATATCACACATATAAAATTAATTAAAATTTCTATTAAACAAAAAATAGGATTACATGATTTAATAAAGGAAATAAATTATAATTTTAATACATTAATTACAAAACAATTTAATAGAACAAAAAATTTTAAAATATTAATAATAGGAAGACAGAATGTAGGTAAATCATCATTAATTAACGCTTTAACAAAAAAAAACACATCAATAATTTATAATGAACATGGTACAACACGTGATAATATAATTGAAGTTATTAAAAAAAACAATCAACATTTTTCTATAATTGATACACCTGGTATTAAAAAAAGGAAAAATATTATAAATAAATTAGAACAATTACCAATAAATAATGCTATACGTTCAATGAAAAATAGTAATGTTTCTTTAATAGTTATTGATATAATTAATTTATTAAACAAACAAGATTTAAATATTATTTTAAATAAAAATAATGAAATGTATAAAATAATAATAATAAATAAAAGTGATTTACAAAATAAAAAGAGTATTATAATAGCAGAAAAAATTATTAAACAAAAACAATATATGTTAAAAAATACATCATATCAATTCGTTTCATCAAAATATAAATTTGGAATTAAAAATATATTTAAAAAAATAAATCAAATTAAAAACAATGAAAAAAATATTGATTTTAAACAAAAAATTATTATATTTAAAAATGATATTAATAAAATAAATAATAAAATAAATATAACGAAAATTACAATTGTTAGTTATATTCCATGTTTTTTAAATATATATGCAGGTAAAAATTTAAATATTAATATCAAAAAATATATATGCAGTCAATTTATACGCAACCTTCGTTTGAAAAACTTATCTATTAAATTTAATTTTAAATAATATTTATAGTATACTTAATTAACATAAAAAAATAGGGTAAATATTATAATGAAAAAATATATTGTAACAATATTATTATTGTTATATTTAAACACATGTTTTGCTAACAAAATTCTTGATACACAAATAAACTTTTTTTTGGGTAAACAATATTTTGCTGAAAAACAATTTACGCAAGCAAATCATTTTTTTAATAAAATAATATCTGAAAATAACATATTTAATATATATGTACAGCAAGCTTATATATACACGCATATAATTTATTTTAAACAAAAACATTATAATTTAGGTTTAATTAAATTAGCACGATTTGAAATAATTACTGGTAATATTATAAATAAATATTCTGATTACAATGCTGCGCTTGCAGTTTTATTTACATTACAAATAAATATAAAAAAACTAGCATATAAAACAAAAAATTATTTAAATAAATATAATTATAAGTATTATTTAACAAAAAATATGTTAAGTCAACATAATAATATACCTGCAATTAATTTAAAACTTGTACATGTAAATAAAATAATTAAACACAATTATTTATATAAAAAATTAAATTGTGCATTATATTATATCACAAAAGAATCATACACTTTAGCATTAAAAAAATTAAATTATACAAATAATACAGTCCCAAAAACATATTATGATTTTATACAATTATCTTTAATACTTAAAATATATAATGAATTATTTTTATCTAATTATACTAATATAATAATTAATGAAACTATTGATAATATAAAAGAATATAAAAAAAATAATTAACACTCTTTAAATTATTAGGTAGTAATATATAAATATTTTATGTTATTAAAATATTTATATATTACTATAATATAAAAATGATTAAAATATTATCAAATAAATGGCGCCCGCAAACACTATCTGAAATTGTTGGACAAAATGAGGCGATATATATAATTAAAAATATTATAAAAAACACACGTTTACATCATTCATTTATAATTCATGGTAATTATGGAACAGGTAAAACTAGTTTAGCTAGAATTATTACAAAATGTTTTAATTGTGAAACGGGGGTTACTGACAACCCATGTAATAAATGTTATTGTTGTACAAGTATAAATAATAATACTAATTATGATTCTATAGAAATTGACGCAGCTTCTAAAACAAAAATCGATGATCTTAAAACTATTATAAATTTATCAGAATATAAAAATATAAAAAATAAATTTAAAACATATATTATTGATGAATGTCATATGTTATCCATGAATAGTTTTAATTTTTTATTAAAAATTTTAGAAGAAGAAGTTAAAAACAATATATATATATTAGTAACAACACATATAAATAAAATACCAAAAACAATTATTTCGCGCTGTATTAATTTAGAATTAAAAAATATATCAAAAAATAACATTAAAAAAAGAATCATTCATATATTAAATACAGAAAACTACAGTATAAATAATATATTAATAAATCAATTAATAATTTATTCAGATAATAATTTAAGAACAACTATAAATACATTAGAAAAATTAGGATCAATAAAAAATATCACCAATTCACATATATATTCAATTTTAGGATTATCATCATACACACGTTTATTAAATATAATAAAAAATATATATGAAAATAATTTAAATCAAGTATTAAAAGAAACGTATTATTTATTAAATAAAAATTGTAATATTAATAATATCATCAAACAACTGCAGTTACTTTTATATAAAGTAATTTTACATAAATCAAATATACATTATGATAAACAATTTATTAATAATAACATTTTTTTATATTTATCAAAAAATTTAACACTTAATATAATCAATAATATGTATAATTTAATACAAAAAGAAATACAATATATTAAATATTCTTTAAATGATGAAATAGGTTTTGAAATGTTAATTATAAAATTATTTATATTATTAAATAATTAAAAAATTAAAAGCTGAAATATAATATTTCAGCTTTTAATTATATAAACATAATATTATTACATCATATTATTACATCATATTTAAACCACTACCAAATCCATCAGATGATGAACTTAAACCATTATTTTCTTTATTATCTTTTTTAACTTCACAAATAGCGGCCTCTGTTGTTAACATTAATCCTGCAATAGAACACGCATGTTGTAAAGCACACTTAGTAACTTTAGCAGGATCTAAAATACCATATTCAATCATATCACCATACTCTTCTGTAGCTGCATTAAATCCAAAATTATCAGATCCATTTTTAATTTTTTCTAAAATTACAGCAGGCTCAAATCCAGCGTTAGCAATAATTTGACGAGCAGGCGCCTCTAATGCTTTTAATACTATTTTAACACCATGAGCTTGATCATCATTATTACATTTCAAATCAAATAATTTATTCATAATTCTTATATAAGCAACGCCACCTCCAGGTAAAACACCTTCTTCTACTGCCGCACGAGTTGCATGTAAAGCATCTTCAACTCTAGCCTTTTTTTCTTTCATTTCAACTTCAGTTGACGCACCAACTTTTATAACAGCAACTCCACCAGATAATTTAGCAATACGTTCTTGTAATTTTTCTTTATCATAATCAGATGTAGAATCATCAACTTGTTTCTGAATTTGTTTAATTCTATCTTCTATAATACTAACCTTGCCAGCACCATCTATTATTGTAGAATCATCTTTAGATACTATTACTTTTTTAGATATACCAAGATCATCTACTTTTACTGCTTCTAATGAAAGCCCTAATTCATCTGAAATGACTGTTGTGTTTGTTAAAATAGCTATATCTTCTAAAATAGCTTTTCTTCTATCACCAAAACCTGGACCTTTAACAGCACATGATTTAACAACACCTCTCATATTATTAACAACTAAAGTAGCTAAAGCCTCACCTTCTAAATCATCAACAATCATAAACAATGGCTTACCACTTTTAGCCACATTTTCTAATACAGGAATCATATCTCTAATATTATTAATTTTTTTATCAACTATTAAAATATATGGATTCTCTAATTCGCATGTCATGTTTCTTTGATTATTTACAAAATAAGGTGATAAATAACCTTTATCAAATTGCATGCCTTCAACAACTTCCAATTCATTTTCTAAACTATTACCTTCCTCAACTGTTATAACCCCTTCCTTACCAACTTTAGACATAGCTGTTGATATAATATCACCAATTTGTTTATCTGAATTGGCGGAAATTGATCCAACCTGTGCTATTTCTTTATCACTTATACAAGGAATGGCCATTTTTTTTAATTCAGTCACACAAACATCTAATGCTTGATCTATACCTCTTTTTAAATCCATAGGATTCATTCCAGAAGCCACATATTTATTGCCTTCAATGGCTATTGCTTTAGCTAAAACAGTAGCTGTTGTGGTTCCATCGCCTGCAATGTCAGCTGTTTGTGACGCAACCTCTTTAATCATTTGCGCACCCATATTAGCACATCTATCTTCCAATTCAATTTCTTTAGCAACTGTAACACCATCTTTTGTTATAAGAGGTGATCCTAAAGATTTTTCTATAACAACATTTCTTCCACATGGCCCTAATGTTTTTTGCACCACATTAGCCAAAGTAATTACACCTTCAAGTAATTTATTTCTAGCATTTTCAGAATAACGAATATCTTTAGCGCTCATATTTTTCTCCTTAAAAAAAAATTAATCAATTATTGCTATAACATCATCCTCTTTTAATACAAGATAATCTTTACCTTTAATAGTTATTTCAATTCCAGCATATTTACCAAAAATTACAGTATCACCAATATTTAATAATATAGGTTGTTCTTTATCATCTTTTTTTTTACCCGGCCCAACAACAATAACCACACCACGCTGTGATTTATTATCAACAGTATTAGGAATAACTATACCACCATCTGTAGTACGTTCTTCTATTTTTGAAATAATAATTCTATCTAATAAAGGACGAACCCCAATGCTTTCCATTAATCTAACCTCATATAAAATTATTTTATTACCTTGATTATAAATATGTAGTCATATTATCATTAAATCAAGTATTTAATTTAAAAAAAAATATGTATATAGAAATAATAATACTATTAAATAAAAAACCGCAAATAGAAACGCTTGTATTAACATGCTTAAAACACAAAAAAATAAACCATGTTTATTTATTCACAAACGTACACACAGTGTACAAATACAAGAAAAAGGTATGTAAGGAAAAAATGTATAAAATGATACTATATAGCGACAATGATGTATTATGTATATTAAAATTTGTTAGAAATAATTTTAAAAAATTAAATATAACACTATATAAAATTATAAAAATATTATTATAAAAAATCATTAAATATATTTTTTTTTATATTATTATTAAATTTAAAATATGTTTTTTTAATTTTATTTAAAATATTAATATATCTATATTTAAAAAAATAATTAATTTTAAAATAATTATTTAAAAATAAAACTAGTTCACCTCGTATAAAAATATTAAATTTTTTATTTAAAATAAAATGATTTATAAAAAATAAATCACACATTATACATGCCTGAAATTTTTTAGTTAAATCTTTTGATATAAAAATAATTCTATTATCTTTAAATACATTTTGCATAATATCTATTGTTTCAAACAATCTATTAGATGCTTCAAAAAAAATTATTGGTTTACTTTCTATACTTATTTTATTAAATAATTTATTTTTATGATGAAAATTTTTAGGAATAAATCCTTCAAAAATAAAATTATCATATATAAAATATGATATAGATAATGATGTTAAAAATGATGATATTCCGGGCACTGGTAAAACATCAATATTATTTTTATAAGCAAAATTTATTAAAAAAAAACCAGGATCATTTATAAGCGGCGTTCCACAATCTGATACAAGAGCTACAGATTTATTTGATTTAATATAATTAATTAATATTTTACTTATAGTTATTTCATTATAAATATTTAAAGATAATATTTTATTTTTAAAATTTAAAAATTTTAAAATTAAACCTAATTTT
>Ga0164318_10007672_pt1 | contig 10459 bp, 5 predicted proteins | sample GuaBasSedimGuay9_FD_113734 | JGI IMG/M metagenome (GOLD analysis project Ga0164318, IMG submission 113734) | Subseafloor sediment microbial communities from Guaymas Basin, Gulf of California, Mexico - Guay9, Core 4571-4, 0-3 cm | ecosystem: Environmental > Aquatic > Marine > Hydrothermal vents >...
AATCAAAAATTTCACAATATCTAAATTTCCGGTTTGAACACTTTTACGAAAAGCCTCATCGTTTTTCGCATGAATATTTGCCCCATTTTCAATCAAAAGTTTCACAATATCTAAATTTCCAGTTTGAACACTTTTACGAAAAGCCTCATCGTTTTTCGCATGAATATTTGCCCCATTCTCAATCAAAAATTTCACAATATCTAAATTTCCAAATTCTGCACTTTTTCTTATTGCAAAGTCTTTATCTAAACGAATATCCACTCCATTTTCAATTAAAAGTTTCACAATATCTAAATTTCCTGTTTGAACACTTTTACGAAAAGCTTCATCATTTTTCGCATGAATATCAGCGCCATTCTCAATTAAAAGTTTCACAATAGCAAAATTTCCATGTTGAACACTTTTACGAAAAATCTCATCTTTTTTAGCATGAATATCAGCCCCATTTTCAATCAAAAATTGAGCCATATCATTATGTCCGTTTTTTTCGCACCAATTAAGAATCAAACTTGCTTTTTCAGGTTTAGATTTAGCAAAATATTTAAGTATAGCCAAATTTCGATTTTCTACAATTTCCTTTAGGAGCTTTTTATCTTTAACATTAATATCATCACCATATTTGGATATGTATTTGAGAATCCCCCAGTTTTCATTTTCTATGTACTTTCGAAGAGTTAAAGTACTAATACCTTCAATTTTTGCCCCATGCATTATCAAGTATTCGGATAATTTCCGATTTTGCATTTCTATACTCTTTTTCAATGCATAATCATTATCAACATGTGTGTCTGCACCAGATTCTAATAAAAATCGAGCAAAGTTCCAATTATTTTGTTGAATACTCCTTCTAAGAAGATATTCATTTTTTGCATGAATATTTGCCCCCTTTTCAATTAAATAATTCACTATTTCCCAATGATTTAAGGCAAAACTCCATCTAATGGCATAATCATCATCGGCATGAATATCTGCACCATTTTCGATCAAATATTTGATAACTTCCAGGTGATTTCTCTTGGCGCTCACTCTAAGGGCATAATCATTGTCTGCATGTATATTAGCGCCATGATCGACTAAAAATTTGACATATTCTAAATTCCCTTTTACTGCATACTCCCGAAAGACTAAATCGTCATCTAAGTGGATTGCAGCCCCATGTTTTATCAAAAATTTTATCATTTCCCAATTATTTCTGCGAATACTTTCTCGTAGTGCATAATCATTGTCTAAATGGACATCAGCACCTTTGTTGATAAAATTTTTAACAATTTCCCACTTTCCCCATTTAATACTTTCTCGGAAAGCAAAATTATCTTGAAAATCAAAGGTTGCTTCATTTATGATCAAATTTTTCATAGCCTCGATCTTTGTTATAACTTACAATCATTGCTATGTATTTAAAAAGATCACACTTTCATAAAAATAGATAAAAAAATTTGAGAAATTAAAAAATTCAGAGTATTGCAGGAAATTCTTCAACTTTTTCAACTTTTACCTTATTTGGATAAATTTCTCCCATTTTTGGGGGCATTGAATTATAAACTCTTTCAATATCAACAATCCCTGTTTTTCTTTGAATCCCTAAGAATCTTCCTTTGATCAATTGAGTAACCATCTCAAAATCCATGGCGAACATGGCAACTTTCGAATCTTTTGGAATTTGGAGAAGATCATCTTTGAACTGCGTCAAAGGAATCCTAATTCGCTTACCTTCAACTGTACGGGCTTGAAAACAAGGAATAATAACTGGATATCCATCAGTATCAATATAACTAATGAATTTGGGAAAAATCGGTCCACTGAACAAGCGAATACCTACCGGTTCTAAACGTTCTTCATAATCTCCAGTTTTAGCTTTGAATTGAAATGGATTTAAATTTGCTAAAATACCCCTTACAATTCCAAAAAGAGAGATGTTACGGATTTTACGTGCTTGAATTATGCGATTAAAAAATGTTCGATAGATTCGCATGTAGGTGTTATAACGAAAGAGACTTATCTGATTGAAATCTGCGGCATCTTCACCATCAGTAGAAATCGATTCGAGTTCACCTTTTACTTGAAGAAATTGGAAAGGCATCTCGGCCGTCATATATAGAAAGCCTTGTTTTGGGTTTTTTACTACATTTGATTTACTCTGTCCTGTGGTAAATTCACCCCATTTAAGTACTGATGGAGAAGTTGCTTTATTTGAAGTGATCATAGTTATATGGGGATAACCTTGCGGGTCAATTGTTGCAACAAATTTAGCCATAATTTCTATATGAGAAAATTTTACTGCAGACTCATCCAACTCAGGAAGCCAGTGAAACTTATTAGTTGTAGATTTCATAATTTTCATCTTTGATTTTTATTTTTAATTTTCTTAATTTTGGCAATTCTTTTAATTCTAATTATTCTTTAAGTTGATTTAGTTGTTTTTCTATCGAAAAAAAATGAATCCCAGCGGAATTTTTTATTCATTCAGCAATTACCTCAATTTCTACAGCTGGGTAGGGCCGGACCATTGAACATTTACTCCAACAATTTTTTGTGCAATTTGAACGTAATGTTCCATTTCGGCTTTAGTTAACAATGAACTGGATTTCAAAGGCCAGTTAAGATCTAATCGTTCGTACTTAGCGAGTGCCAAGTTATTAAATGACAGTAAATCCCATCTTTCAACAGCATCTCCTAAATTTGTAGAAATAAATTGTGCAATTCCTTCAACGTTATCATCACGGGCAGTATAACCAGGAATTAAAGGAGTTCGAATCCAGAGTTTCACTTGGACACCTGAATGAATTGAATCCGCCAACCATTTGCAATTCTTTAAAATGGTTTTATTTGAAACTCCAGTATATTCCTTATGCCGAATGGGATCAATTTCTTTCAAATCATATAAGATTAGGTCAACATACGGAAGAATTTTTTCATAAACGGCCTGTGAAGCAAAACCAGACGTATCCAAGGCAGTATGAATCCCATTTCTTTTGCATTCTTTCAGAAACTTTATTAAGAAATCAATCTGAAGTGTTGGTTCTCCCCCAGAACAAGTTATTCCACCGTTTGATGTCTCGAAATAAGATTTATCTTTGATTACTTCATTCACCAGAGTTTCTAAAGCGATTTTTTCTCCACTTACTTTCAATGCTGTTGTAGGACAAATTTCTGCGCATGAACCACATGCTAAGCATGTATCTCGATTAATTCTTAATCCAAATTTATCAAATGACAAAGAATTAGTGGGACAAACATCAATACACTGCTCACATCCAATGCATTTATTATCAAACCACTGAATAGCCTTTCGGTATTCGATGGATTCTGGGTTATGGCACCACACGCATTTAAGTGGACATTGTTTGAAAAAAATGGTAGTTCGAATACCTGGCCCATCTTCAGTGCTAAGCCTTTGAATTTCAAAGATATATCCTTCTTCATCTGAACTTTCTGCTTTTTGCTCCATTACCATAGTATTCATCTTGAGTTCCTTCGCTTTTTTAGTCCTTTTTTACCAATTATGAGATTCGCGGGCGATAATTTCATCTTGGAGTTCTTTTCCAATACTAGTGAAATAGGCATTGTAGCCAGTTACCCGTACTAATAGATTTCCATAATTTTCTGGATGTTTTTGGGCATCTTTTAGCATTAGACTATCAAGGATATTTATCTGAAGGGCCGTTCCTCCATTTTCAATATATCCTCGAAGGTAAGATTTGAATTTATCTCTATGTTCTTTATCTCGCAGTAAACTGGGATTGAAAGTGATAGTATGAGACGCTCCGTTTGGTAGAAAATTGATATAAGAACCATCATCGGATTTTCCGCCTAAAGCTTCTCCCACGGAATTTGTGACGGAAGTCGGCCCATTCTTATCTGCCCCATTGCTTGGACATATTGCATTTGACAAAAAGGTTCCAGCATTTCTTCCATCTGGTGTTGCAGGAGTAAATGCAGCATCTTCTCCCGCCCAATAATTCCAAGATAACATACCCGGCCTAAATTGATAGCCAGTTGGGGTTTTATATTTCCAACATTCATTTGCCCAGAATTTCATCACTTCTTGAGCCAATTTATCAGATTCAAGGTCATTATTACCATATTTAGGAACTTTATTCTTCATCAATGCTTGCATTATTCGGTATTCTTTCTTTCCTTGAAAATCATTACTTAATGCTTCTTTTATTTCCGCAATGGTATATTTTTTCTGATCATAAACCAAAGATTTGATTGCCAATAGAGAATCTACTGTAGTTGCAAAGGCAACACCTTCAATTGTTACAAATCCGTATTTTGGCGGCGCTACCCTAATATCAGCAGCATTTTCTATACATCCTTCCACGATTGTAGATAAATAGGGTGTAGGATAATATTTCGCACGAGTAGCTTCAAAAATATTGTAGGTTTCAACCGTGTACTTTATAATAAATGCCATTTGCTGTTTCCATGCATTGAAAAATTCGTCCCAAGTGGCAAATTTTTCGGGATCTCCCGTTTTAGGTCCGAATTGAGTTCCTGGTTTTGCTTGTTTGAAGATATCACTTCCCATAATTCGTTTAAAACCAGGCTGATTCTTTCCATTCCACAGAGTTAATTCTATGCTTTTAGCGAGATTAGGATTGCAATTGACGGTACCCGATCTATCATTTCCACACATAGTATTTTCCAGGCATCCAACACAAGCATAATCCCAAGCATCTTCAGGAGGAACCCCCTCACGAATCATTCCCACAATAGTGCGTTCGTCGAAATTCAAGATAAAGGGCGCCCCCTGAGAGCGAGTTATCATATTTACAATCACATCCAATAAACGCTCAGGAGAATTACGATGAAGCCGAACGTTTGGCTTAGGTTCAAGAATTGGAGCCCATTCATCGAAAACTTCCAAAATCATATAGGTAAGTTCATTAGTTAGATCTTCTCCTTTAGGACCCATACCAGAGAGTGTCATTAATTGTCCAAATCCAGCAGTTATTCCTTGATTACCCACACGCATTTGCGCATCGTAGGCAGTATTACAGTGAAATATGAAAGAACTGAAGATATCTTTAGCAAAATCTCTAGAAATTTTTTTTGTTTCTATCACATCTCGCTTATAGAACTGCCATAAATATTGATCCAATCGTCCAAAACTCGTTCCTGGTCCAGGATATGATTCCTCGGCCATAATCAACATGTGAGTTAACCATAATGCTTGCATGGCTTCCCAGAAAGTTTGAGCTGGTTCCCAAGGAACACGACGTAAATTATCGGCCATAGTTTGAAGTTCAGCTTTTCGTTCCGAAGAAGTAGTTTTCTCTTTCAATCGTAGACATTCTTCTGCATATTTAGCAGCCAGATCACGAGGAATTTCACATGCCATCATCATGGCTCTAAGTTCTGCACCCTTGGCTCCATTTTTTTCCTTTTCTGTGAGGCGCGAGTATCTTTGTTTGGCTTTTTCATAATAATATTTAAAACCGTGTAAAATCACTCCCTTATGATTAGGAATGAGATGACCTCCAGTAGCACCGACATTTCCAAATCCTTCCTGATGGAAATGGAAAATTCGATGTCGATTCTTAATATTTTCCTTTTCATGCGCTTTTAATTCACGTTCATTGAGGCATTTGGATAACTGAGTGTTGAATCTTCCCCCTGCCAATAGGTCATTAGAAGATATAATTTCTTGGGGAAGATAATTTAGCATTACTTCTCGAAAGAAGATCATCCGACGCTCAGGAAGTGAAAGATCCCAGAAATTTTCCGGAAGATCTACTTGTTGTGCCATAAGATCTAATGATAAACAGAATAATCCTTTCCCATTGACTCCAATAAAGCCATAAACTTCTGGAACGATATAGTAATCTCCCTCGCTCCAAATTCGATCATTTGAAATTCCAGTGGTAAATGGTGTATATTCATTATTCCATTTACGCTCATTGCCCATGAAATAGAATTTGCGTAACCAAGCAGCCCGTTTTGAAAGGTTATGAGGTTCTGCAACTTTAAAAAGGGGTGCTTGAAAATCCGTTTGAGGATTATCTTCGGTTATGTTACTCATGATAGTTACCTACTTCGTGTGAAGAACTAAATACGGTTTTCTTACATTTAATATTAAGTTAAACGATATATTTATAGCTTTACATAAATAATGGCGTGAATTGCTGAGAAACCCAAGTTTCGGGCATGGAAACCCGAGTTTCCAATTGAATAATTCACAAAATTAATTAAAAAATAAATCGAAAAATCATCCTTATCTGAACATTCAGACAATTTATTACATCTGATTGAATGATGCTTTATTGCAATTATACAACAGAGCCACTGTTAACCCATTAATGCTCGGTATTGCTGTAGTTGATTTGTGGTAGTGTTCAAGAAGAGAGAAACAGGTGATACTTCTCCTTAAGCTTTGTTATGTATTTCATTTATAAACTCGTATGATTGATGTTTGAAATATGTATTATACAGCCTTGCGTAATATCCATTTTTCTGCATTAAATCTTCATGATTTCCCTGTTCCACAATTTTTCCATGATCCAAAACCACAATTCTATCTACGTGCCTTACCGTTCGCAATCGATGAGCAATAATAATAGAAGTTCGATTTTCCATGATTTTTTCCAGTGCTTCTTGAATCCTTGTTTCTGTAAACGGATCAACTGATGCTGTTGCTTCATCTAATATTAAAATAGAAGGATCTTGTAATAACACTCGAGCAAAAACGACTAATTGGCGCTGACCCATTGAAAGTAGTTTTCCTCTTTCTCGAATATTGGTATCTAAACCATTAGATAAATCGTTTACCCAATCACCTCCTCCAGCTTGTTCCAAAGCCCATAAAACTTCTTCACGAGTTGCATCGGGATTCCCATATTTCACATTATTCTCTAAAGTATCACCCCACAAGAAAGGAGTTTGAGGAATTAATCCCATCCGTCTTCGATATGTTTGTAAATCTAAGAAGCGGATATCTTGACCATCTATTGTAATTGTTCCATTTTGAAATTCGTAAAATCTCAATAAAATTCGAGCTAAACTGGATTTTCCCGCACCTGTGTGCCCAACTATTGCCACTGATTCTCCAGGCGAGATGCGAAGCGAAAAATTATCAAAAACAGGCTTTTCAGGAGTATAACTAAAACATAAGTTGTTAATGGAAACCTCTCCTCTAATTTTTTCGAGTTTCTTAGAGCCTTTTTGGATAACTTGAGGTTTGCTATCAATTAACGCGAATATTCGCTCAGCAGCAGCCATACCCGTCTGGAATTGAGGCCAAAATGCTGCGATTGAAAAAAGTGGAAAGAATAACCCCCATAAACTTTGAATAAACAGATACAAGGTGGAAACAGAAATGGATGGATTCTTTAGCACAGATTCCCCTCCATAATATAAAATTAAGGCCAACATAATCCCTTGAATCAACCCCAAGCCGGGAAAGATGAAATTCATGAAAAGAGCTCGATTTAGGTTAATTTTATAGGACTTCTTGTTGATGTCTTTAAACTCACGGTATAGAGTATTTTCTTGGCGGAAAGTCTTTGCAATTTGAATACCATTCATGGTTTCTTGCACAAATGAATGTACATTAGCCAACACCCGTTGACCTTGAAGTGTCTTCTTTCTTGCGACCTTCCGAAAAGAGAGAGTAAATAGAAAGATCAAAGGAACCATGGCTAAAAAGATAAGAGTTAATTTAGCATCAATTATAAACATTGGAACTAGCATAATTATTACAACCAGAAATGAAGAAATGGAATCGATGAATATTTGGGCCATCTCAAAGAAATTCTGGCTGTCAGAATTAATTCTGCTTACAATTTTCCCTGTTGGATACTTGTCAAAAAACGACATGTCTTGGATCAGTACTTGGGATTCAACATCAGCCCTTAATTGATATGTTACACTGTTTAAAATTACCGCCGAAAGGCTTTTATTAATGTAGTTGAAGAGATAGGAACTTATATTCATAATTAAAGTTACAATAACTAGAGCAACGACCATTGTGGTCGAACTTGTTGTTTCGAGCTGTTTAATGATCAAACTAGTTAAGTAAGGTAAAACACCTGCAGTGATAGAGGTCAGAACTAGAAAGATAATGACCACAATCATTTTTTTGGTGTGTTGTCGAAAATATTTCAAAATCCTACGAAAAAGTTCTCGATCGGAGTAAGTACGGTCATACTCTTCTGCATCTAATCCTGCATATACCATTTATGTTTGTGCCTCCAATAATTCATCTAATGATTTATCAAAACGAGTTACGAATATTTTACGATATTCTTCACAAGTTCTGAGCAATTCTTCGTGAGAGCCTTGAGCTTTAATTCTTCCATGTGAAAGTACGAGAATTTTATCAGCCCATCTGATTTGTGAGAGCCGATGAGTAATGATAAAGGTGGTTCGACCCTTAAGGATCTGTGTTATTGCATATTGAATTTTCTCTTCAGTTTCAGAATCTATAGCTGAGGTAGAATCGTCCAAAATTAGAATTTTAGGATTGGATAAAAATGCCCTCGCTATGGCGATTCTTTGCCGTTCTCCCCCGCTTAATTGAACACCTCGTTCTCCGACGGATGTTTCATAACCTTTAGGTAATTTTAGGATGAAATCATGAGCTTGTGCATCCTTGGCAGCTTTGATCACCGCATCCTTAGAAGCTTTTCTGCCGAAAAGAATGTTTTCATAAATGTTCTTTGAAAAGAGGAATATATCTTGCTCAATATACGAGATTTGATCCCGAAGAGAATGAAAAGAGTATTTTTGCAGATCGAATCCATCTAATGTAATACACCCAGAGTCAATATCATACAAACGAGAAATCAACTTAGTTAAGGTGGTTTTTCCCGAGCCAGTAGTACCTACTATAGCAACAGTTTGCCCCGCATAAACTTCAAAGGATATATCTTCCAACACTTTGGTTTCGCTTCCAGGATAATGGAAAGAAACATTTTCAAATTTGATGTTCCCTTCAATTTCTCTCTTCAAAGGTGAAGCCGATTCAGAGATTTCAGATTCTTGGTTCATTATTCCCAGTAACCGCTCAGCTCCAGCCCAAGCCCGCCTTACTATCGCAAATGCCCAGATACTAATATTTGTAGGAAATCTTAAACCGCCTAATAAACCAACGTATGCAATGATATCGCCAATGGTCATTGAGCCATGATAATAAAGAATGATGCCATGAATCAAACCACCGGTAACAGCCAATGCTACCAATAAAATGGGAATATAACGGGCTTGAATTTTTCCTTGAGTAATTCCTAAATTTTTATAACGGCTAGATGAGTATTCATACCGTTTTTTTGCAGTTTCTTCTTGGGCCATACCTTTGACTATTTCAATACCTGCCAGTGATTCGTTTAAAATGGAGTTCAAATTTCCATATTCCATTTGCAAATCGACACTTACTGGACCAAGTTGATCCACATAGAGCTTCAAGGTATAAATAAATAGTATGCTAAAAATCAAGGGTGTGATTAGTAATTCCAATGGATAAAAACGGATGATTAAAATAATTGGCAAGAGAACATTGATAAATGCTTCGAAAATCAAAGAAAGCGCAGGAGATATAAGATAATTCAATTGACGGACATCATTGGTAGCTCTTGCCATGATATCTCCAATTTTCTGGCGATCATGGAAACTTTGGCTTTTACCCAAGAGATTTACATATAATTCATAGCGTGCATCGCGCTCCAAGCGTTGAGCCAATAATTCTCTGGTCATATTTGCCACTAAATCAATAATTGGAGATAAAACTCCAAAGAGAAGGATTAAAAGAAGAAAATTTCTGAAGAGTTCTTCATTAGTAATTTTGAGAGCGTCAATTGCATTTCCAATATATTGTTTCATTTTTGCGAATAGAAATGCAGATAACACCACTAAGCTTAACCAAGTAAAAACTATAATTGAATTAATGCGATAAAATATATGATGCAATATCCAATAAGTTGCTCCTTTTCGACGACTTTTCATAAAAGGATCATATTCTGGATGAAATTCTAAGATATCATTATATTTATCAAACTGCTTTATCATTCTGATGAGCAAGGATAGATCTATTAACAATTTTACTATTTTTATTTATTGAAGTTCGTAATAGCATGAATAATGATAAATTAAAAAGGTAAAAACTCTTTATAGAGGAATGAGATACATAAATGCAGCCATATCATTTTATCAATCTATCTTTTGAAGAACTTCAATATTTTCCGGAAAAGATGAGAAGATTGGTACAGAAATGGCAAGATCCCTGCATGAAAATTGATCGTTTAATTGCGACCTCACCCCAAAATATGATAGAATTTCTGAAACAAGCATTTACTTCAAAAGAATCAATAAAAAAATCTCATTCTTCCACAACAAAGCTCATTCTCAATATTTTTTGCATCCCTTATATCGATAAAATATTACAATTATTCCAAAATCTTTCAATTAATGTCCAAATGGAGATTTTATGCGATAATTCATGCAATTTAGCAGCAGAAAATGA
>Ga0164318_10007673_pt1 | contig 10459 bp, 9 predicted proteins | sample GuaBasSedimGuay9_FD_113734 | JGI IMG/M metagenome (GOLD analysis project Ga0164318, IMG submission 113734) | Subseafloor sediment microbial communities from Guaymas Basin, Gulf of California, Mexico - Guay9, Core 4571-4, 0-3 cm | ecosystem: Environmental > Aquatic > Marine > Hydrothermal vents >...
CGGCTACTCCGGGGGGCCGAAGATGATCCTGCCCGGGGTGTGTGGGGCGGAGACGATCCGCCTCAACCACGAGCAGATAGTGGATCCCAAGGCTTACGCCTGCGTCTGGGAGGAGAACCCCATCCACGCCGAGATGCGGGAGGCCGCCCGCATGGTGGGGGTAGACCTGTCGGTGGACGTGGTGCTGGGGCCGGCCGGGCCGCTGGCGGTGTTCATCGGGGATGTGTTGGAGGCCCATCGGGCCGGGGCGAGGTTCTGGGACCGCTATTTTCACGTCCCGATCCCGGAGCAGGCGGACCTGGTGATCGTCTCCCCGGGCGGGCATCCCCGGGACATCAACCTGTATCAGGCCCACAAGGCCATCTTCAACGCCGCCCGGGCCACCAAGGATGGAGGGCTGGTCCTACTATTGGCGGCTTGTCCGGACGGCTCCGGCCACCCGGTGTTCGACGACTGGGCGAGGCGCAGCCGGACCCTGGAGGACGTGGTGGCCATCATGCGGACTGAGGGGTTCAAGATCGGCGGCCACAAGGTGTACTTCCTGGGCCAGGACCGGGCACGGGGGATCAGGCACCTGCTGCTCTCGGAGATGCCAGAGGAGGAGGCGCGGGCGCTCTGGATGACCCCGGTAAGGTCAGTGGAGGAGGCGCTGGAAGCGGCTAGGGAGGAGTTCGGCCCTGGCTTCTCGGTGACGGTGATGCCCCACGGCGGCGACACCTTCCCCGTGCTCGCGTAAGCTGGTGGGGCTAAATTACGGGTTCTTAGGGCTGGTCTAGCGTAAAGGCGTTCATAGGGGGCCTCGCGGTTGGTATTATGGCCTTGATGGAATTTAGGGGCTCAATAGGTATTAGGTACCTGTCCGGACCGCGGCTGGCGCGGGCCGCCGCCGCCGGGGCCCACCGGGTGATCGCCTCGGCCGATCAGCTGGACCGGATCAACGTGTTCCCGGTGGCGGACTCGGACACCGGCAAAAACCTGTCGGCCACCATGTGGACGGTGCTCCACACCCTGCGGGGGCTACGGACCCCGGGGGTGGGGGAGGTGGCCGGAAAGATGGCCCAGGCCGCCCTCCAGGGGGCCCGGGGCAACTCCGGGGTCATCTTCGCCCAGTTCTTCCAGGGCCTGGCCGAGGGACTGGCCGGACGACGGCGGGTGGACCTGGTGGGCTTCTCCCAGGCCCTCAAGCGGGCCGCAGCCCGGGCCTGGGACGCCTTGGCCGTCCCCAAGGAGGGCACCATCCTGTCGGCCATCTCCGCCTTCGCCTCCCGGATGGAGGAGCTAGCCGGCCGGCTGGGGGACTTCGTCCCCGCCATGCGGGAGGGCCTGGAGGCCGCCCAGAAGGCCCTGCGGGAGAGCCGCTACATCCTCCCCTCCCTCCAGGCGGCCGGGGTGGTGGACGCCGGGGCGCTGGGGTTCGTCCGGTTCCTGGAGGGGATCGTCCACTACATCTCCACCGGGGAGCTGGATGAGATCGGCCGGCGGGGCCTCTCCCCGAGGGAGGAGCGGGCGAAGGTGAGCTACGAGCCCCAGTCCATCTCCTTCCGGTACTGCACCGAGTGCACCCTGAAGGGGGAAAAACTCCCGGCCGGGGAAATCAAGGCCGCCCTGGGGGAGTTGGGGGACTCGGTGGTGGTGGCCGGCTCGCCGACCTTCCTGCACCTCCACGTCCACACCAATACCCCTGCCCGGGCGTTCGAGGTCGCCCGCGCCTACGGGGAGGTCGCCGGGGAGAAGGTGGACGACATGTGGGCCCAGCACGCTGAGGCCTACGCCCCCCGGAAGGCCGGGGAGCTGGCGCTGGTGGTGGACACCACCTGTGACCTTCCCGAACGGCTGATGACCCGTTACCGGATCCACATCGTGCCCGTCTGGCTGGAGCTCGACGGACAGGGCTTCAAAGACCGGGTGGAGCTCACTCCGGCGGAGTTCTACCGCCGGATGAGGGAAGCCAGGTCGGCCTCCACCTCCCAGCCGTCGCCCGGGGAGTTCCTCACCGTCTTCCGCAGGCTGGGGGAGTCGTTCCCCCACCTGGTGGTCCTCACCCTGGCCGCGGACCTCTCCGGTACCTGGAGCGTGGCCCAGGGGGCGGCCCGGGACCTGGCCGACCAGGGCCCTTCCATCCGGGTGGTGGACACCGGGACCCTGTCGGCAGGGCTGGGGCTGGTGGCCTGGGCGGCCGCCAGGGGGATAGAGGCAGGGCTGGGCCCGGAGCAGGTGGCCGCCTTGGCCCGGGAGACCACCGGGCGGATCGGGTTCTGGGCCGGGCTCCCCGACCTGGAGCCCCTGGGCAAATCCGGCCGGGTGCCCTGGGTGGCGGGCTGGCTCTCCGGACGGCTGCGGTTGGGGATGGTGATCAAGGTCGGCGGGGGGAAGATCTCCCCGGTGGCCCCGGCCTGGGGCCACCGACAGCTCCTGACTAAGGTGACCAACCTGGCGGCCCGGGCCCTCAAGGGGATGCGCCGGCCGGTGGCCATCATCCCCCACGCCGCCGCCGTGGGCACAGCCGAGGCCCTGGCCGGACGGCTGGCGGAGGCATTCCGGGCCCCGGACTTCGAGATCCACATCCTGGATGCCTCCCCCGCCCTGGGGGTACACGCCGGGCTGGGGGCGTTCGGGGTGGCCCTGTTGGACATGGACTGGGTGGACCGGAGGATCGAAGAGCTGGCGGAGGAGGGGACATGAGCGCGTTGCACTTGGCCGTGGTGGCGGTACTGGGGTACCTGCTCGGGGGCATACCCACCGCATACCTCGCCGGGCGACTCCGAGGGGTGGACATCCGGAAGCACGGCTCCGGGAATGTAGGGGGGACCAACGCCCTGCGCGTCCTGGGCTGGAAGGTGGGCCTGCCGGTGATGGCTATCGACCTCGCCAAGGGGTACCTGGCCGCCGCCCTCCTGCCCCGGATCCCACTCTCCGGGCTGGACACGGCCTACCTGGCCATCGCCGGAGGGGTGGGGGCGGTGCTGGGGCACATCTTCTCCCCCTACCTGGGCCTTCGGGGGGGCAAGGGGGTGGCCGCCGGGGCCGGGATGCTTCTGGCCCTGGTCCCCGTTCCGGTGGGGATCTGCGCCGGGGTGTTCTTCCTGCTGGCGTTCGGGACCGGGATCGTCTCGGTGGGGTCGATCTCGGCCGCCGCTGCCCTGCCGCTGGTGACCTGGCTCCTCTCCCGGGCCGGTTACCCGACCCACCCGGCGGTGCAGTGGCTCACCGTGGCCCTGGCCCTCCTGGTGTTCTGGACCCACCGGGCCAACATTAAACGCCTGATCCAGGGGAGGGAGAACCGGTTCCGCCGGCCCTGGGAGCGGCGGGGCTGACGTCCGGGCGGAGGACGTCGGGGGAGCCGCGGGAGATCACCGCGGCGGCCGTCGCGCTGCCCAGCAGGCCCACTACGCCCCCCAGGTACATGGGGGCGGCCAGGCCCCCCAGGTCGTAGGCCAGGCCCGCGCATATCGGCCCCAGGGACTGGCCCACCGCAAACGCCGAGCTCTGGATCCCGGCCAGGATCCCCATGCCGTGTACCCGACCGCAGGCGGTCCGCACCGCCACCACCGACGCCCGGCCCAGGGCGGAGGCGGCGCCCATGAACACCCCGCCGGCCAGCACCCAACCCAGGGAGCCCGCCACCGCCGGGACCCCGAACAGCACCGCCGGCGCCAGCGTGCCCCCGAGCACGATCTGGGGGAGGCGGGGGAAGCGGTCGGCCAGGTAGCCGAACGGTATCTGCAGGGCCGCCTGGGCGAAGAGGTAAGCGGTGAGCACGCTCCCCAAGGCCGCCTCCCCGTGCCCGAACGCCGCCCCCAAAAGCGGCCAGAAGGCGTTGAACCCCTGGCGCCAGAACCCACGGGTGGCGTTGTAGGCCACGATCCCCCACACCACTGGGGACCGGGCCATCTGTCGGATGGGGGGCCGCTCCTTGGGTCGGGCCTGGGAGTGCCGGTCCTCCGGCACGAAGGACAATACCGCGATCAGGGCCAGGAAGGTGAGGGAGCCCATGGCGAAGAACGGGGCCACCAGCCCCCAGCGCTCCGCCAGACCCCCGCCCAGGAGCGGCCCCAGCGCCATCCCCAGGAACATGGAGCTGTAAAACAGGTTCATCATGCGGCCTTCCTTCCCCGGCGGGGTCACGTCGCCCACGTAGGCCTGGGCGATGGGGGTGACCAGCACCGAGGCCACCCCGTGTAGCAGTCGGAAGGCGGCCAGCTGCCAAAGGGACTCGGCGATTACGTACAGGATGGAGACAACGGTGTAGGTCCCCAGTCCCAGGGCGATCATCCGCCGTCGGCCTACCCGGTCCGACAGCCGGCCCAGGATCGGGGCCAGGAGGGCCCGGGAGATGGAGAAGGCGGCGTACACCAGCCCCAGTTGGGCCCCGCCAGCCCCGAACTCCCGCACGTACAGGGGCAGGATGGGGGAGATCACCCCCAGGCCCACCATCGCCGCCGCCACCGCCAGGAACAGCGGCAGGAACACCTGTAGCATGGGGGACAGTTTACCGGATGGCCCGCTTTGTCGGGGCCGGGGGTCAGGGCTAGAATGGCCTCCGTGAAGGGGGCAACGTGCTCGGGCGGGTGAAGCCCCTGTTGGCGGCTTGGGGGGACGGCTACGCGGACGTGCGTTGGGAGGAGAACCGACGGGTCCGCATAGCCTTTCGAGGGGAGCACCTCACCGAGTGCAAGACCTATCTCACCACCGGTGGGCACGTGCGCGTCTTCTCCGGCGGGGGGAAGGGGCTCTTGTCCGTGTCCCGGCCCGAGGAGCTGCCCGGGGCCCTGCGGCGGGCGGCGGCCGCCGCCCGGGCCCTAGGGGCGGCCCGGTCCCACGCCATCTCCCTCGCCCCAGCGCCGGCCCTGCGGGGGGAGTTCCCCCTCCGCCCCTCCCAAGACCCCCGCTCCGTGCCCCTGTCGGACAAGATCCACCTCCTCGCCGGCTACAACTCCCTGGCCCTGAGCATCCCCGGGATCGTCACCACCCAGTCCTACTACGAGGAGTGGTCCTCCACCCGGACCTTCCTTTCCAGCCAGGGGGCCGAGGTGAGCTACGAGCTGCTGGTGGTAAACCTGGGGGTGCGGGCCATCGCTCGGAAGGGAGCCGTGATCCAGTCCACCCACATCGCCTTCGGCGGCTCGGAGGAGTTCGGAAGGTTGCTGGGACGGGAGGAGGAGCTGCGGGAGAGGGTCGAGATGGCGGTACGGCTCCTCTCCGCTGCCCCGGCCCAGGCCGGGACCTTCCCCGCCATCCTGGACCCGGACGAGGCGGGCCTGTTCATCCACGAGGCGTTTGGACACCTGTCGGAGGCCGACGGCATCCAGTACAACCCCAGCTTTCGGGAACGCCTCACCTTGGGAACGGAAATCTCCTCCTCGGCCCTGTCGGTGGCCGACGATCCCACCCTGCCCAGCCTGCCGGGCTCCTACACGGTGGACGACGAGGGAGTACAGGGGCTGCGGACCCAGCTCATCCGGGAGGGGGTGCTCTCGGGCCGGCTCCACTCCCGAGAGACGGCCGCCGAGTTCTCCGAGCCCGTGTCGGGGAACATGCGGGCGGTGGACGCCTTCTACACCCCCGTCGTGAGGATGTCTAACATCTTCATCGAGCCCGGCCCTCATCCCTTCCAGGAGCTGCTGGCGGCAGTGGAGGACGGCTACTACCTGGTGGGAGCCAAAGGGGGCCAGACCTCCGGGGACCAATTCACCTTCGGAGCTCAATGGGGTTGGCGTATCAGGAGGGGGCGTCTTGCCGAGTTGGTACGGGATATCAACATGTCCGGGGAGCTTTTCCACACCCTGAGGGACATCCAGATGGTGGCAAACGACCTCAGGTTCTCGGAGCGGGGCGGCTGCGGCAAAGGGGGGATCGGCCCCATGCAGCTCAACCCCAAGTCCGGCAAGGGGGCTCCCCACATCCTGATCGGGCGGGTGACCATTGGGGGTGCCGGGTGAGGGAGTTCCTGGACCTGGCGCGGCAGCGGGGCTGGGCGGCAGAGGTGTACTGGGTCACCCGGGACCGGATCTCGGTCCAGTTCCGCCTGGGCCAGCCGGTGGCCATCCTGGAGGAGGTGGCCGACTTCTGCGCGGTACGGGTGATCCGGGAGGGCAGGCTGGGGGTGGCTTGCGGGACCCGGCCCGCGACGGAGCTGGTCACGGCCGCCGGGGAGGCGGCCCGGCACGGCGGCGAGGCGGGGTTCGGCTTCGCCCCCCCCGGGCCCCCGGAAGAGTTCACCCCACCGGACCGAGGACTTACCTCCCTGGCCGCCGGGGACCTGATCCCGTTGGGGGAGCGCATCGTCCGGGAGATCTCCTCAGCCCATCCCCAGGCCGCCCTCACCGTGGGCTTGGGGCGCACGTTGGAGACGTTACGCATCGCCAACACCGAGGGGCTGGAGCGGGAGGCGGAGCTGGGCCGGTCCCAGGTTTTGTTCGGCGCCCCCTTCCCCGGGGCGGGGAGCGGCCTCTACAAGTCCGCCGCTTCCCCCGGTGTCCCGGATTACCCGGAGGGGTTGGTGGAGGAATTCTGTCAGTGGTACGGCTGGGGCTTGGAGGTGGCCCGGCCGCCCGAGGGGCGGCTGCCGGTGCTCTTGGCGCCGGAGGCGGCCTTCCTCCTCACCATGCCCTTGGCCGCGGGCCTGTCCGGCGAGGCCCTGTGGCAACGTACCTCCCCGCTTTTGGGGAAGGAGGGCGAGCGGGTGCTAGCCGAGGCGCTGACCATCTGGGACGACCCGCTGCGGCCGGGGGATCCTTACTCCAGGCCGTTCGACGACGAGGGCATCCCCTGTCGGAAGCGGCCGCTGCTGGAGGCGGGGGTCCTCAAGGGGTACCTGTTCGACCTCAGGACCGCCGCCCTGACGGGACGGGCCCCCACCGGGAACGGGTTCAAGCGGGCCCTGTTCGGCGGCGGGCCCTGGGCCTCCCCGGTCCCCTGGCCGGGGCGGTTGGTGGTGGAGCCCGGCTCCGTGCCCTGGCGGGAACTCCTGGACACCCTCGATCGAGGCCTCCTCCTCTATGGCGGCATGGGCTTTCACTCCTCCAACTACCTCCAGGGACATTTCTCCGTCCAGGGGTTGGGGTTTTACGTGGAACAGGGCAAGGTGGTAGGTCGGCTTTCCGGCACCATGGTAGCGGGGGACATTTATAGGGACCTGTCCGGGTCGCTTCAGCTCAGCGCTGAGCGGCGGGAAGACCTGGGGGTGGCGGCCCCGTTCATCCGGGTACCGGCCCTCCAGGTAACAGGCTGAGGCGCCCGGGGCTCTCCGGGGAAGGGGGTGGTGGTGGCTAGGATTTCCGACAAGCGCCTTTTGGAGTGGTGGGAGATGCCCGGGGTGGACGGGCGAGATGCGTTCGACGAGGAGATCCTCTACCTGAACAGTTTAGCTGAGGAGCTTCCACTTCCCCGCTGGGCACTGGCCGTCCGCGACCTCATGCCCCGCTGGGGGTTCGAACCCTGCTCCTCCCTGTTCCCGGTGGGGCTGGAGCAGGTGTTGACCATGATCGGCCAAGGTCGGGCCCATCCTCGGGTGGGGAGCTGCGGAGAGCTTTCCTTGGGCACCCGGCTGGCCCTCCAAGCTTGGGGGGAGACGCTGCTACGTTGGGGGCGGGGCCGGCGCCTGGATGGGGGGGCCCCGGACCAGTTGGACCCGGAGCAGGCGGAGGCAATGCGGGCCGCCGGGGAGGCAGCCCTGGCCATCCTCTCCGGCCACGCCGCCCTAGACGATCGCTTGGACCGATGGACGGAACGGGCCCGCTACCCGCTGACGAGGGCGCTGGTGGAGGGGGATGACGCCCCTCTCCCGCTCCTGTTCCGTCACGCCTGCACCTATAACCTCAACCGAAATCTGGACCGCATTGTGGCCGGCATCATGGACCGGACCACGCCCCAGGTGCGGGTATGCCAGGCCGCCCTGGAGGAAGCGGCCGAGCTGGACCCGGCTCGGGTGACCGCCCTCCGCACTGCCGCCGCCGCCCTGGCCCGCTGGCGGGAGGGGAAGGATCCACAGGGTCCGGGCGAGGCCTGGGTACAGTCCCTGCTCGGGGAACGGGATCCGGTGCGGGATTGGCTGGCGGCCTCCCTCTACAAATGCCTCAAGCTGTGGCTCCAACACCTGGACCGACTGCTGGGGGAGCGCCACCGCTACCCCTCGCTGATGTGAGGTTGCACCCAGGGGGGCAGGGATTATCTTTTCCTCCGCTATGGAAGGGCTGACGATAGTAGATCATCCCCTGATCCAGGCGAAGCTCACCCGGCTGCGGGACCGGGACACCGATCGGCTCCAGTTCCGCCAGATCCTGGAGGAGCTCACCGCCCTCATGGTGTACGAGATCACCCGGGACTTCCCCACCCGGCCGGTGGAGGTGGAGACCCCGCTGGAACGCACCCAGGGGGTGGAGCTGGCCCGGCCGGTGGTGCTGGTGCCCATCCTCAGGGCTGGGATCGTGATGACGGATGGAGTGCTGCACCTCATCCCCAACGCCCGCATCGGCCACGTGGGGCTGTTCCGCGATCCAGGGACCCTCCGGCCGGTCCAATACTACCTGAAGCTGCCGGAGAACCTGCCTCAGGCGTTGGTGATCGTGGTGGATCCCATGCTGGCCACCGGGGGCTCGGCCGCCGAGGCGGTGCGGCTGGTGAAGGAACACGGGGCCGAGGACGTGCGTTTCCTGTGCCTGGTGGCCGCCCCCGAGGGGGTGAGGGCTTTCCGGAAGGCCCACCCCGACGTGCCGGTGTACGCCGCCGCCCTGGATCGGGAGCTGGACGATCACGGCTACATCCTGCCCGGCCTGGGGGACGCCGGGGACCGCCTGTTCGGTACCTGAAGGGGGGAGAGATGAAGCGCTGTGCTCTGGTTACCGGGGCTTCACGGGGCATCGGGGCTGCCACCGCCTTGCGGCTGGCGGCCAAGGGATACGATGTGGCCCTCACCTACCGTAGCCAGCGGCTGGCGGCCGAGGCGGTGGCGGCGGAGGTGGAGCGGCTGGGCCGCCGGGCGGTGGTGCTACAACTGGACCTGGCCGACCTCGACCGTACCCGGGAGGTGGTGCGGGAGGCCGCCGAGCGGCTGGGCGGTTTGCACGTCTTGGTCAACAACGCCGGCTACGTGCAACGCCTCCCCTGGCAGGAGATCTCGCTGGAGGGCTGGGACCGTATGCTGACCGTGACCCTGACCGCCCCGTTCGTGGCCGCCCAGGTGGCGGTGCCCTACATGGCCGAAGCGGGGTTCGGACGCATCGTCAACGTGTCCTCCCTCCGAGCCCTCACCGGCTCCGCCCACGGCGCCCATTACTCAGCCGCCAAGGCGGGCCTTCTGGGGCTCACCAAGTCGTTGGCCCTGGCCCTGGCCCCCCAGGGGATCACCGTCAACGCGGTGTGCCCGGGGTTCACCGCCACCGACATGAACCGGGAGGCGTTGGAGAGGCGGGGAGAGGAGATCGCTGCCCAGATCCCGCTGGGCCGGGCGGCCCAGCCCGAAGAGGTGGCGGCGGTGATCGCCTTCCTGTGCTCCGATGAAGCATCCTACATCACCGGGGCCACCATCTCGGTGAACGGCGGCCTCCGCATGGACTAGCCATGCAGCGGTCACGGCTTGGCCTGGCCGCCTTCCTGCGTCCGGACCTGGATCTGGCCGGCTGGATCGAGCTGGCCCAACGGGTGGGCCTGGGCTGGGTGGAGCTGCGGGCCGAGCCGGGCCTGGTGTACGCGGGGGAGTTGTCCCCGCCCCAACGGAGGGAGCTCCGGGCTCACCTCGTGGAAAGCGGCCTCAGGTTCTCCCTGCATGTCCCCATCCACGGCCTGGAGCTGGGCAGCCCCAACCCCCGAGCGGCGGCCGCCGCCCTGGCCGAGCACCTGGCGGCCATCGATCTGGCCGCGGACTTGGGGGCGGATCCGGTGGTGTTCCACCCCGGCGGCCTGCCCCGGGAGTACGCCGTTCTCCCCGGGAGCTATCAAGTCGCCTGGAACAGGCTCGAGTTACACCTGGACGTGCTGGTCCCCCACGCCCAGGCCCGGGGGGTGCGGCTGGCCCTGGAGAACAAGCAGAAGAAGTCCGGCAGGGGCCTCATCCTCACCCCGGAGGAGCACCTACAGGCCCTGGAGGGGCGGCCGGGGCTGGGCGCCTGCCTGGACTTCGGGCACCTGCACACGGTGGGCGGGGATCCGGCCGCCTACGTCCGGGCCCTGGGGGAGCGCCTGATCCACGTCCACCTCCACGATAACCACGGGGAGGGGGACGAACACCTGGGCCTGGGGAAGGGGACGGCCCCCTGGCGGGCCGCCGTTGCCGCCCTGGAGGAGGTGGGCTACCGGGGCGCGCTGATCCTGGAGATCCCGGAGCCCCAGGCACTGGAGGAGAGCGTGGAGGTGCTTTCCAGTGGGGACGACTAGGTGGTGTCTGGCTTTCTTCCTTGCCAACGCTGCGGCGGGAGGGGTGTCGCTGCTCCTGTGCCTCTACGCCCATTTCCTGGGTGGCACG
>Ga0164318_10007675_pt1 | contig 10457 bp, 9 predicted proteins | sample GuaBasSedimGuay9_FD_113734 | JGI IMG/M metagenome (GOLD analysis project Ga0164318, IMG submission 113734) | Subseafloor sediment microbial communities from Guaymas Basin, Gulf of California, Mexico - Guay9, Core 4571-4, 0-3 cm | ecosystem: Environmental > Aquatic > Marine > Hydrothermal vents >...
GCAACAAGCGTATGCAAACGTTATGTTTGGTCCATGGAAGCAGATCGCTCCGGGATATGGGCGCATGGTGCTCGGTTACTTTGGTAAAACACCGGTGAAAGCAGATGATGAGATCATCAAGTTCGCATCTGAAAAACTTGATCTTGAACCAACAACAGAAAATCCTTTGGATATAGCAGATAGAGATGAAAATAAATCTATCTCCCACTGGATAAAAGTACTTGAAGAAGAAGGTTTGGAAACAACAGATGAAAACGTCTTCATCGCAGGTGCATGTGATCAAAAAGGTATTGCGTTCTTGAAGGGTGAAGGCCCTCTCATGATAAGAAAAGGTAAAAATAACAGTGGAGAAGCAGAAATGGCAGGAAATTATACAGTAGTAGTAGATGGTAAAAAATATAGCGTACAAGTAGCAGAAGGTGATGCAGATATCCAAGTCTCAGAAGCTGCACCTGCAATAGCAACAGCAGCACCTGTTCCGGCTAATGGTGTAGGTGGTGTTGAAATACACTCACAAACTCCAGGTAATGTGTGGAAGATCCTGGTTAGCCCAGGTGATAGCATTAAAGAGGGTGAAAAGATCATGATCCTTGAAGCGATGAAAATGGAGATAGATATCACTGCACCAAAAGATGGTGTGATCGCTTCTATCAATGTCAATGTCAATGACACAGTCGCTGACGCACAACTTCTTGCCACAATGGAGTAGAAATGAATATCAAACAGATACTTCTCTCTTTGCTGTTTGCCATGGTTGCATTTACTTCAATGGCAGGAGCTTCTTCTTCTCATGATGCAGGAGTAGCTACACAAGAGAGTGTAAAAGAAAAAGAATATACGCCAAAAAGTATTGGTGAGTTGATGGGTAGTTTCTGGGAAACTACCGGTATTAAAGCTATCATTGATGTCAATGATGGCGAGATGACATCTGAGCCGGCAGGTCATGAATTTGAGAGACCGATGACTTGGTTTGAGTCATCTTTAGGTCGTATTATTATGATCATCATTGTGTTTATCCTCTTCTATTTAGCGATTGCGAAAAATTTTGAACCATTACTTCTGATCCCTATTGCATTTGGTGGTTTACTGGCCAATATTCCTCTGGCAGGAATAGGTGGAGCACATGGTATGTTAGGGGTGATCTATAATATGGGTATAGCCAATGAGTTCTTTCCACTGCTTATCTTTATGGGTGTTGGTGCGATGACAGACTTTGGTCCGCTTCTGTCAAACCCTAAAACTGCTATTCTTGGTGGAGCGGCACAATTTGGTATCTTTGGTTCACTGGTTGGAGCTGTTGCCATCGGCTTTAGTCTGAAAGATGCATCTGCGATCAGTATTATCGGTGGTGCAGATGGTCCAACATCTATTTTTATTGCTAACAGACTTGCACCGGATATGCTAGGGGCTATCGCAGTTGCTGCCTATTCATATATGGCACTTGTACCTGTTATTCAGCCCCCTATTATGAGATTTTTAACAAATAAAGCAGAGCGTCAGATCGTGATGAAAACAAGCAGAAAAGTACATAGACTTGAAAAGCTTATTTTCCCTATTGTTGTTTTAATACTTTCTATTTTGATCTTACCGGAGTCAACACCGCTTATCGGTGCATTTGCTTTTGGTAACTTTGCAAAAGAGTCAGGTGTTGTAGACAGACTTAGTGATACGATGCAAAATTCATTGATCAATATCGTCACGATATTCCTTGGATTGGGTGTGGGTTCGAAACTTGCAGCAGATAAATTCCTTGTTGTTGAGACTATGGGGATCATGATCATTGGTTTACTTGCATTCTCAGCAGGTACAGCGATGGGTGTACTTATGGCAAAACTTATGAATAGGTTTTCAGATGAGCCTATTAATCCACTTATTGGTGCAGCAGGGGTTTCTGCGGTACCAATGTCAGCAAGAGTTGTAAGTAAAGTAGGTTCTGAAGAGAAGCCTGGTAATATTCTACTTATGCATGCTATGGGTCCTAACGTAGCTGGTGTTATCGGTTCAGCAGTAGCAGCAGGTGTATTGCTGTCAATATTTAAATAAATTGAGTAACTAGTTAAATGCTCTAAAATGCGACTAGTCGTATGAGGCTGCTGTTAAAGCAGACTCAGTGTCAGTGTAGTGAAGTGGACTTTGTTCATTTCATGTTATAATAATAAAAAAAGAGGATACTATGAGTAGCAAAACGCCCAACGGACTTGACAAGCTAGGATTAAAAGATATTGGTGATGTCTATTACAATTTAAGTTATAATGAATTGCTAGCGCATGAAGTAAACCATGGAGAGTGCAAGATCTCTACATCAGGTGCAGCAATGTGTGACACAGGTATATTTACAGGACGTAGTCCTAAAGACAAATACTTTGTAGATCAGGCACCATCAAATGAGAATATCGCTTGGGGTGATGTAAATGCCAAAATAGACAAAGAGATATATGAAGAACTTTTAGATATTACTTTAACACAGCTTTCCGGTAAAAATATTTATGTAACAGATGTATATGCCGGAGCAAGTGCAGCAAGTAAAAGATCAGTACGTTTCATCACTGAAGTAGCATGGCAGGCACATTTTGTGAAAAATATGTTCATTCGTCCCACTGAAGAAGAGTTAGAAAGTTTTGAACCGGATTTTACTGTATACAATGCATGTAAAACTACAGATGAAAAGTACAAAGAACATGGGTTGAACTCAGATGTTTATGTAGTCTTTAATATTGAAGACAATATTGCGATTATCGGTGGTACCTGGTATGGTGGTGAGATGAAGAAGGGTATCTTCTCTATGATGAACTACTGGTTACCACTTGAGGGTAAACTCTCTATGCACTGTTCAGCAAATGTTGGTAAAGATGAAGATGTATGCCTTTTCTTTGGGCTTTCAGGTACGGGTAAAACAACACTTTCTACTGATCCTCATAGAGCACTCATCGGTGATGATGAACATGGATGGGATGAACATGGTGTCTTTAATTTTGAAGGTGGATGTTATGCAAAAGTGATTAATCTAGATGCAAAATCTGAGCCAGAGATCTTTGGCGCTATTGTAAAAGATGCACTTTTAGAAAATGTTGTTGCTGATGAAAATGGTAAAGTAGATTACACAGATGGCTCAAAAACAGAGAATACAAGAGTTTCATATCCTATTGAACACATTGCTAATCATAAAAAGGATCTACAAGCCGGACATCCAAATAATATTATTTTCCTTACTGCAGATGCATTTGGTGTATTACCTCCGGTATCGAAGTTAAGCAAAGAGCAGGCAATGTATTATTTCCTCAGTGGTTATACGGCTAAAGTAGCAGGAACAGAGAGAGGTATCACTGAACCTGTGGCTACATTCTCAGCATGTTTTGGTGAAGCATTTTTGCCACTGCACCCAACTGAGTATGCAAAGCTTCTTGGTACAAAGATAGATGAGCATGGTGTTCATGTTTATCTTGTAAACACTGGCTGGACCGGTGGTCCTTATGGTACGGGTAAACGTATGAGTATTAAAGATACAAGAGCATGTATTGATGCTATTCTTGATGGTAGTATCAATGATTGTGAATTTGATACTACAATAACATTTCGTCTTCAAGTACCAAGAACCCTTGGTGATATAGATCCAAATCTTCTTAACCCACGTAACTCATGGCCAAATAAAGAGATTTTCGATACGCAACGTGATAAACTTGCAGCTATGTTCATTGAAAACTTCCACCGTTATGACGGCAATGGTGGTGAGTTTGACTATGCATCAGCAGGTCCACAACTCAAATAAATCATACTCTTCATGACTCCTATTTCAATAGGAGTCATTCTCTCTTATTTAATTCTAAGAAATCTATAGTATAGTTTCACAATACAAAACATTAAGGAACAAACTATGGATGTAAATAAAATCAGAGCAGTATGTAGACCGATCAGAATCGTTCTTGGACTTGCACTTATCGGTGCAGGAGTATATACAGGAATTAAATGGTTCTATTTAGGTGTTATTCCACTTATCGCAGGACTTTCAAACTTCTGTCCTCTTTGTATCATCACTAAAAAGTGTGATATAGAACTCTAAATAAAAGTCTTGATTGAGGATTCTCCATCAAGACTTTGTAAGCCATTTTCGTTACATAATACTAATTTAACACGCTTAATACTAATTCAAGTATACATTCATCAAACAACTATTTTTTAGAAGGGAGCAACAGTATGGATAAACTCACACAATATTTAAATGCACATCCAAATGATGAACTACACCCATCAGAAATAGCCAATCTTCTCAAAGACCTTAGTGAAAAAAGTTTTGATGAAGCTGTTCAATCCATACCTAAGGAACTCATTGCCGATGTTGCACTTGAACTTCCTGATAGATATTTTGAAGATGTTGTCGAGTCTTTTACTCCCAAAGAGTTAGCCGACTCTCTAGCTGAACTGGAATCAGATGACCAGACAGACTTTATACGAGAACTTGAAGAAGTTGACGATAGTATTGCCAAAGAAGTATTTAATCAACTAGATAAAGATGATCAGGCTGACATATTACACCTCAAGCAGTATGATGAAGACGAAGCTGGTGCCTATATGCAAACGGAGGTGTATGCCGCCAATTTACATCAGACTGTACATGATGTCATTAGAGAGTTTGCTGAACTCAGAAGACAGGATGAACTGGAAAATGTCACTTACCTTTTTGTAACGGATGAAAAAAATATTTTGCGTTACCGGATTGGTTTAGATAACTTGCTCGTATTTGATTTTGATAAAACATTGCAAGAGAACATTGAGGAAAATCCTGAAAAATACAAACCCATTGTAGGGTACAATCATGATTCTATTCATGATATAGTTCAAAAATTCCAAGAGTATGACCTCTCATCCATGCCTATTGTTGATTATAATGGTGCTTTACTTGGCCGTATCACTTCGGATGATATTTATGATATTATTAACGAACATGCAACTGACCAGATGTATAATCTTGCAGGGGTAAATGATGATGCAGAAGAAGATGAGGATATTTTCAATGCAGGAAAAGCACGCGCAGTGTGGTTAGGTGTGAACCTTATGACAGCTATAGCAGCTTCATTGGTCATTGGCATTTTTGAAGAGACGTTGCAGAGTATCGTTGCATTGGCGATTTTGATGCCTATTGTGGCTTCTATGGGTGGTAATGCAGGGACACAGAGTCTTACGGTTGTTGTGCGCCAATTAGCCCTTGGAGATATTGCAAAAAATGATGCATATCGTACGATTAAAAAAGAGGTGATTCTTTCGCTTGCAAATGGTCTGTTTTTTGCTATAATCATGGGGTTAATAGCCGCACTATGGTTTGATAAAGGGATGCTTGGCGTAGTCATAGCACTTTCAATGGTCATCAATCTGTTGAGTGCAGGGTTCTTTGGTTCAATGGTGCCATTGTTTCTCAAAAAAATGGAAGTTGATCCAGCTATTGGAAGTACAGTGATACTGACGACGGTAACTGATGTGGTAGGCTTCTTTAGCTTTTTAGGTCTGGCGACCATTATTTTACTTTAAAGGTGTAATTAAATTATATGGATTTGTTAATTCTCTATTTCTCTTTGGCTGTGGTGATATCGTTTATCTGTTCGATCTTAGAATCAGTCTTGCTCTCTGTCAACATGGCATATATTTCAGTTCTTGAAAAAGAACGTCCTACGGCAGGTGCACTTTTGAAATCTCATAAGATCGGTATTAATAAGTCGATTGCTTCTATTTTGATCCTCAATACTATCGCTAATACACTTGGTGCGGCTGCAGTTGGTGCACAAGCAGAAAGTATCTATGGTGCAGGAGCTGTTTTTTATGTTTCTATTGTCTTAACCTTTGCGATCTTGTTTCTCTCTGAAATCATCCCTAAAACGATAGGAGCTGTGTACTGGAAGTCATTGGCACCTGTTGCAGCGTATGTTATACGTTTCTTTATCTGGCTTACCTATCCTATTATCATAATGACACTCTTTGTGACAAACCGTATCAGTAAAAATGATGATTCGATGCACTTGACAAAAGAGGAGCTTATAGAGAGTACACTCTTAAGTGAAGATGAAGGCCTGCTTGGAGAGAAAGAATCAGATGTGATAGAAAACATTCTTCTTCTCGATAAAATCAGGATCAAAGAGATCCTTACTCCAAGAACCGTAGTTTTTGGTTTGGATGGAGAGCGTACGATCAAAGATATTGTAGAGAGTGAATCGGCGATATTTAAATTTTCAAGGGTACCTGTATATGATGAGAGTATTGAAAATACTACAGGTATAGTCATGACCAAAAAGATCTTTAAACAGGCACTTGAAGATGACAGTGTGACGTTGAACAGTATTAAAAAAGATATTTTTAAAATTTCTGAGAACTTGCCTGTCTCCAAAGCATTAGATCTATTCATTAAGAAAAAAGAGCATATGTTTTTGGTGCTTGACGGTTATGACCAGACAGAAGGGATCGTAACACTCGAAGATTGTGTTGAGACTATTTTGGGTGTTGAGATCGTCGATGAGAGTGACAGTGATGCAGACATGAGAGAGGTTGCAAAACAAAAAATGCGTATGAAACGCAGATTAGACAGTATTCCTAACGAGATAGAGTAAATTGTGTCATTATCTACACTTGGACTATCGGAAGAGATATTAAAAGCTCTTAAAGACAAAGGCTATGAGTCTGCAACACCCATACAAAAAGCACTTATACCTGTAATGTTTACACGTCGTGATATCATGGCTGGTGCTCAGACTGGTACAGGGAAGACCGCTGGGTTTTCTTTACCCATACTCCAAGAGTTAACAAAGAATTTTGTAGAGGGACAGCATTATCCTAAAGCGGTCATCTTGGTGCCTACACGTGAATTAGCTAAACAGGTCCATGCAAGTATAGAAACTTACGGAAAGTATCTTCCTTTAAAAAGTATTGTACTTTTTGGTGGTGCCAACTTAACATCTCAGGCAAATAGACTTAAAGCTGGTGTGGATATCATCGTGGCAACGAGCGGACGCCTTTTGGAACATATAGGACAAAAGAATGTCAATCTTGAGAGTGTTGACTATTTGGTACTGGATGAAGCAGATACCATTTTAGATATGGGCTTTGTACATGAAGTAAGTAAAATACTCCGACACCTCCCCTCAAGAAGACAAAACGTACTCATCTCTGCGACACTCACAGGATCTGTAAAACGACTGGCAGACCAGATACTTCATAGACCTAAACTTATAGAGGTTGACAGTATGGGTACATCGGCGCATTCTGTTGAACAGGTAGTCTATCCTGTAATTAAAGAGAAGAAGACGGAACTGCTCTCTTATCTTATTGGTTCACGTAATTATAAGCATGTTCTTGTCTTTGTACGTAAAAAAGAGGTGGCAGATGAAGTTGCCACTGAACTGAATCTCTCCGGACTTAAAACATCTGTGATCCATGGAGGTAAAAGTTCCGGGGAGAGAAGTCGTGCATTAGAAGGTTTCAAAGAGGGAAAAGTACGTGTACTTGTAGCCACAGACATTGCAGCACGAGGACTGGATATACCTACACTTGGTGTAGTGATGAATTATGACATTCCGCATGTTACAGGCGACTACATCCATCGTATCGGTCGTACAGGTAGAGCAGGGGCTAAAGGGTTGGCGATCACTCTTATATCACCTACTGAAATGGTGGCACTCAAAGATGTAGAACGTCTGATGGGTAAAACGCTGCCACAAGAAAAACTTGAAGGTTATGCACCTAAAGTGATACTCACACAAAAAGGTGCACGTACAAATAAAAATGAACATAAAAATACGGATGGGGCTTTTGGTAAGAAAAAGAAAAAGTCTGCTATTGTTCCTAAGAGTAAAAAACGTAAAACGACGAAGCGTGATGGATTTAAGGTATATGATGCTGCTAAATCTAAATCGGATAAAAAAGATAAAAAGAGTGGACGAGGAAGACGATAAGTAGCTTAAGAGTGCCCTTAATACTAAATTTAGGCAAACAATGTATAATGCGGAATTATACAAATAATAATTTAATACTATGATTGGAGTTCTTATGAAAACAATATTTCCCCTTCTTTTTTTATTTACCTATTTTCTATCTGCAAACCATTCTTTCGAACCCAGTGAAACTTGTAAAGCATGTCATCCCACTATCTATAAAGAGTTTAAATCAACCCAGCATGCCAAAGCATCTATCTTTGAAGATGAGATCCATGCTGCTGTGTGGAAAAAACACCCTAAAAATACAAAACTCGAATCTTATGCCTGTGCCAAGTGTCATACACCTGCTGCCTCAAACATAGATGCATTGGTGACTAAATATAATGGTGTTGTCCCTGATGCAAACAACAGTACACAAATGGAGGGGATCTCTTGTGCGTATTGTCATAGGATCGAGTCTATCAAGCATGACTGGATGATGAATGTCAATGTGGTTTCTAAAGAAGAAAAATCTTATTTTGGTTCGCTAAGAGAGCATATTGACTCACCATTTCACAAGATCAAAACTGACAGTGCGCATTTTAATGGAGGTAATGTCTGTATCGGTTGTCATTCGCATAAAAAGAACAAGTATGATATGAATGTCTGTTCAACAAATGTGAAACACGAACTTTACGGTACCAATTGTGTAAGTTGTCATATGCCAAAAGTCAAAGGAAGTGTTTCAAACCTGAATGAGACAAAAGAACATACTTTTCATGGGTTTCCAGGAACACATTCTCATCAAGATATGTTAGGCAAGTATGTTGGTCTTGATCTTAATACAAGTGCTAATACTTTTGATGTGATCATTGAGAACAAAAGCTCTCATGCCTTGTCATTGCATCCTATGCGTGTTATGCAATTAAGAGTGAATGTGACAAGAGATGGAAAAACAGTAGCCTTGGAAAATAAAGATTTTGCAAAAGTAATTGGTGCAGATGGTAACCCAACACCTCCTTGGTTAGCAAAAGAGGTAGTACAAGATACAGCAGTTAAAGGTAATGAAAAAAGAGTTGTAAGCTATGACTATGCATTGAAAAAAGGTGATAAAGTTGAAGCGACTATTGGGTATTACCTAGTCAATAAAAAAATGCTAAAAAGTTTGGATCTGGAAAACAGTGAAGTGGCAACAAAGTTTCATTTGTTTAAAACAGAAAGTTTTAAAATTAAAAAATAATTAAGGAAATAAAATGGCAGTACCTGAAGATATCGGATGTAGTAATGAGAGTTGTGTAGATGCACCAAAATGTGAAAGAACAGTAATTTATGAAAATGGCACAGCAAGAGAAGTAAAAAGTTTTGGTGGAACACCAGATAAAGGGTGTGGAAAGTTTATTCCCAAAAAAGAAAATTAATCAGAAGGAAGATTAGTCTCCTTTGAGACTAAACTTTCCTATCTCCTCTAAAAATGTAGTGGCATACGACCCTTTAGGAAGGTAAAATTCAACCGTAAGCTTTTTTGTTTCTTTATCATACAAAGTTTCTACCTCTTTTGGCCATATCCAGGCAAAACGTCTATCACCCTTCAAAGAACTTAACTCAGTATCATCATACTCTTCTTCAAGATGATAAGCATCACTTTTAGCACGTATAGCATTGGCTCCACAGAGCAGTCCTGTTGGGGAGACCTTCTTCTGTTCAAAGGCTTGGGCACTTTGTGTCATATCTTTTACGTAGTTGGTTTTACCATAGGGGTATGGCATGATCACATCACCCAAGAAGAGTTTGAAAAACTGAGGCTGTTTAGCTAATACTTTAACCAGTTCCAGCGGGTACTGTAGTTTTTTGGCAGCTTCATCTGCTTTATTGGCAGTGATGATGGTAGAGAGTTTTACGCGTGAACCTAACCATCTGTTATAGAGGTAGCTTTGGTAGGCTGAGACAAGTAGTTTCTCTTTACTTCCCTTAAGACGTTTACCTGAATGGGCTATCTCTTTACCCTGTAGGTAAGAACGGCTGTCTTCACCAAAACGCTGATAACCATAGTAGTTAGGGATACCGTCTACTTGCATCTTTTTAGCTGTAGTATTAAAGAACTTAGCATCTTTTTCATTGATCTGGTGCAAGACAATAGAAAATCTATTGCCTTTGAGTTGACCTATCTTGATAGGTGCTTTGTTATAGGTACGTTCAAGTATCTCTATTTTTTCAGTGGTAAGGTTTTTATTTAGTTCTTTTTCATACTGCTTAGGTATGGAGATGTACTGTATAGTTGTGGCATTTTTATCTTTTAATCCTGCATAGCCAATGTCACGTTCTTGCAGCCCTGTGGCTTTAGCAAGTACAGTGATGAGCTTCCAGGTGCTCATATCTGTTTTTTTTATCTTGAGTATCAGGTAGTTCCCGGTTCCTGTAGAGCTGTAAAGGGGTATTTCCTCTACAAAAAAACGTTCAATAGTTTGTTTAAAATCAAACTGGAGTGGAGTATGGTTGTAGGCGTAAATTTTAATATGATTCATGGAGGAATTATAGCGAAGTTATGATGTAGTGTGGGTATTTAAC
>Ga0164318_10007676_pt1 | contig 10457 bp, 8 predicted proteins | sample GuaBasSedimGuay9_FD_113734 | JGI IMG/M metagenome (GOLD analysis project Ga0164318, IMG submission 113734) | Subseafloor sediment microbial communities from Guaymas Basin, Gulf of California, Mexico - Guay9, Core 4571-4, 0-3 cm | ecosystem: Environmental > Aquatic > Marine > Hydrothermal vents >...
AACGCTTCAATCTGAGGATAATCCCAATCTCACTATATGAAACCGTTAAGAGAATGGAGAAGATAAGCAACTCAGATGATAGAGTTCTCCTAACGATCAAGGACATGGGTGAGACGGCGGATCTCTCAGATGTACCAAAAGACGACTTGATGGCGATGGCTAAACTTGAAATTGCTTTGAGGGAACTTTCGAAAGAGAAATCTTTGACGGGGATAGCGATCAAGGGGTGGCTGGAGCTGCAGGAATATATCGGGATCACCCCCTATTTTGTCATGTCCAGATTAACTCAAGATGGAATTATATGCGCTATGGAGAGCGATGTCCTTGGATTATTGAGCATGCTGATGCAGTATTTCGCCGCCCTAAAGACCACTCCACCACTTTTAACGGATTGGACCTTACAGCATCCAACAAAGCCTAATGTATTCTTAGCATGGCACGCCGGATTCCCGATAACGTTAAGACATAAAGACTCCAGCGTAAAGATAGAGTATCCTAGCACATTCTATAAAGCTTTCAACAAGAAATATTATGGAACGCCTTGGTTCAGGCTGAAACCCGGCCAAGTAACGCTTTCTAGGATGGTCGAGTATAATGGTGAGTTTAAGATGTTCATCGCAAAGGGAACCGTTCTTGATGAAGGAGGACCTTTCAAAGATTCATGGGGATGGGTGAAGGTATCAAACCTCGAAAGAATTTACAGGATATTGATAGAGGAAGGCTTCACTCAACATGTCAGCATGATATATGGAGACTACGTCGAGCCGATCAGTATTGCCTGCAAGTTTCTGGGGATAAAAACGATTGTCCAAGAGTAAGTTAAATAAACTTAATATGTAAGATTCGCGACCATTTCTGCATGAACCGTAGGAAGCCAAAAATAGGTTTTATGGTTGCAACGAGTCACAATAGGACGATAGATGAGCTTGGAAGACCTTTCCCAGTAATGGGTATGGCTGAGATGGCGCTTCGCGCACTTGAAAGAGAAGGATGCGAAGCAGTTCTCTATAAGGGAAAGAGAATAGTGGACGGCGAGGTCAAAGATATACAAGTTCCAAATTACAATGCGGATGTAGTCATAGATAATAGACGAAGCGCCATGGAAGTCGCCGAACTATTTCGCAGAGAAGATGTGGATGCCGTGGTCTTCTTCGCAACATCCTTTCTCTGGGCAAATCTGTATGTTCAACCGCTAAAGATAATCGGTAAACCTGTTTTGATATGGGTGGGAGATCGTTTAGAGGGATGTGAGGCTATTGGAGCCTGGGCATTGAAGGGAGCCTTAGAGGTAGCTGGATTCAAACATGTTAAGACCATCTATGGAACCCCAGATAACCCGAAAGTGATAAGAGAGGCGATGAACTTTATCGAGGCCAGTAGAGTTAAGCAGCAGCTCTCACGCAGCCTATTTGGCAGATTTGGTTCCATGGCATTAGGAGGATTATCAGCACTTATGGATGATGCAGACTGGATTAGAAAGTTCGGCGTCACAGCAGAACACCTTGAATCACTAACGTTGGCGGCAATGGCGGAGAAATTTGGCGAGAAGGAGATTAAAGAGGTTTATGAGAGGATAAGAAAATTGACGAAGACCAATTATCCATGTGACCAGGCCATGGAGAGAAACATACGAATCTATTTGGCCCATAGAAAGTTAATCGAAAAATATAACCTAGACTTCACCGTGATAAAATGCTTCTTCGAGTTATCCGAAAACTACGTTCCTCCATGCATAGCTCAAAGCCTACTTCTCGAAGAAGGCTTCGTAGCATCCTGCACCGGAGATGATCTTGGCGCCCTAACGATGTATATAATGAGACTCTTCAGCGATGCTCCGATACTTCAAGCAGATGTGGAGCAAATAGTCGTGGATAAAAAACTCGTCAGATTAGCTACATGCGGCGCCATGCAATTCGGCCTAATCCGTGAAAAAGATAAGATTCCGGAGGAAGTAATCGTTAAGGGGCCGGAACTCGAGAGAACCGTGCCTTCCTTATCCATTAACGCGATAGCCAAGGCTGGACCCGCTACATGTGCGAGGATAATAAAGTTTAGCGATGGCTATAAGATGTTAATAGCTCCAGGAGAGATCATCGAGGAGGATAAAGATTTTAGGCCAGATCTAGGTTGGCCGAAGATTCCGGCCGCGACTGTAAAGCTGGCAGGGGATGCATCTAAGTTCGTGGAGAATCTCCTGCATCAATACATCATCGTATGCCAAGATGATATCGCCGACAAGCTGGTAGAACTTTGTAAATTATTGGATATAGAGCCCATAATCTGCTAAATATCTTATTTTTTGCAATCAACTCTTCCTCAGCCGATTAACGATTTCCAAATATTTTTTAAAAGCGCTGTCATATATAGCCACAATATCTTCTTCAGGTTTCTCTGAGTCAATTATTTTTACCGCATTTTTAACTCCATCATAGACGTCTTTGTAAACTTTTGCTCCCACGCCTGCTAAGATTGCGGCTCCAAGCGCAGCTGCTTCTGTCTCTCTTGGAACAGAAATGGTTTTATTCGTTTGGTTTGATATTATCTTTCTCCAAAGAAGACTTTTTGCTCCTCCACCAACCATTCTAATGTCTCTAACTGTTATCCCTAAATCTTCGATTATGTCTATGCTTCTTCTAACCTCAAATCCTATTGATTCAAGAAGTGCACGGTATAGATGCGGCTTTCCATGAGATAAAGATAGGCCATATATGACTCCCTCTGCTTCATCAAAGAAAGGTATCACGAAAAGCCCTTCGGAGCCAGGCTCTATCGCTTCAGCTTCTCTATCGAGTAAGCTATATGGGCTTGTCTCCATACCTTTAGCGACCTCAGCTTCCGCTGAGCAGAAATTCTCGCAAAACCACCTCAACAATATCCCTGCTGATGAAATCGTTCTCAATAAAACCCATTTCCTCTCAGGTAATGCGTGAATATAGCGCAAGACGCGCATCTTTGAGTCATGAAATGGTTTATCCGATACGCAAAGCGTTGCTTGTGCAGTACCAATAGAGTTCAATACCATGCCATGTTCGATGACTCCCGCGCCGACCGCTGCGCAGCACTGATCATGTCCACCGACTATGATTGGCGTCCCCCTCTTCAATCCAATTTCATCTGCAACCTCAGCGGTTAACTCTCCTATCGGTGTTCCTGATGGATAAGGCTTTGAAAACATGTCAGGCGTTACACCAATCGTGTCCAAGATATCATGTGCCCAACATGCCTTATTCACGTCAAATAACATCGAAAATGATATCAATGAATAGTCTATTGCGAACTCGCCTGCAAGCTTGTATATTATGTAGTCCTCAGTGAACACTATTTTACGAATTTTTGAGAATATTGAGGGAAGATTCCTCTTAACCCAGAGTATCTTCGGCGGGGAAAAACCTGGAGCTAAAATCATTCCCGTGGTTTTGTAAATGTTTTCTTCTGTCAAACGCTCTCTTAGAAACTCAACCTCTTTCTCACTACGGGTGTCAAGCCACGATATCACTGGATAGACCGGCTCGCCGTCCCCATCGAGTAGGACAAGCGCATTTGCCTGAGACGAGAAAGAGATGGCGTCTATATCCGTAGGAGAAGCCTTTGACTTCATCATCACATTCCTTAAAGTATTTTTAACAGCGTTCCACCAATCATTCGGATCTTGTTCAACCCATCTAGGTTTAACATACTTTAGATCGTAGCTGGCCGAGGATGCGGCGATCTTTCTTCCATCTTCATCAAACATTATACTCCTACATGTCTGAGTACCGAGATCTACTCCGATAATCATTCTCAAAGAGGTGGAACGTGGCTTTACTTAAATCTTCGCATCTATCACGAACTTAGACTATGTAAGATATGTTTATTTTAATGGATATGTCTTCTCGTTATCGTGAGCGAAGAACTGCTCATTTTAGGTGGCGATATACTCTGGCAAGGTAAGCTGCAAAAGAATAAAGGATTATTGATAAGAGGAGGAAAGATAGTACGGTTCGGAGTTAGCAACAATGGGAATTTGGCATGCTTAAGGCTGCAGGATGAGCTCATCATTCCCGGGCTCATAGACATACATACTCATGGAGCTGGCGGAGTGGATGTAAGTAAGGGATCCATAGTTAAATTTGCTAAGTTTAAGGCTTCTGAGGGAACAACTGCATGCATTCCCACACTCAGTTTACCTGTAAATGATTTGCCGCAGCGATTCAAAGAGATTAAAGAGGAACTTAGCACCGTGGAGGAACCAGATTTTGCTCAAATAATCGGTTTCCGAATAGAGGGGCCCTTCCTAAGATATGCTGGTGGAATAGATGAAGAAGTTTTGTCTAAGGGAATCAACCAAGAAATTATGGAGGAGATACTAAATGCTAGTGACCATCAGATTAGAATACTAGATATATCTCCTGAATTACCGGGCGCAATCGACGCCATCGAAATCCTCAGTAAGCGGGGAATCATCTGTTCCATCGCTCATACTAGGGCCACAATTGAGCAGGCTAAGAAGGCTGTTGACGCTGGAGCTAGGCTGGTAACCCACTTTTACGACACCTTTATCGTTTCAGAGCCTCCACTTCCTGGGGTATACCCGACTAGCTTAGTCGACTATCTATTGATCGAGGATCGTGTCAGCACGGAGATAATACCTGACAAAGTCCACGTCTCAAGCATCTTAGTGGAAAAAGCCTTCAGATGTAAAGGAGTCAAGCGAGTAATATTCGTGACTGACAGTAATCCTGCCGCCGGCCTTCCACGTGGAAGATATAGATTGCGAGAGTCAACATTGGGAGGAGAGATAGAAGTATTTGACAGAAATTCAGGTGTGTATCGCGCGGGGACAAAGGAGTTAGTTGGCAGCGCGCTCATGCCAATCGACTGCTTCCGAAATGCTATCACCCTCTTTAATAGAAGTATCGAAGATGCAAGTCAAGTTTGCTCGAAGAACCCGGCAGACCTTTTAGGATTGAATAAGGGTGAGTTAGCCATCGGAAGAGACGCTGATATTGTAATCTTGGATAGAAATAGTCTTGAAGTGAAGTATACTATCGTGGTCGGTAAAGTGGTTTTCTCGAAAGAAAAATTTTAAGGATTCTAAGAGTTGTCATTGTCAACGTTGAAGTCTACCTCTTCTTTCGGATGGTTAATCTGCATCTGCCAGCATTGGTGTCGATTATCTCCAAGTTATAGTCAAATCCATATTTCTCCACGACCCTAGAGTAAAGGACCTTACAGTGCTCACAGTAGTATGGGTACACTTTGATGTGTTTTGTTCTCCTAAGGATTCCAACCGATGGACACTTATACATCTCTATGACGAACTCGTCTTCAGTGGCTTTTATTTCATAGTCTGCTCCCTCTTCCTCAAGAGTTCTACTCCAATACTCCTTCATTCCTTGTATTCCTTTCTTGGCGACCAGTTCATCCAAGTTCTGTAGGAACTCATCTGATATATACTTCCATAGATCTATAACCGCCTCCTTACCATGTTTTTCATGTAGGTAATTGAATATCTCATTATATGCTAGGATGAATTCTGTGCAGGAGATCATCCCTCTCGCCTCCTCCAAAACTTTTGTGTGCAGGAGCCGGCATCCTGATCGTAATCTACTGATGAATTGTATCCTGCTGCCTTGCAGATCTCATCATTCACTATTCTGCAGTGTTCACAGAACTTCTCAAATATTCTATAGCCCCTCTCCCTCATATGCCATATTGCTGGACACTTTTTGACATTTAAGACCAGTACATCACCGTCATAGTGCAGGTCAAAATCGCCGCCCTCTATCGTGAATATTCTCCTCCAGTGCTCTTCCAATGCGGCTAAGCCTCTCGTTTTCAGCGACTCGATTAATGGTTTGTATACATTCCGTGCAATTTGACGTAGACACATATCAAGTTCTTTCTCGCCATATTTTTTGTAGATGTATTCAAGACAGCAGCTCAACGCGCCGTGAAAATCTTTATGAACAGACAAGCCCACACCTCCACAAGACCTTTTTACATTAAAGTTGTAATTAAGAATTATCCACGTAAAGCTTTTTAGATAAAAATAGTTTGGACTGATTCTTTCCCCCGCAAGGTTGATGGCTTATTCACTCTTTATCTTCCTCTATTACTCTGAAGCCTATCAGCTTCGCAATATCTAGGAGCTCGTCTCTATAGTCTCCGAAGAAGACGACTCGATGACTCCCAAATAGTCTGTATACACGCTTCTCTAAGAGCTTCTTTGAATTTGTCTCCGCAACCCACTCGGTCCTACAACTGCAACCGATATGATGTTCGTTCCCTATAATTTTTCCTCGCTGAATTGCCAGCGTTCTTTCGGGGACATTGAATTTCGCGGCCGTGATTATCTGACCGGCTGGAGCTAGAACTTGTAAAGCTACGCCTTCTCCCACATGCGTCTTCCTGATGATATACGGTAGATGTGGAGCTTCTTCACCATACATCTTAGTTGGACATATACAGTGCCAATAAAAAGCTTGATTTGAAGACGTATCTAACGTTACGTCACTTATGAATCCAGGCTTGCCTGAGATATGCCGCATCAATAGTTGTGTTATAACGGCGTTGATATCCGCCTCACATACCGCTGTGTATCCTTCGTTGTTGAGCTGGGCGAGAGCTAGACATGGAAAGGCTGGTAGTAATGCTTGCCCGATGAAAAATAATGCCTTAATGCAGTCTATGGTAATTGCATCCGCGCCCACTTCCTGCATGGCCATCTTTAATGCATAATACATCTTAGCGTCTCTAATGATCTCATCCTCACTTATGTCGATCGTAGTTACGGCATTCTTAATCCATTGCTTCGCTAATGCTTTAGCGTCTTCATCTCTCACACGCTTATAGTATTCATTAACTTTATCATATCCCATGGTTACTATATCTGTTCCGAACACATCTTTAACCGCCTTTAGGTATTCGCTCTTTCTCTCCTTAGACCAATAGAGGTGATCCCATATAACTTCCTCTCCGCCGATATACAATATCTTTGATTCCTTCATCTTGTGGAGTGCTTTAATCAAGTTTATCCTTTTAATCACGTCATTGAAGTCAAAAGAAAATATTGGAATCGCTTTAATCCTCTTCTCTCTCAGTAGATCGTTAAACTCGAAGAAGGATAACCCGGAGACAAACTGCATGGGGTCAAAGACCACTATCATCGGATATTTCTTTAATGTTTCGACATCGATCTCCTCTTCTCGGAAGAACCATGGCCTGCGGAAAACAAAGGTCAAGATATAGAATAGCACGCCATCTACATCCGGATATTTCTTAATCTCACCCGCTAGATCTGCGAAATCCGATATTATGTTTCCCCCAACAAATTCCACATCAGGACAATGCGCTTTCAAATCATTTAATATGTGCATCTTTCTTATGTCTGGATCGTGTATCTTCTCTATGTATTCGGCGTATAGTTTTAACGGCCTCTCGAATAGTTTCTCCTCTTTCTTCAGTGAATAAAATATAACGAGTAATCTGGTTTTAGAAGTCATGATTTCTATCTCACACTTCCGTTATTTAAGCCTTCTCATAAAGCAGTCTCTGTTTTGATCTTCTTCAAATGATTATTGGATTCAGGCCGAGTAGTCTGCAAAGTCTCGCAACCTCTTCTCTATGATCTCCATACACGTTTACCATGTGTTCAAAGAAGTTTATGTTATCTTCACATGCCTTCAAGAATTCGTCAAAGTTTTCGACTTTGAATTCGACTTGCGTCCTGCACATGGGGTAACCCATATTCACATCAGTTATAACTCCCTTCGCTATCACCATAGATTCCATGTTCGTCGGTAGAAGTGTGATCGTAATCTCCTGCCCCTTCTTCATTATGACTTGAGGGGTCAATCCCTTCTCAGATTCATAGTGGGAAGTTGCAATATATGGCTCGCCTCGATTCTTATAGCCGCTTAGTTTAGTTGGGCAACTGCAATGAGCGTTAATCACATTACATCTTTCCTCATTATATACCGCATCTCCCATAAAGCATGGTCTATCGGTTAAGTAGCTCACCATCATCATGTTGAACAACGCGCTAAAATCGGCTTCGCAAGCAGCTATTATGCCTTCATCATTAAGTCGAGCGAGGGCATAGCAAGGGGTTGTCCCTATCCTGTCTATTAAGTTGGTGGCGTAGCAATTTATCGTAACAGCGTCGGCTTCCACATCTTCCACGATTTTTCTCATCAAATAGTAAAATTTTACAGCATTACGCGCAGAATCTTCATCTAGATCATGCTGCGATTCAGCGCTTTGCAGGAATTTCTGATAGTCTTCCTTCATATTCTCCGTCTCTTCCATTTTCTCGTATTCTCTCTCGATTTCATCTAATGAAATGAATTTTACATTTATACCGGTTTTTTCCTGCATAATTCTTATAGTCCTATAATTTCCCCATTTTTCAGCTCCCTTCCACTCATTCGGTTTACCGATGCATATAACTTTCGCTTTCTTCAACTTCGCGAAGGCTCTAATAGCTCTGATCTCTTTCTTCAATTTCTCATAGCTATCTACGACCGTGCATGCCCATCCTTGTTTACCGATACTTTTCAATATCCAGTTTATATGTTCAGTAAGCAGGTTGAATCCGTAGGGAGGCTCTGTATATTCTCTTCCGAAGAAGATTATTGGCTTGTTGAAAGTATAGAAAGAGCCTAGGTAACCCCAAAACTGCGCTACTCCAAAAACTATGACGCCGTCAATATCTCCTGTCTGGATCTCATAGGATTTCTCTAAGATGTCATCTTCGACGTGAAGCATATCCCAGCCTTCAAACTCTATCTCTCCATCGAATTCTCTCTCGATCTCGCTGAGATCCTTCTTCACCCTCTCAATTTCCTCGGCGACCTGTTTATCTGATCGCGCCCAACCCCACACATTTACCGGCGTGAAGCCTTCCGTTATCCCAGCTTTTAGTACGGGGCATGTAAACATAACTCTTATTTTGATTCTGTGCTTCATATCAGAAATTGGGGGTTGTAGGTCACTTATATACGTTAGCTTAATTCTCCACCATCAGTCAGTATCTATCGGTATTAGAGAAGTAGTGAATTATCCTTCTCCATGTTCTTCCGGACTTACGTATGGTGATCGATAATATTCTTCAAGCATGTCGGCTAGTAAGTTCGCGTAGGCGTCTATCAACGCTTCGCCTTTTTCTTTCGTGGCAAGCGTTGCATCTCCAAATATGCCGGATTTTGTTCTCTGAACACTCCATGTCGTCCACCAGCATAAACCCGATTGTAGGGCGCTTGAAGCTTTCCTTCCCTTAGCTACATATGGCTCTTTGGGAGCCTTCTCCATATCAACGTATTCTGGGGCGACGGCCAGATAGATTGATGTTTCACCTTCTCCTCCATGAACTTCCTTGGAAGAGAGTATCCTTTTATCTATCTCCGAGCTGAAGAAGATGAACATTGCTGCTTGAGCTTTTGCGCGATCTCTAAGCTCACGTACAGCAATTTCAACCGCCATTCTGTTCTGGCCATGTGAAACAACAAATCCTATCTTCTTGAATCCGCTTCTCACCAAGCTCATGCCGATATCTGTTAGAAGATTGGCTAAATGCGTGGGTCTGATCGAGATCGTTCCAGGAAAGCGTGTCACATCTATCTCTGAGTAACCAGACCAGACTGTGGGTAATACTACTACTGGTATTCCCCTCTTTTTGAGTATCTCTGCAGCTTTCAATGTAACAGTCTCGCCTATGAGGACATCTGTATCGACGGGAAGATGGGGGCCATGTTCCTCGATCTGAGCGACGACCACCAGCGCAATAGCGCCTGACTCAGCGGCTTCCTTAATCTCAGGCCACGTCATCTTCGCAAATAAACATGTATCTGGCCATCTGATCTTCTTCATGCACCTCTTTACATTCCCTCACGATATAAGTTTTTTTCAAGCTCATCGCACAGAATTATTAGACAGATATGCGCTCCAAACTCAATACACGCGTCAATTTTGACAGCTATGATTAAGAGTGTTATTGAAGAGGTGATGGGGGAAATTTCGCAATGCCGATGGATGTTTTCGCCGATTAGCTTATCAAGCCAATAACGCATATTTAGATGCTTAAGTTTAGATTCTCATAGATGGATGAGGTCTGGTATTTCGCCTATGGGTGGTCTCTAAATAAATCTTTGATGAAAAAGTGTATCGGAGGATGGATAGATGCCCGGAAAGCGGAGTTAAGAGGATTTAAGCTGGTCTTTAATGCATATTCGAAGAGCTGGAGAGGTGGTGTGGCAAATCTCGTTGAAGATGAGGCGTCGAAGGTTTATGGAGTAGCCTATAAAATAACGAGTGAACAGCTTAAGAAGCTCGATAGATTTGAGGGGCTTCCAAGTAGGGCTGCGAGGATGAGCGTCGAGATAAGTGTTGAGGATGTCGGTCGGGTCAAGGCCATAACCCATATCGCCGTGAATCCGAGAAGAGGCTGGATAGTTCCATCGAGAGATTATGTGAGCGCC
>Ga0164318_10007679_pt1 | contig 10453 bp, 10 predicted proteins | sample GuaBasSedimGuay9_FD_113734 | JGI IMG/M metagenome (GOLD analysis project Ga0164318, IMG submission 113734) | Subseafloor sediment microbial communities from Guaymas Basin, Gulf of California, Mexico - Guay9, Core 4571-4, 0-3 cm | ecosystem: Environmental > Aquatic > Marine > Hydrothermal vents...
AAAGGGATTGAAATAGACCCTTCAATTATAGAAGAAATGAAAAAAAGAGTTTCCTCTAGTTGTTGAAGCGTATTGAATATTAAAAGTATTTCTAACGTTTATATAAGACCTTGAAAATAAAAGACTTACAAATATTATAAGAATATAATTTAATGCCTTGTTTTATAGGATTTTTCCTTAAAAAACAAGGTTTTTTTATTTTGTTAATGTATTAAGTACTTCTATTGACAATTTTCAACAGTTTAGGTAATGTGTATATCTCCCATAGGATAAATTATTTATTAATAATAGAACGAAAGAAAAGATAAGAATGAAAAAATATATTAATGATATTTGTGAACGAGTCATCGACGGCGGTGAAATTTTATTCCAGGAGGCTCTTAAGCTTATCTGTATTGAAGACGGCAGAGATTGCGATGAGTTAGAAAAAGCGGGGCATCGGGTGCTGCACAGTTTTTGTGGAGATAAATGCGATCTGTGTTCTTTGGTTAATGCAAAAAGCGGATTATGTTCCGAGGATTGTGCATTCTGCGCCCAGTCTATTCATTATGAATCAGGAGTTAAGGAATATCCTTTTCTTGATTGCGACGAAATAGTGCGCCGCGCCAAGGAAGTCGAATCTATGGGAGCGCACCGTTTTTGTATTGTTACAAGCGGAAAGCAGCTAGAGGGTGAAGACTTCAAAAAGGTTTTAGATGCTTTTAGGGCAATAAAGGAAAAAACCAACTTAAAGCTTGATGGCTCTTTAGGGATTTTAGACGACGAGAGAATCCAGCTTTTAAAAGATGCTGGCGTAACAAGAATCAACCATAATCTGGAAACATCAGAGAGGTTTTTCCCTTCAATTTGTTCAACTCATACTTTCTCTGACAGGTATAATACTGTTAAACGTCTTAAGCAAAGTGGCATTGAAGTATGTTCAGGGGGTATTATCGGGTTGGGAGAAGAGCTCTCAGATAGGATATCTCTTGCTTTTTCCTTGAAGGATTTAGGTGCTGAGTGCGTACCGGTTAACATACTTAATCCTAGGCCGGGAACACCGCTTGAGGGAGTGGAGAAACTTTCTGCGAGAGAGATCATTAAAACAATTGCGGTCTTCAGGCTTATTCTTCCGCGCGTTGTTATAAAAATTGCCGGGGGAAGAGAAGTTAATTTAGGAGATGCCCAGGCTGATGCGCTTCGCTCAGGGGCAAACGGGATAATTATCGGAGGTTATTTAACAACAAAGGGTAATGCTTTTGAAAAAGATTTAGCCCTTGTTCATTCTGCAGGATTGAGAGTGGGATGACAATGGGGAAAGGTGCTTAGCTTGTCAGCTTCTTAGCTGCTTAGCTAGTTAGCTTTTGAAGCTGAAAGCAGAGCAGCCTGCCAGCCGTAGATTTTTCCCGAACCTTCATCGGCAGGCAGGCTCAAGAAGCTCAGAGCGTATCCGTTTTCGCTCTTCGAGCTTCACCGCGACAAGTAGCACTTAATGAAAGCATGTGGACTTGATAGTTTTTACCCCCTGTTTTCTTTGGTTCACTTGTTATGCCTTGTGATGCCTTTTTTATACTTTTTAAAATTAAGATATTATGTTCAGCGGATTAAAAAATAAAACAATTTTAGTTACAGGAGGAAGCGGTACTTTAGGTTCTCAGATTGTGCGCGAGGCCTTAGGTAATGGTTCGCGTGTTTTTTTCACTTTTTTTGAAAATGAACTTAAAGCTCAAGAGCTTGAGCGAGAGGGGGCTTTTCCTTATAAATTAAATTTAACGCAACGGGATGAGATTAAAAATATCAAAAAAAGAATATCAGAAGACGCCAATCATTTAGATATATTGATAAATAATGCAGTAACGGTTTGTGATAAGACTATAGTTAACCTTACGACCCAAGAATGGGATACTGTTCTTGATGTCGGTTTAAACGGAACGGTTTTTTTAACCAAGGCCATGCTTCCTCTTCTTTATAAAAGTCACCAGGCAAAGGTGTTTAATATTATAAGCCAAATAGGTCTTCACGGTGCATACGGCCAGGCGAATTACGCTTCGGCAAAAGGTGGGCTCATTGCGTTTACAAAAAGTTTGGCACGTGAGGTTGGCAGAAAAAAAATTTTAGTAAATGCTGTTAATCCAGGATTTATGAGGTCAGATATTACACTGAATATTCCTAAGATGGTATTAGAAGATAATCAAAAGAAAAGCTGTCTCGGTGAGTATTCGGACCCTTGCGAGGTGGCCAGGTTTATACTTTATTTAGCGTCGGATAATGTTAGTACCGTGAGCGGGCAGATTTTTAATTTTGACTCACGCATATTTTAGATGTTTTTATTTGTCCGCCTACGTAGAAGACCGCGGGCAAGCCCATGGTAGAATGCGAGGGACGGATCCGCCGTAGCGATAGCGAAGGTGGATTTGCTTCGGCGGATTCCGCCGAAGTATATGGAGATACCACGCGCGTGCGCATGGGGCTCCATTTTCTTAAAAAATGTTAACTTTAAGCACAGGATATAAGTCCAATCAGATAAAATGGATACGGTTAAAATGTTTCAGAGACAATTAGATGAGTTGAGGGAGAATTATTTATATCGCACTCTGAATATACTTGATTACCTGCCCGGGAGTTCTACTCATGTTAAATTGCACGATAAAGAATATATTCTTTATTGCTCAAATGATTATCTTGGTCTTTCCCATCATCCGCGGATTATCAGCGTGGTTCGCGATGTTGTTGATGAGTACGGTTTAGGTTCCGGCGCATCACGTTTAATAAGTGGTTCAACCAGCTGGCATAAGAGGCTTGAAGAGAAGATAGCTTCGTTTAAAAGAAAGGAGGAGGCTTTAATTTTTTCCAGCGGTTATCTTGCAAATTTAGGTATTATAACGGCCCTTACTGACAAAGACAGTTTGCTTATTGTAGATAAACTTGACCATGCATCAGTCATCGACGCATGCAAGCTTTCAGAGGCAACATTGCGCGTTTTTCCGCATAAAAACATGAGTAAACTGGAAACTATTCTCTCGCACTCTCATAAATATAATCGTACTTTGATTGTAACGGATTCTGTGTTTAGCATGGACGGAGATTTTGCCCCTTTAGGAGAGCTTGTTAAATTAAAAGAAAAATTCGGTGCAATGCTAATGATAGATGAGGCTCATGCAATGGGTGTCATTGGCAGGCGGGGAAGCGGTCTTGCTGAGGCTTTAGGGCTTGAAGAGAGAATAGATATTATCATGGGGACTTTATCAAAGGCTACAGGTTCCCTTGGCGGATATTGTGCGGCTTCGCCTGATATAATTAATTATTTAAAGAATAAAAGCAGACCTTTTATTTACACGACAAGTTTACCTCCTTCCTTATGTGCTGCTTCTTATGAAGCCCTTCTTATTATTGAGGGGGAGAGTGGGTTGCGAGATAGACTGTGGGAAAATACAAATTTTTTAAAAAAGAATATACGTGAAATAGGGTTTGATACAGGAGAGAGTGAATCTCCTATTGTACCTATTATTTTAGGGACTTCGGATAAGGCATTAAAAGCGGCGCAGTATTTATTCGACTCTAATATCTATATCCCGGCAGTTCGTCCGCCGACCGTGCCTAAGGGAAAAGCTAGGCTTAGGCTGACAGTCTCAGCAGTGCATACTGATGATGATCTAAAATATCTTTTAAGTATTTTAAAAAAAATGCACGAGGAGATTTGAATGAGTGATTTACAGAAAAGTTTTAATGAACGAGCCCCTATTTATGATAAGTGGGTTCACGGCATATGTCCGCATTATGAAGAGGCTCTGGATGCCCTGAGTAATGCTCTTGTCCCCAGTGCAAGTTTTGTTTTAGAATTAGGGTGCGGCACAGGAATTTTAAGTTTACGTATGCTGCGGAAATATCCTAAGGCTCAGTTAACTGTTGTTGATATATCACCCGCTATGTTAGAAGTGAGCAGGGGAAAGTTAAAGGAATATAAAGATAGGATAAATTTTATCGAAAAAGATTTTAACTCGTTTGATTCAAAGTACCGGTTTGATATAATCGTTTCTTCTTTAGCAGTTCATCACTTGGATCGTAAGAACAAGGAGAGGTTATTTGAAACTGCTTTTTCAATGCTTGAGCCGCGGGGGTGCTTTTATTTATTTGATTGCGTCCAAGGTGCGTCCAGGGATATTGAAAATCTTAATCACAAAGTGTGGATGGAGTATATGAGGAGCCAGGGTGTGCCTGAGAATGAAATAGGGTATGCGCTAGAGCGTCAGAAGAATCATGATATACGCGATACTCTTTTCCTGCAATTTGAGCTTTTTAAAAAGATTGGATTCGTCGATATTGATGTAATCTGGAAATATTATGGCATAGCGGTATTCGGAGCCAGAAAATATTAGTGGTTATTAAGTATTATAAAATGTACGATTAAAAGCATTATTTAATTTGGAAGATATTGTATAATATAAATTTAAAATGCGAAAATATTGAAAATTTAAGGAGGATATGATTCTATGTATTATTGGGTTTCGGTTTTAGTTGCCTTGGTGGCTGGATTTTTTATTGGTATATGTGCCGCATCCTTTAAGGGAAAAGCTCGCGAGAGAACCAAGGAAAAGAAAGGGATTGATAGAGGAGAGAAAATTGCGGCAGGAAGCAAAGTAAAAAGGAATATATATGTTGGTAACTTAGCTCATGGAGTTACTGAAGAGGATTTAACCAAAGCTTTTTCGGCGTTCGGACACGTTGAGTCCACAGTAGTAGTTAAAGATAAATTTACCGGAAGACCCAAAGGATTTGGATTTGTAGCCATGCCTTCTCTTAGTGAGGCCAGGGCTGCAATGATTGGTTTGAATGGAGAAAAGTTAAAGGGCAGAGAAATGGTTGTGAGTGAAGCTCATGATAAAAAAGGGAGGAAGAATAAAAAAAATTTTGGGAAGAGAAGAAATATGTGGCATAAACGTCATTCCTGAAATTTTAAGGGGAAGATAGGCTGAATTATATTTTAATAATATTAAAATGGAAATTTTGATGAGTGAAATTAGCATGCGGCATCTTGAGGAGAAGGATAAAAAATACGTATGGCACCCCTTTACCCAGATGATGGATTGGGAAGAAGAAGAGATTGTTATCATTAAAGAAGCAGACGGCGTTTATATTAAAGACATAAATGGTAAAACATATATCGACGGTGTTTCCTCTCTATGGACAAATGTACACGGCCATCGTAAGCAAAAAATTGATGAGGCAATAAAGAATCAAATTGATCAAATTTCTCATTCCACTTTTTTAGGGCTTTCTAATGTGCCTGCTATTTTACTTGCTGAGAAATTAGTGCAAATCACGCCTCCTGGGTTAGATAAAGTATTTTTCTCTGACAGCGGCTCTGAAGCAGTGGAAGTGGCATTAAAGGTTGCTTATCAATACTGGTGTCAGAAGGAAAATCCTGAGCCTCAGCGCACAAAATTTGTTCATCTTAAACATTCCTATCATGGTGATACGCTTGGTTCTGTGTCCGTAGGCGGGATTGATTTATTCCATAAGATATATAAGCCCTTTCTGTTTGAGACAATAAGTGTTCCCTCACCTTACTGTTATCGGTGTCCGTTTTCCCAAACAAAAGAGCAGTGCTCTCGGGAGTGTTTCGGAGAATTCGCGCGGGTTATAAGACAGCATAATAAAGAAATCGCAGCCGTAGTTGTAGAGCCCTTAATGCAGGGAGCTGCAGGTATGATTAATCAGCCTAAAGGTTATCTTTCGGCAGTATCAGATCTTGCAAAAAATGAAGGCATAGTGCTTATTTTTGATGAAGTTGCTACGGGTTTTGGACGGAGCGGTAAAATGTTTGCCGCAGAATGGGAGGACATAAAGCCTGATATCATGGCGCTGGGTAAAGGAATAACAGGCGGATATCTTCCTCTTTCTGCCACGCTTTTTACAAAAGATATTTTCAATGCATTTTTAGGCGACTACAGTGATTTCAAGAGTTTTTTCCACGGCCATACCTATACAGGAAATCAGTTAGCTGCACAGGCGGCTTTAACCAATATTGAAATATTTGAGGATGAGAAGGTTTTAGAGACCCTTAGTCCAAAAATTGAGCTTCTTGCCAAACGACTCGAATCTTTTTATGAACTTGAACATGTCGGAGATATCAGGCAGGTCGGTTTTATGGTTGGTATTGAGCTTGTAAGAAATGGCAATACAAAAGAGCCGTACGAAGCTGGTGATAAAATAGGCATTAAAGTTATTATGGAGGCAAGGAGACGCGGTGTTATTATACGACCGTTGGGAGATGTTATCGTTATAATGCCTCCTCTTAGTATTGATCAAAGTCAGTTAAATACTTTACTTGATGTTATATATGATTCGATTAAGTTAGTTACGAGCAATGCCTGATTCCTCATAAGGAAAAGGGGCAATATAATTCTTAAATTTATAAATATTTTTGCATAATTATTTTATATGAAGCATGGAATTTTTGTTGTAGGAACTGATACAGGCGTGGGAAAGACTGTAGTTGCGGCCGGTTTAGCATTAGTGTTGAAAGAAAAAAAGGTTCAAGTCGGTGTTATGAAGCCGGTTGCTTCAGGATGCAGGCAAGCAGGTAAAACATTGGTTAGTGAAGACGCAGTATTTCTTATGGAAGCTGCTGAAAACCAATTTCCTGCCCTTAGTAATCCAATCCGACTCAGGGAACCACTCGCCCCTCTAGTTGCTGCCGATGCCGAAGGACTGGAAGTCGATATCCAAAAGGTTTTGTTTGCCTTTTGGGAACTAAAAAAAAATTATGATTATGTTATTGTTGAGGGCATAGGCGGAATTTTAGTCCCTTTAAGCGAAGGGTATTTCGTCACTGATTTGATAAAAAGCATGAATCTTTCTGTAATTATAGTCGGCAGAATTTCTTTAGGCGCAATAAATCACACTTTGTTAACAATAGAAGCACTGCGAGCGCGCGGAATCGAGATTGAAGGCATTATTTTAAACGGACTTAATCCCTCCAGCCAATCGTTAGCCGAGCTTACCAATCCAAAAGTAATCGAGAAATTAGGCAAAATACCCATTCTTGGAGTCCTTCCGCAGATTGAGGCACTAAGCGTAGAAAAGTGCACTTTGGGCATTTTAAAAGAGGTTTTTAAAAAAAGTGTAAAGTTTGATACCTTGCTTTCTAATATTTCAATAGGACATAAGGAATGAAAAAGATTCTTGTTGCGATGAGCGGGGGCATTGATTCATCTTGCGCTGCCTTTTTGTTAAAAAGGGAGGGATACGAGGTTTCGGGTGCTTTTATGAACCTGTGGAAGCCGAGTGGAGGCAGCACCCAATCTTCTTTAAAGCATCAAGCCCTTTACGCGCAACGTGTTGCCCGGCATCTTGATATTCCATTTCACTCTTTTAATTTTCAAGAAGAATTCTTAAGGTGTGTTATAGATTATTTTAAAACAGAATATGAAAACGGTCGCACCCCAAACCCCTGTGCTGTATGCAACCAGAAAATAAAGTTCGACCTTTTTTTAAAAAAGGCTCTTGAGGTGGGAATGGATGGTATTGCAACAGGTCATTATATTATTAGCACCTACGATAAGGAAAAGGATGCGTTTTTATTGAAAGAGGGGAAAGACAAAAGAAAAGATCAGTCATATTTTCTTTTTTTGCTTTATCAGCATCAGCTCTCCCATAGTATATTTCCATTAGGCGGGTATAGAAAAGATGATGTAAAAAAAATTGTGCAGGATAAACATTTGCCCACAGAACAGGGGAGAGAGAGCCAGGAGATTTGCTTTATTGATGATGATAATTATGTCCGATTTTTGGCTGACGAATGTGGAATCAAAAGTAAAGATGGTATAATTAAAGATACAGGCGGACGTGTTTTGGGAAAGCATAATGGATATTTTAACTATACTGTAGGACAGAGGCGCGGGCTAGGCATTGGAGCGCCTCAACCGTTATATGTCGTTGCAGTTGATAGTAACAATAATGAAGTTATCGTAGGTAAAAGGGAGGAGACTTTACGTAAAAAATTTGATGTACAGAGTCTCCATTGGATAGCGAGCGATAAAGGAGAAGCCAGTTTTAAGACAAAGGTACGTGTCCGTTATAATCAGGATAAACTTGACGCTTTGGTTGAAGTGAAAACAAATTCGTGTACTGTACAATTGCAGGGAGAGGGTGATGTTATTACCCCAGGCCAGGCCGCTGTATTTTATGAAGGAGAAACCGTATTAGGCGGTGGTTGGATTGTTTAAATGAAAAGGCAATTATCCATAAAACTTAAAAGATTAAAAAAATTAATTTCAAAGTATGAAAGTGTTTTAATAGCATTTTCAGGAGGGGTTGATTCGACTTTTCTGCTGAGAGTTGCAGTTGATGTATTGGGGATGAAAAAAGTTACGGCACTTACTGTCTATGGCGAACTTTTTTCCTCGCGTGAGATAAAAGCAGCAAAGCAGTTTGTAAAAAAAATCGGCGTTAAGCATATTCTTATAAAGACTTCTATTTTGCAGAAAAAAAGTTTCTTAAGAAATAAACATAATAGATGCTATATATGTAAGAAGAGTCTTTTTAGGCATTGTCTTAATACAGCAAGGAGTCTTAAGATTAAGACTGTATGCGACGGATCACAGAAGGATGATCTATACGCGTATCGTCCGGGAAATAAAGCGGCACGTGAGTTAAAAATCAGGCAGCCTTTGGCTGAATGTAAATTAGATAAAGAAGATATACGCATAATCTCGCGTACTTTAAATCTTCCTAATTGGAATAACCCTTCCTCTTCGTGTTTAGCGACAAGATTTCCTTACGCAAGAAAGATTTCATTACAGGCCCTTGATTCTGTGGAAAAAGGGGAAGAGGCTCTAAAGAAATTGGGCCTAGTTATAGTTCGATTACGTTATTATGGTGATGTGGCATGTATTGAAGCGGGCAGTGATGAGATACATAAATTTTTACATAAACCTTTTAGGGGAAAAAGCATAAAAGCTCTCAAACGTATTGGATTTAAGCATATTATGCTTGATCTTGAAGGATATCGTAGCGGGAAGATGGATGAGGCAACCGATAAAATTTGACAAAATCTCGAGTTTTTCATAAAATCCTACATTTGTTGCATATATGAATCTAATCATTATTATAAAGGAGCTTTGGTGAAAAGTTTTTCCGGAGGAATCCATCCTCCTCAGCATAAAGATTCTAGTTTGATCAATCCTATCAAACAGGCGTCGGTTCCGCCTGTTGTTAACATTCCATTAATCCAACACGTAGGTAATCCCTCAAAGCCTCTTGTGCGTGTGGGAGCCGAAGTAAAGGTAGGGACTAAAATTGGGCAAGCAGACGGTTTTATTTCCAGCGTAGTTCATTCAAGCGTAAGCGGAATAGTAAGAAAGATAGATTTTTTCCCACACCCTGTGCTTGGTAAGGCAATAGCCATAAGGATAGAATCTGACGGTAAAGATCAACGTGATCCCTCGATTACAAGCCGGAAAAATGTAGAATCACTTTCAGCCAAAGAGATTGTAGAAATTATTAAAGAGGCTGGCATTGTAGGGTTAGGCGGTGCGGCATTTCCCACGCACGTTAAATTATCCCCTCCTCCTTCAAAAAAAATAGATACCGTTATTATTAACGGAGCGGAATGTGAACCTTATCTGACGTGTGACCACATGTTAATGCTTTATAACACCGTTGATGTTATAAAGGGGACTCGTCTTGTGATGAAAGCTTTGGGGGCAAAAAGATGTTTTATCGGAGTAGAAAAAAATAAAATGGATGCTCTGGAATTTTTATTAAGTAAAGTTCGCGGTATGCATATTAAAGACATTAAACCAATTCCTCTAAAAGTTAAATATCCTCAGGGTGCAGAGAAACAACTCATCAAGACAATTTTAAATCGTGAAGTGCCTTTAGGCGGCCTTCCTATGGATGTTGGTGTTGTGGTTCAAAATGTAGGGACAGTTTTTGCTGTATACGAGGCTGTATATCATAATAAACCTTTGTATGAGAGGCTAGTGACTATTTGTGGCATGTGCGTTAAGACATCCCAGAATGTGAGAGTTCGTATTGGCTCGTCATTCTCACACGTTATTAATGAAGCAGGAGGGTTGATAAATACTCCTTTGAAGGTAGTCATGGGTGGCCCTATGACAGGAATAGCCCAGGAGATGTTAGATGTTCCTGTCATCAAAGGAACCTCAGGAATTCTGACTATTAATCCCGGGGAATACCGTTTCCCGAGAACACGTCCGTGTATCAGATGCGGCCGTTGTGTTGATGTTTGCCCTATGCGTCTTATGCCCAATGTAATAACATTAGCTGGCGATGCAGAAAGATATGTAAAGGCAGAAAAATGGGGAGTTAATGATTGTATTGAGTGCGGCGCATGTGCGTATGTGTGCCCTGCTAAACGTCCTATGGTGTCAACAATTAAAATGATAAAAAATGAATTAAAGAGAAGGGTAGTGCTTGATAAAGAGGTAGTGAAAAATTATACATGAAT
>Ga0164318_10007680_pt1 | contig 10453 bp, 8 predicted proteins | sample GuaBasSedimGuay9_FD_113734 | JGI IMG/M metagenome (GOLD analysis project Ga0164318, IMG submission 113734) | Subseafloor sediment microbial communities from Guaymas Basin, Gulf of California, Mexico - Guay9, Core 4571-4, 0-3 cm | ecosystem: Environmental > Aquatic > Marine > Hydrothermal vents >...
ATCCTGAAGGCGCCTGTCACCTCAATCTACCTTGGTGACCTTCTTAACCCCTCCCTCTAAGGCCTTTTTCCTGGAGAGCTTTATCTTTCCCGATTCGTCGATGTCTATGACCTTCACCAGGATCTTATCGCCGACTTTGACTATGTCCTCAACCTTATTGACTCTCTTGGGGGCGAGCTCAGAGATGTGGACGAGGCCGTCCTTGCCGGGGAGGATCTCCACGAAGGCTCCAAAGGGAGCTATCTTGACCACTTTCCCCATGTAGACCTTTCCGAGCTCCACTTCCTGAACAAGCTCCTCGATCATCTTCTTTGCCTCTTCCACAGCTTCCCTTGTCTCTCCAGATATGACGACTTTTCCGGAGGTATCGTCTATGTCGATCTTCGTGCCGGTGACCTCCAGTATTTTCCTGATGACCCTACCGCCGGGGCCGATCACATCGCCTATCTTCTCGCGGGGTATCCAGATAGCTCCAACCTTGGGAGCATACTGGGAGAGCTCTTTCCTCGGCTCGCTTATTATGGTGTCCATAATGTCGAGGATATAATGACGGGCCTTTTTTGCCCTCTCGAGGGTGCGGGCGACGACCTCGATCGGAAGTCCGTGGATCTTGAGGTCAAGCTGAATGGCCGTTACTCCCTGGCGAGTGCCCGCCACCTTGAAATCCATGTCGCCGAAATGGTCCTCGGCGCCGATAATGTCGGTGAGGAGGATGTAGTTCTCGCCGTCCTTCAGGAGGCCGATGGAGATACCGGCGCAGGAGGTCTTGATGGGAACACCGGCGTCCATCAGGGAAAGAGAGCCTCCGCATACGGTGGCCATCGACGTGGAGCCGTTGGACTCCATTATGTCGGACACAAGCCTTATCGTATAGGGAAATTCCTCCTCTGGAGGAATCAACGGCGCGAGCGCCTTCTCGGCGAGGGCTCCATGGCCGATCTCCCTTCTGGAGGGCCCTCTGATGGGCTTAACCTCTCCGGTGGAGAAGGGATGAAAGTTATAGTGAAGCATGAAGCGCTTGGATTCCTCGAGCTCGAGCTCCGATAATCTCTGTACATCTTCCGCCGTGCCCAGGGTCGTGACCACCAGCGCCTGGGTTTCACCGCGGGTGAAGAGCGCCGAACCGTGAGGCCTTGGCAGAAGCCCGATTTCCGCAGTTATGGGCCTTATGTCCTCGTAACCCCTTCCGTCGACCCTCCTGCCGCTCTTAATGAGTTTGCGCATTTCGTCCTTCTCGATCTTCGAGAAGGCCTTTTCTATCTCGAGCTCCATCTCGGGGAACTCTTCGGCCAGCTCCTCCTTTATCTTCTCCCTCAGGTTGTCCAGTGCCTCGTTCCTTGTTTTCTTCTCAGGTATGTTGAGGGCCTCCCTTATGTTGTCCCTGGCTTTTGCCTCCACGGCTGCCATGACTTCATCGGGAACGACGAGCCTTCCGGGTTCTCTCTTTTCCTGACCCACCTCGTTTCTGAGCATCTCCTGGAACTCGATCAATCTGTTTAGCTCCGGCATCGCGAACTCGATAGCCTCTATTATAGTCTTCTCGTCGATCTCCTTGCCGCCGAATTCCACCATCGAGACGAGGTCATTGTGCCCGGCCAGAAGGAGGTCGAATTCGCTTTTTTCCATCTGTGAATTTGTCGGGTTTATGACGTACTGGCCGTCTATCCTGCCTATCCTGAGAGCTGCCACCGGACCTTCGAAAGGGATGTTCGAGATGTGAAGGGCAGCCGAGGCACCTATTATCCCGAGGAAGTTTGCCTCGTTTTCCATGTCGTAGGAAAGGAGGTAGACCACTATCTGTATCTCATCGGTCATATCCTCGGGGAAAAGAGGTCTCAGAGCCCTGTCTATCGCCCTTCCGTAAAGGATCTCCCTCTCCCTGGGTTTGCCCTCTCTCTTGAAAAATCCCCCCGGTATTTTGCCGGCAGCATAGGCCTGTTCCCTGTATTCGACGAGTAGAGGGAGGAAATCCCTTTTCTCCGAAGAAGGTTTTGAAACTGCCGTTACCAGGAGGGCAGTGTCGCCGTAGCGGATGAAAACAGACGCATCGGCCTGTTTTGCAAGCTTACCTGTTTCGAGATAAAGGGTACGCCCCCCCACCTCCAGTTCTGCTATTTTCACCATCTTATTTTCCTCGGAAGGCTTCCCATAGGGGTTTTTATCCCCTTAGCCCGAGTTTGGTTACGACTTCTCTGTACCTGCCGAAGTCCACCCGCCTCAGGTAATTCAAGAGCCTCCTTCTTTTTCCCACCATTTTGATCAGCCCATATCTTGAGTGTACATCCTTTTTGTGGCGCTTCAGGTGCTCGGTCAGCTGCTTTATCCTCGCCGTGAGGATAGCGATCTGAACCTCAGGTGAGCCTGAATCGCCTGGATGTCTTGCCCACTGTTCCATTATCTTCGCCTTTTCTTCCTTTGACAGTGACATTTCCAACTTTCACCTCCGCTTTGATTTCCTCATTCTGACGTTGGCTTATTATATCGTCAATTTCGGGGATTTGTCAATTGAAGTTTTTATTCGTTAATATCGCCAGAAGGGCTTCCTCCTGCTGAGCCTTCCTGGGAAATGGACTGTGACCCGTGACAGAACAGTTGATCGTTCCTCCCCTTCCTGTAAAATTAGCCAAAAGGAGGAAGAGCACATGTTCAGAGGGATTTTGCTGTTAATCGGCGTTTTTCTCCTTTCCCCGAAGGGCTTCGCCGGTGTACGTCCCTTTCCGGAAAGGGACGTACTGGAAAGATGGAAGAGTCTCGCCGAGGCGAGGCTGGAGAGATTGATGCATCTGCCTCCCCCCGATACGCTCCATCAGTTCGATGTAATAGATTATGAGCTGCACCTTACCGTCGATGTAGAGGGGGACTCCATCTGGGCCTCAAACCGGGTTATCTTTTCCAGTTTTTCTGACACCCTCTCTCATCTCAAGCTTCATCTCGCCGGGCTAACGGTGGACAGCGTTGTGAGTTCGGCGGGGCTCCTCAGCTTCGAGAGGCCCGACACAAGCCTCATAATAGACCTCGGAGAAAGTCTGCCCGAGGGCGACACCGACACCGTCGTTATCTACTATCACGGAGTTCCTGAGAGCGGTGGTGGCGTTTTCGGAGGAGGGCTCACTATAGGGGACGATCTGATTTACGCCGATAACGAACCCTGTGGTGCCAAGAGGTGGTTCCCCTGTTACGATAATCCCGGAGACAAGGCGACCATGACCCAGTCCATAACCGTTCCGGCGGGTTTCCGGGTGGTCGCCAACGGGCTCCCCGTCGACTCCCTTCTCGCCGGGGACTGGTGGGAGTTCACCTGGAGGGAAAATTATCCGATCGCCACATACCTCGTGGTTTTTGCCGCCTCCCCTGAGTTCATAACCCTTGTCGACACTTTTGAGTATGGCGGCCACGTCATGCCCATTTTGACTTACGTACCTCATAGCGATTCCCTTCTGGCCCTCGAGAAATTCGCTCACCTGAACGATATGATTGCCTATTTTTCCGATACCTTTGGCCTTTATCCCTTCATCGAGGAGAAATACGGTCATGTGGACGCGCCCATAGGCGGCGCCATGGAGAACCAGACGAACACTTTCATAAATATGAGCGCGGGCTGGGGCGACGACTGGGATTGGGTCGTAGCCCACGAGCTGTCCCATCAGTGGTGGGGGGATTGCGTAACCCTGGGAGACTGGAGGGATATCTGGCTCAACGAGGGCTTCGCCGTTTACTGTGAGGCACTATACATGGAACACCGGGACGGAGTTGAGGCCTATCACGAATACATGGATTACGTCATGTACTTCGCCCTTCTCTACGAGCCCTATCCTCCTTACGCCATCTACGATCCTCAGAACCTGTTTTCCTTCGGAGTGACCTACGAGAAAGGAGGGAGCGTCCACCACATGTTGAGACACGTGGTGGGGGATACAGCTTATTTCAAGATAATGAAGGCCTATCTCACCACTTATGCTTACAGCGATGCGGTTATCCCCGATTTCATCGAGATAGCCGAGAACGTTTCGGGAAGGGATCTCGGGTGGTTTTTCGACGAGTGGATATACAAGCCGGGACACCCTGAATATCAGTTTTACTGGAACACGGACTCCCTCGGGAACGATTCCTTTGTGGTCAACCTCCACGTCGATCAGGTTCAATCTCATGCCTATGGCGTTCCCACATACAAGATGCCCATCGATATAGGAATCGTATGGGAAGGCGATACACTCATTTATGTCGTATGGGATAGCCTCGATTCGCAGGATTTCGTGTTCAGGTTGGGCTACAGGCCCGATGACCTCCTCTTCGATCCGGGGAACTGGATATTCAAAGAGGTTCAGGAGCTCGGTGCCGGGGAAGGGAGCGGCACTCGTCGGCCTCTGGCCAGAATGAAGGTAGAATCGCCCTCCAGGCTGCCCCTCACGATCTCTCTGGACATTCCGTCGGGTGCGGTTCTCTCGATATACGACGGAAAAGGGGCTCTCCTGTGGAAGAGGTTTCTCCGCGGAGGCGACGAAACCCTGATGTGGAACGGCCAGAACCTCTCTCGGAGGACCATAGGCTCGGGTGTCTATTTCATCGACATAAGAGGGAAGGATTTCAGGCTGAAGAGGAAACTGCTTATAGTGCGATAAAGAAACGCAGAGGAATTTATCCCGAAACTTGCATGTAGGTGGCTCGGGCGGTGGCTATTATGTCGCCCTCCTCGTTTTTGATGGTTCCCTCAGTCCGTATGAGCCGGCCCCTGTTCTGGACGACTTTTCCCTCTATGAGGAGTCGGCTACCTATGAGGGCGGGCTTTTTGTATCGAACTGTGAGCTCCGCCGTCAGGGAGGGAATTCTCACCGTGTGAGCCGCGTAGACCATGATCTCGTCGAGGAGGGTGGCTATGATGCCTCCGTGGAGATACCCGTGATATCCCTCGAATTCCTTTCTGGGCACGAACTCAGCCCACGCTTTTCCATCGCTGGTTTTCACGTCGAGCTTCAGGCCGATGGGATTTTTCTTCCCGCAGGCGAAACAGTAATCGTCAGAGTAATTAAAGGGCATCAGTCATAGACTTTGCAGTTTTTGGGAGGTTTGAACTGGAAAAGCTTATCCTTGAGTTTCTTGTTCGCCTTCCGTTTGGTGAAATGAAAATCGAAGCTGTTGCCCTCTTTGTCCCGTATGACGACCCTGTCGGGAAGCGTATCCTCCAGGGAGACGGACATCTGAATTCCCTCTACGATTACCAGAGCTCCCTTGGGGTTCTTCGGTTTCAGGGTGAAGAGGGCATTCGTTTCAGTCAAAGTGTCGAGTTCCACCGTGCACTTCGTCGTATCCATGAAGATGTAGGACGGCGAGACCTCTTTGACCAGGGTCGTCACGTCCCTTTTGTAGGCCTCATTTTTCTTCTTGAAATAGAGCCAGACCTCCTTGCCGTCCGAGATTATGAGCTGTTTGTCGGGCTGCTTTACCTCAAGTCTGAGCTTATCGGGATTTTTGAAATAGATCTTGCCCCGCCAGGTATCGCTGACCGCGCCCGTATTGTAGGTGATCAATTCGTAGAAGTCGGCCTTGAAGGTTTTCAGGGCTGAGAGCCTGTCAATTATGCTTTTCTGTGGAGATAAAGCGATTAAGGCCAATAAAATGGGGATGTTCATTTTAACACCTCCTTTAGCAATTTTGCCACTTCCTCGGGCTCGGAGGCGACCTTTACCCCCGCTTCGTTGAAAGCCTTGATTTTCTCTTCGGCCGTCCCGGAACTGCCCGAAATGATTGCCCCGGCATGTCCCATTCTTTTCTCCCTCGGGGCTGTCCTCCCGGCTATGAAACCCACGACGGGTTTGTTGAATTTCTCCTTTATGTATTTCGCCGCATCCTGCTCGTCAGTGCCTCCGATCTCGCCGATGAGCACGACGGCCTCGGTCTGAGGATCGTCCTCGAAGAGTTCCAGGGCGTCGATGAACCTGGTGCCGATTATGGGATCGCCGCCGATCCCTATCACCGTGGACTGGCCTATGTCTGCGGCGGTGAGGTGGCTAACGATCTCGTAGGTGAGGGTCCCGCTCCTCGAAATCACACCGACGTTGCCTTTCCTGAAGATCTGGCCCGGCATTATCCCGATTTTGGCCTCTCCGGGCGTGATGATTCCGGGACAATTTGGCCCTATGAGCCTCGTCCCCTTTTCCTTGAGGAATTCCATTACCCTGATCATATCGTGGACCGGGATGCCCTCGGTTATGGCCACTATGAGCTCCATCCCTGCGGAGGCGGCTTCCATTATGGCATCGGCGGCGAAGGCCGAGGGAACGAAGATGACCGAGGCGTTCGCCGCTGTCTTTTCCGCTGCCTCTCTCATCGTATCGAAGACAGGAAGGCCATGGACCTCGCTTCCTCCCTTTCCGGGAGTCACTCCGCCCACAACCTTTGTGCCGTACTCGAGCATCAGTTTGGTGTGAAAGGAGCCGTCTCTTCCCGTTATCCCCTGAACGAGAACTCTTGTATCTCTGTTCAACAAAATCGCCATCAAATTCCTCCTCTTTCAATTCCGGCTCTTTCAATTTTAAGAAAACCGGGACCCATAGTCAACTTCTGCGACTCGGGACTTAAGCGGGTGCGGCAGTGAATATCGCTCCCGTCGCAGTTTCCCGGTTGATGCTTCCGATAATGTTTGATAATGTTTAGGGAGCATTTGGAGGAAGATTGGGGCAAGCTATGTCCCCTCGTGTTTTCCACGATCGCCGTATCGGGATTACACAAAAAGCTTCGACGAGACGACGGAAAAAACAGCAAATTGCTCTTGTCCCTCAAAATAGCGCCCCTGAAGCCATTCAGGGCATTGAATTCACCGCCGCTTTACCTTATAGTTTTCAACCTATGGCATTTTTCCCGGAAGACAGGCTGATAGAGGAGCTTTTATCCTTTTTCAGGCCACATAACAGGATAAAGCTGCCCCCGGGCGATGATGCGATGACGATCTCGGAGATCCCCGTGATGGAGATGGTCGTATCCCTCGACGCCTTCTTCGAAGGGGTTCATTTCAAAAGGGACTACATGGACCTCGGGGACATAGGCCACAAATCTCTGGCTGCAGCCCTGTCCGATCTCGCCGCCACCGGAGCCCTTCCACTGACCTACCTCGTCAACCTGGAACTTCCCCCGGACCTGGATGTCGAAAAGGTGAAAGAGATCTACAGGGGTTACGAGGGCCTTAACGATGCTTACTGCATATCTCCTTCGGGCGGAAACGTGGTGAGAGGAGACCGCATCTCTCTGGTCACAACGGTGATAGGGGAGGTGGAGAAGGATTCGGCCCTTAAAAGGACCGGAATGGCGGAGGGGGATGTGGTCGTGGTCACCGGCGATCTCGGCAGGCCTGGGGCTGCCCTTCTGCTTTATGAGAAGAAAGAACTGAGGGAGAAGCTCTCAAATTTTGACCTCGGACCGATCTTCGAGAAGTTCAAGAAGCCCTGGCCCAGGATAAAGGAGATTCAGAACATAAAGCGCGAGGTGAACATCACTTCTATCATCGACATCTCCGACGGACTGGGGATCGACCTGTACAGGCTGGCGAGGCTCAACGGGTTTTCCATCGTCATCGATGAGAGCAGGCTTCCCGTTCATCCCTCGGTGGTGCCGCTCCTCGAGATCGGCGGAATTTCGACCTGGGAACTCATTTCCGAAAGCGGGGAGGAGTACGAGCTCCTCTTCACGGTGCCGGAGGAAGACGTGAAGAAGCTGGAGAACCTCCAATGTGAGCTGACGCCCATTGGTCGGGTGGTGCCCGGATTCAGGCCCCGCGTCGTTTTAAAGAAGAAGGACGGAGGGGAGGTAGATATCAGTCAACGGGGTTACGATCATAGGAGGGCTGACAAAGCTGGACCTGCTCCACGGCAATTCCCTGATCGGTCGAAAGAAGGAGGAGATTCACGGTTTCCTGAGGACCGTAGAGATCGAGAAGACCGAGGGGGTCCACCACGGGAAGCCCCATGAGGAGTTCCTTGACCTTCTGAAGCTTGATCTTCTTGAACAGGGCCCTGATCTCCACTCCGAGCTGTCCTACCTTCACCAGGTCTTCCAGGATCTTTCTGTCCTTTTCCGATAGGATTATGTCGGCGGAGAAGTTGTAGAGGGAATTTCCCTTTTCCTTGAAGTAGAGCTCGACCTCCTCGACCAGCTCGGGAAGCTGACGGGGATCCATGGAGAAGCCCGAAGCCAGCTTGTGGCCACCGTAATCGATGAAGATATCGCTCAGGTGATCCAGCAGATCGAGGGAGTTAAAACCATAGGGCGCCCTGACCTCTGCGGCCACCTGGCCGTTATCCTTGCGGCCGAGCACTATGGTGGGGACGTTGTATTTGTCTTTCAGCCGCGATGAGAGAAATCCGAGAAAACGGGGCTTTACCTCTCCCATATCGAGCAAAATGTAGTTTCTCACGATTTTTATGCGGGACTGCGCTTCTTTCAGGAGCCTTTCCGATTCCGCCGTCCAGTACTCTATTTCCTTCAGGATTTCCTTGAGGGGGATCTCGGCATCGGCCTCGTCGGAGGCTTTATAGAGCTCGACTCCCAGATTTCTCCTGCCAGTCGTTTTTCCGGCCGACGCCAGGGAGATAACTATCTCGGGAGTGGGGTCCTCGCCCTTGAGGTTTTTATAGGCCTTTACCAGTGGGTGACGGTACCAGGAGAGGACTTTTTCACCCTCGAGGAGAAATATCCTGTTCTCCGAAAAAAGGGGCACTCTGTCGGCGATTGTGCCAACATAGGCGTAGAAAAATAGCTCAGGAAGTTCTTTTCTTATCCGGTATAGATCCCAGCCCGACTTGTATCTCAGGATTCCCCAGGCCATTTTGAAGGCCACGCCGACCCCTGCCAGGTAGGGGAAGGACCCTCCGCCCATCTTGGGATTGACGAAGGGAGTCGGGGGCAATTCCTTCGGAAGCTCATGATGGTCGGTCACCACCACATCCACGCCCTTGGAAAGGGCGTATTCCGCCTCCTTGCCAGAACCTCCTCCGCAATCGACGGTCACTATGAGTTTGACGCCCTCCTCGATGGCCATGTCGATGCCCTGTTTCGAGAGGCCGTGACCGTCGCTGGATTTGGCGGGGATGAAGTAATCCACGAGGCCTCCCAGCTTTTCTATCGCTTTCATGAGGGCACAGGTGGAGGTTATGCCGTCGGCATCCTCGTGCCCCCAGATCAGGATCTTTTCTTCCTTTCCAACAGCTTTGAGTATTTTTTCCAGGGCAGCCTTGAAGTCGGGGAGCGTCTCGGGAGGAAGGAGATTTTCGAGAACGGGATTGAAAGTAGCCCTGGCGAGATCTAAGTTAGTAACGCCTTTATCCACCAGGATCCTGGCGATTTTCAGGTCTATGTCGTAAGTTTTGGAGATTTGCTCCGCGATTTTGTCGTTCATGGAGCTATTAGTTTAAGCTTTTTCATGCCCCGGAGTCAAGAAATCCAAAGAGCTTCAGCTTATTCAGGGCTTCTTCGGGGGCTATGGAGGAGAGGCATATGAGATCACCCCTTTTGCAGGGTTTCTCGCCGTGAATGCTGCAGGGTCTGCATTTTACATCTTTTTCCATCACGATGACCTTTTCTCCGGGGGGCCTGAATCCAAAGGCGGGCAGTGTCGGGCCGAAGAAGACCATGATGGGCTTTCCCAGGGCCGATGCGATATGTGCAGGTCCCGAGTCGTTGGCGACAACGAAGCTGGCTTCATTTACAAGGGCGAAAGTCTCCTTCAGATCGGTTTTCCCCACAAGATCGACCACATCGGTGAACCTGGAGAACATCTCGCTTGCCAGACGGCGGTCCTCGGCCGTTCCTCCTATGACGACGTTGATCCCCGCCTCGACCCTTATGAGGCGAGCAAGCTCAGGGTAGTGGGGCCAGATTCGCGTAGGGCTTTTTGCACCAGGGAAAAGAAGGGCGTAAGGGGTTAATTCTTTGAACCTGTTCGCCGGGAAAGCGGCTTTCAGACGGGGCGGGGGAGTGGGCCTGCTGTAGCCCAGCAGCTTCCTGATGGGCCTCAGGTAGAGCTCGGTTACCGAGACTTCTTTTATCGGGACGTGAAATCGCAGGGCGAGCTGCCTGGCGAGCCAGCGTTTCTTTATCACGGCTTTTCTTGCAGCTCTGGTTTTCAACAGGAAATAGCGGGTTAGAGCTTTCCCGTGCATGTCTATGGCGAAATCGTAGCGCCTCTCCTGGAGGAACTGGACCGTTTCACGGCGATTCCCGGTGTGAAGGAGGATCTCTGCTACGCGGGGATCGCCCTCGAAGATCGGAAAGTAGGGAGGCGTCGTCAATATGTGGGTCTCGGCGCCGAGTTCCGAGAGGGCTTCCAGTGCCGAGGTCAGGAGCACCAGATCCCCGAGCGAGGAAAGCCTGATCAGAAGGACCCTTTTGCTTTTGCTCACGGTGATATTATCGACCACCGGGTTGTGGCGAACAAGTTTTTGGATGGAGTTTTTGGATGGGGTCG
>Ga0164318_10007681_pt1 | contig 10453 bp, 9 predicted proteins | sample GuaBasSedimGuay9_FD_113734 | JGI IMG/M metagenome (GOLD analysis project Ga0164318, IMG submission 113734) | Subseafloor sediment microbial communities from Guaymas Basin, Gulf of California, Mexico - Guay9, Core 4571-4, 0-3 cm | ecosystem: Environmental > Aquatic > Marine > Hydrothermal vents >...
GACAAAGACTGGAAAGGTCAAAAGGTCGAGCTTGATGGAAATATCTATTTTATGGATGGTACGAAAGAGAGTACCCTTGACTTTTTTGATGAGATACTTCAAAACCATTCGGTAGAGCTCAAAACCCATACCGAAGTTCAAAAAATAGTTAAAAGTGATCAGGGCTTTGAGGTGATGATTGCCGGTGGCAGTCTACATGCTAACTATGTTGTAGTGACGATTGGACGGATGGGTAAACCGAACAAACCTGAGTATAAAATTCCGAGCAGCATTAAAAAACGTGTTGGGTATACGCTTGAAGCGTGCAGTATGGATGAGAAAATTCTTGTGGTTGGTGGCGGGGATTCTGCCATTGAGTATGCGGTTGATCTGGCCGTACGAAACAGGGTGAGTCTCTGTTACCGCAGGGAGACTTTTCGCCGTGCTAATCCTACAAATCAGACTAACATAGCTCGTGCAATTAATAACCAAGATGTTACACCGATCTTGGGTGTAAATATTGAGGGTGTTGAAGAGGATGAGGGTAGAGTTAAAGTGTTGTTTACTGAAATTGAGCCTGAGATATACGACAGAGTGATTTATGCCATAGGCGGTACAACACCGAGTGCTTTTTTAAGTGCTTCAGGTATTGATGAACGTGATGGAAAACCGGTGCATGATGAGCACTATCAGAGTGGCATACAAGGTCTGTATGTGGCGGGTGATATTACGCAGGAGTCTGGTGGATCCATTGCCCTTGGACTTAACCATGGTTATGCCATCGCGCATCATATTCTCAATAATGATGATACGCTTCGACGTGATGATGATGTGGTAAAAGTACTATAATGTTTAATACAAAATTGCCGAAACATACCCAACGACACTTGCGGTGTCATGCGTAGCCCATGCGCTGGTTCGATAATCTAAAACCTTGTATGCAAGCCAACGGTTTTAGCACTTAAGAGCATTGCTTCGACTCCGATTTTCCCACAGGCCTGACACCCTTGATGCAGAAGATCAGGACGCTGCTCTTCGATCGCTTTAATGCAGATGGCATCCAGCTCTTTTGCATTATCTTCACTATAAAAGTGACTTAGGTCTGTACTGATAATGACAAGATTATCTGGATCATTTAAGAGATCACTAATGATCTTTGAGAGCTGTTGAGGGTTGAAATCGCCGTATACCATCTCTATAACCCGCATGTGTGATGCAAAATATTTGATAAAGGGCATCTGTACCTCAGTAGAGTGTTCATGATGCATCTGCGGCTCAAAATCGAGATTATATTTTTGCATTAAGGTTTTGGCATAGGCTGTGTCGATAGAGAGATTACCCAAGGGTGTCTCAAAATACTCTTGCAACGAGATACTTAAGCCTGTATAGGCAACACGGTGAGATGGCCCGATGACAATGGCACGTTTTGCTTGGCTGGTAGTGAGATATCGGTAAGCAGATTCAGCAGTGAAACCCGAATAGATATAGCCAGCATGTGGTACGATCAGTGCTTGAGGTGTCAATTCTTCAACTTTTTGCAGTGCTTTTTCAAAGGTCTTGAACTGGTGTTCAATTTCGATTGGATCTGCCGGATAAAATGTACCAGCATGGCTCATCGTTCGTGCACTCATTTTTCAGCTCCTTTAAGGGGTTTGTCTTCAAAATGCTCTACCTGATATATTTCTATTTTTGGATGAAGTGCTAACATATCGCTTCCAAGTCCGGCTTTTTGTCCGAGATGGGCAAAGAAAAGCTCAAAGGTTGGGAGTTGCTCCCACACTTGAGGTAAAAAGGTGGCGGAGTAGCCACCTTTTTGAATAATGACACCGTCAATTTTTGGACGTATCTTTGATTTTAAATCTGATGTATCTTGATAAATTAGTTCTTGAGGTGGTGTTAAAAGTGAAATTTCAATGCTACTTTGAAGATATTCATTTCTGCTTAAGGGGTTAAATCTTGGATCTTTAAAGGCGGCAGAAGAAGCGTTATGGATAACATCTTGGAGCAGTGTTCGATGAGGGATAATGGAGCCGATACATCCTCTTAGCTCTCCATGCAGTGTTAAAGTGACGAAGGTTGCCATCTCTTTTTTGAGTTCTGGGTAGTGAGTTAAAAGAGTACTATGATCAATTGTATGTTGAGTGCCTAGATGCTCTTCAATCGACTCTCTTGCAATCTTAAGCAGTAATTTGTGCAGCATGATAATCTCCTTCAGAGAGAATGTTCTTCTATTATAGCACGCTTGGGATTAGTCTTTTTTAGAAAGATAGCTGTTTTTCGTTGTCAAGCTTACCGGAAGTTCACCAGAATCATCACGATGTATTAGCCGGATAAGTACCATAACAATAATCACTTCAAATAGGGATGCTAAGATAAATGCATAGTAGTGAAGCTTGTCGATGCTGTGGGCATGATAGGCGAGGGTGGTCACTGCAATTAAAAGTGTCAATGGCATTGCATGACTAAGTCCCATTAAAATTGAGTTTCGAATCCCTAAAAAATTGATAAAGACAAGGGCACTGATCACACGCATCGTAATCATACCAAAGGTGATGATGAGTGCCGTAATGATGAGCTTGTCCATCATCAGCGCACCAAGGTTAAATGTCGTGCCGATGTAGATAAAAAAAATGGGGATAATAAATCCGAATCCAAAACTTGAAAGTTTCTCCGGCAGTTCATGCTTATGCTCAAAAAATGTCGGGATAAAAATACCAGCAATAAACGCACCAAAGGCTAGTTCAAGTTCAAGATAGAACATCACGCCAATGAGAATTAGAAGAATCCCCATAGAGAGCCGAACGTCCTGCTCCTGTTTGTCGTTGTGGGGCATTAATGCCGTTAAAACTTCTGGATACCACCAAAAAAAGATCTGAAGTACACGAAAAAGCAGGTAGATAATGACGATAAAGAGTGTCAGTGCTCCGATGGTATTAAACAGCTCTTCTCCAACACCAAAGGTAAAGGTAGCCGATGCGATAGTAAGTACCCCAATGCTGACGACCTCACCAATAGCACCGGCACTCATAGAGAGCTCTAGCCAAGGTGCTTTTCCATACTCTTTTGAGAGGGTAGCAACGAGACCGATTGAGATAAGCGGTAGAAGAACCATCGTCACTTTACCAAGATCAAAATAGAGAGAGATCGTTATGGCGAAGAGATATAAAAGGGTGATATAGAGTAAAATTCGCCGCATTAATCTCATCTCAGCCTTGAGTACTTTTTTTAGATTTATTTCAGTACCGGCAATAAACATTAGATAGAGAAATCCTGCTTCTGCTACAAATTCAAAGAGATGATCCGTATGCAGCAATCCAGCATACCCTAGCACAGCACCGAGAATAATTTCCACAGGTGTAGTAGGTACACGAAACAGTTTGGCAAAAAAAGGTGAAAAGATCACCACTAATGAGATCGTGATAAGCAGGATTATATTGTCAATCATTAGTGACTATTATATCCTATCTGTCATCAGGGCGTTTAGCAATGCCGAATCCAAGCTTTTCTAGCATAGAGAGGTCACGACTTTTATCACGCCCAAGTGTTGTTAAGTAGTTCCCGATTACAATAGAGTTCGCACCGGCTTCAAAGATCTCCTCTTGGCGCTCGCCGAACATCAGTTCACGCCCTCCTGCGACCATAATTCGATCACTTTGAGGAAGCATAGTTCGTGTTAAAGTGATCAGACTAAGTGCTTCATCAACACTTAATGGGTTTGGTTGAAGCTGCAGTGCAGGATTGTGATGGTAGAAGTTAATCGGAACTGAAGCTGGATGAAGAGCGCGAAGTGATTTGAGCATTGAAATTCGATCCTGCTGAGTCTCTCCAAGACCGAAAATCCCTCCGGTAATCAGTGTCAAACCGGAACGGTTTACATTTTCACATGTCTCGTAACGCTCATCCCAACTGTGCGTTGTACAGATTTTAGGATAATACTCACGAGAGGTTTCTAGGTTATGATTATAAGCTTTTATACCGGCTTTTTTTAGGATAAGAAGCTGTCCATATGAGGCGGTACCGTTGCAAGCGATTAAGCGTAGTCTCGGAACTTCACTCGTGAGTGTACGGGCAACCTCACAGACAAATTCAAGGGTTTTTTCGTTCAGCCCTTTTTGCGCGGTGACAAGACAAAACCCTAATGCCCCCGCTGCTTCAACGGCTTTTGCTTCTTCAACAATGTCTGCAATTGGCTTCTGCTTATAGCGTTCGATGTCTGCTTTGTATTTAACGCTCTGAGAACAAAATTTACAATCTTCATTGCAGGTACCGCTGTTGATGTTACTGATGGAACAGAGAAATATTTTTTTAGACATTAGGATTCTCTTTCAAAACTAAAATGGTGTGCTTTAAACTTTGTTTTTTTAAGTGGACGCGTATAGTGCGTAACGTGGAGGTACTCATCACTTACCTCTAGCATGGCACACTCTGAGACTGGCTTACTGCGTGCACAGGCTTCACCCGGATTAAGATAAAGGGTCTCTTTTTTAAAATCGCACTCAAAAGTATGGGTGTGTCCAAATAGAACGATCTCTGTATCGGCACTCATATAAAACGGCAGATGCATTAGTTTAAACTTAGTACCAGCGAGTTTGAAATAGTGCGGTTCTTGGACTAAGTGGTACTGATTGTGTACTTCGGCAAGATGTGCATCATTATTACCATACACTGCAATATAGCGTACCTTACTGTTTTGAAGCTGTTCAAGTACTTCCTCTTCGACGATATCTCCTGCATGAATTAAAAATTCAGCACCCTCACTCAGCAGATGATTAATCACCTGTTGCGCGTACTCTTTTTTTCGATGAGTATCAGAGAGAATGCCAATTTTCATCACAGCTTCTTAAGCCTCTTCTACCGGTGTACGCTCTTTACATTTTACGCATTCATAGACCTCTTTGCCGCGATAGGTGCGCATGGCTAAAACGCCGTCGCATCCCTCTTTAGTACATTTTTTGTCCGTTGGCTCAAATTTGGAGATAAATTTGCAGGTAGGATAATTTTCACATCCCCAGAATGCACCGCGTTTTGACTGTTTATAATGGAGTTTTCCACCACACTCTGGACAAGGAACGGCGGCTTCTTTTACGTCACCGTAAGGTTTGGTATTTTTACATTTTGGATAAGCACTGCAGGCTAAAAATTTTCCGTTACGACCATTCTTAATGACCATGGCACTGCCACACTTATCGCAGATCTCATCGGTTTTTTCAGTGCGAGGTGCTTGAGCATTTTCACCCTCTTCACCCTCTTCGCTAGCAACCTGTTCTGTGTATTTACATTTTGGAAAACCACTGCATGCGATAAAATTTCCGTATCGTCCTGAACGAAGTAAAAGTTCAGAACCACATTCTGGACAGTTTCTTCCAAGTGGTTTTGCCAGTTTTAGACTGACAATATTCTCTTTTCCTGCCTCGATTTTTTTCATGAAATCAATGTAGAAATCACTCAGAATTTTTTGCCACTCATGTCCCTCATCAGCAATTTTATCGAGAGTCTCTTCCATTGTGGCTGTAAATTTAGCATCCACAATATCTGCAAAATGTTTTTCCAGCAGTTCAATCACGGTAAAGGCAACTTTGGTCGGAATAATTTGACGTTTTTCAATGTCGATGTAGTGACGTGCCTGCAGGGTTGAGATGGTCGGAGCATAGGTTGAAGGACGCCCAATTCCTTCCGCTTCAAGCTGCTTAATCAGACTCGCTTCCGAATAGTGTGGCGGTGGTTCAGTAAAGTGCTGAGTGGGCTTAATGGAGTTAATGTTCATTGGCTGATCTTGCTTGAGTGTTGGAAGTAATTTATCTTTATCTTCCGTTCCTAATACCCTGTAAAAGCCATCAAACATCAGTCTGCGTCCGTTTGCTTTATAATCAGCACTTTCGCTTCTAAAGATGATCGCTTGTTGTTCAAACAGTGCATCCATCATCTGGCATGCAAGAAAACGGGTGTAAATGAGACGATAGAGTTTTAACTCATCGGGTTTAAGATAGCCCGCAGCGATTTCTGGAGTAAAGTCTAGCATCGTTGGACGAATGGCCTCGTGTGCCTCTTGAGCCCCTTTAGACTTTTTAAGATAACTCTTTGGTGATTCAGGAATATATTTTTCACCGTAAGTGTTTAAAATCTTTTCACGCGCTGCTTCGACGGCTTCTGCAGCCATGTTGAGTGAATCGGTACGCATATAGGTGATGACACCAGAGGTGCCACTAGGTGTTTTAACCCCTTCATAGAGGCTCTGCGCTACCATCATAGTCTTTTTTGGAGACATTCCAAGTTTACTCGATGCAGTCTGTTGCAGTGTTGAGGTCATAAAAGGCGGTGGCGTTGATGTTTTACGCTGTTTTGTCTCTATGGAGGCTACTTTAAATGATTCACTTTTGACTGTGGTGACAATCTCTTTTGCCTGTGTCTCATTTTTAATGCTGAGCTTGGTGATTTTTTCTGTACGGTATTTTACCAAATTCGCATCAATATTTGGATCGAAAATCGTGTCGATACTCCAGTATTCTACCGGTATAAAAGCGTTAATTTCACGTTCGCGATCCACAATAATCTTAAGTGTTGAGGATTGAACGCGCCCTCCGGAGAGCCCTTTTTGAATTTTAGAGGCGAGTAGTGGAGAGAGTTTATATCCTACAATACGGTCAAGAAGACGACGAGTCTGTTGTGCATTGACCTGATCCATATTGATAGAACGTGGATTCTCAATGGCATGGGTAATTGCCGTTTTGGTAATCTCATGAAAGACAATACGCGGCAGCTCTTCTGGTACTTTTTTAATGGCATGGGCAATGTGCCAGCCAATGGCTTCTCCCTCGCGATCCTCATCGGTCGCGATATAGATGATATCGGCTTTTTTGGCAAGCTCTTTGATCTGTTTTACGGTCGGAGCATTCTCTTTAGCGACACTGTAGGTCGGGACAAGCTCTTTCGTCTCTTCATCGATAGCAATACCGAAGCGGCTTTTGGGCAGATCACGGATATGGCCTTTTGAGGCAATAACCTCATACCCTTTTCCTAAAAAGTTTTTAATGGTTCTCGCTTTTGCGGGTGATTCAACAATAATCAGATTCAAGCAATTTCCTATAATATAGTATTAAAAAGTTTGAAAGTGTAGCAAAAATAATATTAACGTGCAGATAGTGCAAAAAAAATAGCTTGCATTGTGTATTGATTCTGGCCGCTAGTTAGACGTTTTAGGGTATAATTTTGTTTAAAAGATCCTTTGATTAAAGAACCTCTATAAATGAAATTGCCTTTCAATTATCTCTTATATCCGCTCAAAGCACGAAGATTTTATAGACTTTTTTTGATTCTAATGCTTATATTTGTGGGTTATCATGCGATAGTGTGGTACTTTTTTACCTCTAAACTCCTTGATGTTCATCATCCTCACCATATAGGTGATCTTGCACGAATAGGGTATCAGTATGATTCTGCACATTATCGTCTTGCAGAAAGGACGCTGCCTCGTCACTATATTAATGGGGCTGATTATGATGGAAAACCAGTTGATATCTTGACCGTTGGAGACTCTTTTTCCAATGGTGGTGGCGGTGGAGCAAACCCCTATTATCAAGATTTTTTAGCGACAGGGTGTCAGTGCCGAGTCTTGAATTTACAGCAGCTTTTTGATGATGTTACCTACATTGAGACAGTTATTGCTTGGATTAATAGTGGTTATCTGAATATCTTACGTCCAAAAATTATTCTAATTGAGAGTATTGCTCGTTCATCTTTTGGACGTTTTTCAGTCGCTCAAAATTGGGAGTTGAACGCTTCTCTTAAACTGATTCAAGATAAAACTGCTTTTTCAGATTGGGGCGAGGGTGTTGTGCTCGCTGCCACACCGCCTATTATTAATACGGCAAACTATAAATATCCACTTTATAATCTCTATTATCAGTTCTCTCCAACAGCGTTTGATAAATCACATACTTACAAATTACCTTTAAAAGAAGAGCTTTTCAGCGTTAAAGCTGGATCGACTTTGCTCTTTTATGATCAGGATGCAACCGGTATCCATCTTATTACTCAAGCATACGTAACGAAGATGAATGATAATCTAAATCGACTCGCACTGCTTCTGAAACCACTTGGTATAGCACTTTATGTTATGCCTGCAGTAGACAAGTATGATCTGTATCAACCTTTTCTTTCGTCAGATCTGTTTGCGAAAAATCCGCTGTTTGAGTTTTGGCGTCCATTGCGTAAAGAGTATATTTTTGTTGATACGAAAGCTATTTTATCTCGTGCACTTCAGTCGGGAGTGAAAGATGTTTTTTTTGCGGACGATACACACTGGAGTCCAGTTGCTTCAGACGCAGTTGTAAAAGCGATTTTACCTAAGATAAAAGACGATCTTAATTAAAGGTGCTCTTAAGATCGTTTTTAAAAATATCAATGCCGAAATCATCGGTTTTTTTAACCGTCGTATCGTGAAAGAGGCGTGCAAATATCATACTGCCAACCTCTTGAATAACATGAGAGCTGTCTCTAAAGTAGAGTAGATTCTGTGTCACTGAATTAACGGTACAAAAATCTACATAAGATGTTTTCCGAGAGAGTGATATTTTCCAATAGCGAAATGTCTTTTCAAGTCCCATAGCATTATACATTTTTAAATGTGCCTCATAGACGGGGGATGTGTAGAGCTCACAGCGAATATCATGCTTCCTGCAGAGGTTAATAATCGTTTGCACATACCCTAAATTTTGATCAATGGAATTGGATTGTTGAAAGGAGTTAGAGGCGAGAAATTTTTTATGTGTGCGGTACTCATTTAGGGTATAGGTAATGTTACTTTTAATCTCTTCAGGTGTAAAAGGTTGACCTGAAAAATCGATGGTTTCTGGTGCTGATACTTTGTCTTTTATCGTTGCTAAGGAGTGTTGGAAAGTCTTGAAGTTAAAAAGTGCCGTAGCATAGTCACTCCAGTAAAATGAGCTCTCTAGCCGTTCGGATTCAAAAGTTCCATCCGGTGATTTATCGGGATTAAAAGCGAAAAAATCAAGACCCCAGATAATATTTTTGATTCGACCGTGTTCAATGGCATAGCGCAGATAGCAGTACTGCTCATAAATAGAGGAGCCTTCAAGTGCTAAATTCTGAATAGGTTTGTCAAGATAAACTTCAAGCTGTTTTGGGCTAAAAAGTCCTATGCGTGATGTTCCCATCATAAGAGTTGAGGGCTGTATACGCTTAAAATTATAGACTTGCGTCATCCGTGATGAAAGCAGATGCTGCTTAGTGAGGAGCAGACTATTTAGTGGTGAAGAGGTAAAAATACGATAAGGATTTACAAGGTAGTTTGTCAACGAAATACTTAAAATAGCTATGGTGGTCACTGCCATAAAGTATTTGATCCAGTGCATAGGATTCATGGCGCTCACTCTCTATTTGGAAGGAGCATGCTTTTGATCATCTGAGTGGCAAGACTGCTGCGGTAATGCCATGGATCGTAGAACTGCTCTGCTGCACGACTGAGACGATGATCTGCACTAAAGTCATAGAGATTTGGAAAGAGTGCAAGCAGATCTTTTTTGATCTGTGACTGAACTTTTAAAATAGCAGGTTGTACCTGAAGCTGTTGATAGAGTTCATCTTGGATGGGGGTGAGAAAGGGGTAGAGAATGATACCGTTCTTCACACAAAGTGCTTTAATTTTGTGTAGTGGTTGCATCGCTTTGGTTTCATAAATAAAAGGGCTGTCGATGAAATTCAAGCGAATGGTGTTCGTGGCTTGCTGTGCAAAATAAGATGATGTGAGGTTGAACTCACCGGCTTCAATCTCTTGATCTCTCTTAAAATAGTTGATAGAGCCATCCGGATTAAAGAAGGTTTGCGGAGTCTCTTGCAGTCTGTTTTTAAATGCTTTGTAGCTCATCTTTAGGGTGTTGAGTGAAAAATAATTTCCTTCAGATCCTTTTTTAAAACGGCCTGTTTTAAGATCTAAAGGATTCTTTCCCTGATGAAAATTATAGTATTCAAGTCCTAGGAAAAGACGTTTTGGGGTCTTATATTTCAGCCATGATTGTAGTAAAAAAAGTTTTTCGGCATTGTTGGCAACGTGTACGCCAAAATTATAGCAACTGGAAATTTCAGGGGTTTGAGCGGGAGAGATTGTCATAACTCTAGAGCTTCCGAGGATAAGACAGTCAAACTTTTCAATGCCGTTTTTATAAAAGATGGTATTGTATTTTTCGCTGCGTTCATAAACAATCGGCTTGTAGCGTTTTTCAACCAGCCAAGCACGTTCGCCAAAGGGATCAACACTGTAATTGATGCTGTAGACACCAAAGGCTAGCGTGAAAGCACTTAGAATAAAAAATTTGACCCAAAGGCGTGCATAGAGAGGCATGACGTGTTATCTTTTCTTCACGACTTGCTGATAACGCAGACTCTCTTTCAGCGGAGTACCCCGAAGAGCAAACCAGAAGAGTTCTCTATCATCTTCTGAGCGAAATGCACGACGAAA
>Ga0164318_10007682_pt1 | contig 10452 bp, 7 predicted proteins | sample GuaBasSedimGuay9_FD_113734 | JGI IMG/M metagenome (GOLD analysis project Ga0164318, IMG submission 113734) | Subseafloor sediment microbial communities from Guaymas Basin, Gulf of California, Mexico - Guay9, Core 4571-4, 0-3 cm | ecosystem: Environmental > Aquatic > Marine > Hydrothermal vents >...
AGGCCAATAATACATTCTTAACTCATTTTGAGGTTGATTTCCTCTTGGAATATGTTCTAATTCTTTTTTAACTTGTTCCCTAATTTGTTTAAGTTTGTTCATTTTTCATCACTTAATTATATATCTATCCTCATATTTAAAGACTTTTTAGTTTGAAAGACACATTTCTATTTCTATAATATTTCTGCCAAGGCAGAGTAAATGTCCTGAAGGGACTCAATGGCAACCTGTTTAAAAGATAAGAAAAAATTTCGTTAAAATTTTGTTAGGTGATTTGCGAAGCAATTTCGTTATTTCTTTTTTCTTTTGTGAATTTTAACGAAGGCAACAAAAATTTTCGGTGGCAACCTCATAGGAGATGGAGTCCCAATTGAGCATACCACCAATTAAACGCACTTTATTATGGTGGCTTGCAAACCCCACATGGTTTATATCCTTTTTCCTGTGCGTCTTCAACACTTTCAAAGCAAATTAGATTTTCCTTTTTAATTTTTTTAGCATATCTGCAAGAGCAATAATGATATTTATCACTTTTTGAAGAACCAACGAATTTTGTTTCAGGAGGGCAACCAAGTTCAACACATTCATTAAATTCCTCTAATGTTGTGGTTGTTGTAGTAGTGGTAGTTGTTGTTTGTTGAATGGTTGTGTATTGAGTTGTTGTTATTATGGTAGTTGTAGTTGTTTCAGTTTTTATTTTTATAGATGTTGTAGTGCCTAACTTTTTAGTTGTTGTTTCTAAATTTTCTTTAAAAATTTCACATTCACTTAAGTTATTTACAATTTCACCATTCATGCAGACATACCTCACAACTATAATCTTTTCAGGAGTTATTTTCTCTAACTTAGGACAATTTTCTGGATTAAAGACAATTTCACCATTCATGCAGACATACCTTACCTCTCTTTCTCTCTCATTTATACAACAACTTAAGAGAGTAATGGAAGGAAGAAAAAAGAAAAAAATTAAGAGTAATATAAAGTCTCTATGTTTTGATATCATAAAATATTAATTAAATTACAAAGAAAATAAAGCAATTGCAATAATTCCACCAGATAAAGTTGCTAAGAAATTTGTCATATGCTTATCTATTTTATCCCTTTCGATTGTTGCTCCTATAAAACTATCCACCAAACAACCAAAAAAACCAGCAGTAGTTATTTTAACTATAGCAAAATTTCCTAAAAATAATGTTAAATAAAAAAGGAATGAAATTACTAAAGAACCAAGAAAACTACCAAGAGTTCCAAAAAACGAAACTGCCCCCGGAGTTCCAACATTAACCCTTTTCCTCAAATTTGTAATTAACCTTGGTTTTTTTTCATGTGCTTCTCCAACTTCAGTTGCAAATGTGTCTGCAGTTGCTGTTGTCATTGCTCCAAGAAATGCAAAATGAAATAAATTATTCCTTGTAATTGCATAAAGAATTGCATAAATTATTGCAGCACCGCCATTTCCAAACACATTCCTAAAAGTTCTAATCCCCTCAGCAACTTTTCTTTTCCTTTTTACAGAATACTTATACCTTGTTATGAGGTTTCCTAAAATAAAGAAATAAACCATAGCCAAAAGGTATTCAACTCCAATCGTTAGAATTACAATAAAACCAATTATTCCACTTCCAATAAATGCACTTAAATCAATCTTCTTTTTTAAATATGCATATAAAATTACCAATATAGCAATTATAAGAATAACTAAGTTAAGTGAACTAAAAAAATTAAAATAAATTTTCATCTTGAATATAATTTTTACCTAATTTTAATGCAATTTCTGCCTTCATCAATTCTTTTCCAAGATAAGCAGCATGTTCTAAGTTTTTTATTAATCCTCTTGAAATAACTTCTTTGTATAAATTTTCAGCTAAAGAACCTTTAAATCTTAAAATCAATTTTTTTCCCTCATAATAAAGAAGATTTATTTTCTTTTCATTATAATCTAAAAAAATCTTAAAAAAGCCTTTATCCATTCTTCTTATCCTTTTCTTTTTTTTGTCAATTTCAATAATTGGAATATCTTTAAATTTACTTTCTGTAATAAATTTACAAGTTTTACCAATCTCAGCATTAAAATCATATTTATCTTTTAAAATAAGTAAATCAATTCCAAGATCTTTTGGTAATTTTTTTGAGTTTTTTGCAATGTACATCATTTCTCTTGCAATTGAAAGTTCTCTTATGGAATTTTTTGTTTTTTGACTTGCTTCAGTTGTCAATAAAAAATTAACTTTTAGTTCGGATGCAATTCCTGCAAGAAGGCCGTTAACTCCTACTGAATCAACATCCATTAACTCAATTACATTGCCAACACCCATTAATAAAGGGATTTTAGGATACTTCTCTCTAAATAAAATAAATGCTTTTAAAGATTCTGAAAAGTTACTGAGCAAAGGTTCAAGAATTAAATCAACCACTATCCTTCTTCTACTTTTTTCCTTAATTAAGTTTATCAAATTTTCAATTAAATTTATCCTATCTTCTGCTTTTTTTGGGACATTCCCATTTTCATCCCTTGGTATTATCACTAAAGGAGTATTAATTTTTTCAATCAACTCTTCACTATAATTTGAAAAATCCACACTTATTATTAAATCAATGCCAAATTCAATTGCAGTTAAAATTTCCTTTCTGTTTAGGGTGTCAATACTTATTGGAAGATTACTGTTTTCTCTTACAATTTTAATTATCTCAGGAATTTTTTCAGAGTTATCTTCATTTGCAATCATACCAATATCCAAAATATCTGCTCCTGAAAGTTCATAATATTTTACCTTCTTAATTAATTCCCTTCTCTTTAATCTTGGAGCATTATTTATTTCAGCAATTATATAAGGCAAATTAAAACTATTTTTTAGGGAAATTTCTCCTCTTATTTTTTTTAATAAAAATGAAAATTCCCTATTTTTCCCCCCATTTCTCTTTTTTGAGTCCATAAATTTTAAAAAATAAGGCAATTCATGATAGCATGTTGGACCTTTTATACACTTTACTTTAAAATTTTTTTCTATAATTGAGAAATCTCCACTTACATTTCCAGGAAGAATTATACTTTCAATACCCTCTAATTCTTTTTTTGAAAGTTCTTTAAGTAAAATTTTTGGAGTTATGAATGATGCTACATCAACATTAGATAAATGAATTTTCCCAGAGAGTTTATTCTTCTTTATAACTTCCTCAAGACCTTCCTTAGCATTCCTACCTGTAACGAAAAGAAATTTTTTCATACTTATATTAAAATTTCAACAAAAAATAACTCTACAATCTTTTTAGAGCGTTTCATACCTGAAATTATCTTAATTTCATTTGCTTTAAATTTTTCTTTTAACAATTTTAATACAGCTTTATTTGCTTTATTCTTCTTAGCAGGTTCTTTTACATAAACTTTTAGAGGATTTCCCTCAATAATCTTCTCTTCTTTAGAATTTGGAATTACTTTAATATCCAATATTTTTGTTTTCATTGTTCAATGTTGATTTTTAAATGTTAAAATGTAAATATTATACAATTTATCTAATTATTCAATTTTACATAATATTATCAAAAATGAAAAGAATAATAAATATTAAGGTAAAAAATAGAAATATAATACTTCATTCTATCTTAATAACTTTAATTCTATTTAGTGTTAATATCGTAAATGTATCAGCCACAACTGGGAGTAATTCAAACAATACCTGCGTTCTTAACATCATAATTGTTAATGGAATTTTTGATAGAGTATGGAATGGAGAACTACCTAAACTTTACATTAATGGCGTTTATAAGGGTCAATTCAAATTTAGGCTTTTTTCAAAATCAAAAAGAAGGGTTGAAATTCCAATACCTCAAGGGGAGAGAATGATAAGGGTTTTAGTTGAGGTAAAAAAAGAAGGTTATATGTCTTATGGTAATAGGTATTATTATTGTTCGGCAGGAGAAGAGAAAAACATAAGGATACTTTTAAGAGAAGCTTTTTGTTATGTAAATCTTAATATAAAGGATGAGAATGGTAGAAGGATAAAATCAAAAATTTATATTAATGGAAAACTTTTTAGAAATGGAAGAAAATATTATCGCAGAAAATTAAAGTTACCACTTCTTAATTCAGGAGAAGTTTATGAAATTACAGCAATTGCAGAAGGTTATAAACCTGGTAGAGTAACAACAGAATGCAGGTCTACTTTTTTCCCTTATGAAAAAACAATAACCTTACAAAAAGAAATAAACTATTGTACTTTAAAAATTTATGTAAAAAACTCCAGAACCAAAAGAGGAATTAAATCAACAAAAATAACAATAAATGGTTTACTTGATGGGTATTACTCATACAAAAGTCAAAGACGCCCTCCTGGAACGTATGAAATAGTAGCAGAAAAACCTGGATATCTAACACAAACAAAAATAGTTCAATGTCCAGCAGGAACAGTTAAAAATGTAATTTTTAATTTAATTGAAAATTCATGTAGAATATGTGTAAGAAATTATGAGGAACGGTATAACCCTCATATGATTAATAGATTAAGTGCAAAAATTCTTGTAAATGGAGTAAGAAAATACAAGTTGGAAAGTTATAAATGCTTTAGGTATCCTTCCTCAGCAACAAGCATAACTATACGTGCTGAGAGGAATGGATACTTCCCAGATGAAAAAACAATTTCTTGCAATCCTGGAGAGAGGAATGATGTAAATTTATATCTCCATAAAAAATACTGCAGTGTAAAAATACATGTAAAAGATTCAAGAGAAAGGTATAGAAGAGCGCACATATATGTTGATAATGTTCATATAGGAGAACCAAATAGAATGTACTACAGATTAAATTATAACTATAGATTGGAAATCCCAACACAAAAGACAATAACTTTTAAGGCAGTAAATGAAAGGTATGGAACTGCAGAAAAACAAATAACTTGCATTCCTGGAGGAAGAGAAGAAATAACACTTCGCTTCTGAGAACTGAAAAGAAAATAAAAGTATTTATATAAATAAACATATTTATTAAATGTTTTAGTTTTTAAATTAAAATTTCCATCAAGAGATAAGATGGTAGAAAAAAAATTTATTTTTGAAATAATTTTTGCGATTTTTCTTATATCTCTACTTCTGTTTGTGTATACTCACTACTACCTAAATTCTATAAAAAAGGAAGAAAAACCTGAGTTAAGTAAAATCCAAATTGTTGCATGTTATGCTGCTGAAAAAGGAAACACATGTTTTACAAAATTACCTGAATTAGAGTTAGTTTCACCAGAAACATGTTGTAAAGTACTTGATGTATGTTGTGGAATAAAATAAAAATGCAAAAAAATTTTTCATTATCAACAAGAAAAAAGACAAAATTTTTCAAAACAATAGGAATTTTTACTCTCTTTCTCTTTTTTTTTAGCATATTTGCAACTTCTATAAGTTTTGCTCTTACTCAAATTCCTTCAAAGGAAAATCTCACTGATGCTCTTGAATACCTCGTAGTTACTTATCTATCAAATGAAACACAAACGAGATTTACAAAGGAGGAGGTAAAAGATTTCATTGAATTTTATAAGGAAACAAACTTTGAGAATTTAAAGAAGGAAGATATTTTAGCTAAAGGAAAATACTCGGGAAAACCTATCAATGAAATTTATGGATTAGTTATCCAACCTCAACCAAAACCTTGCACTGATTTATGTAAGGCATGTGTTGATGCTGCAAAAGTTGCAAGAGATTTAGCAATTGCAGAGTGTAATAAAGCAGAATTAGAATGTCATGCAGGTTGCGGAGGTGAGCCAATATGCGAAGCTGGTTGTCTTATATGGGGAATACTCTGTCGTGGAACTGCAAATTCTATTTACAAAGCAACTGTAGATAATGTTTGTTGTAGTGATGGCGACCCCTGTACTATAGATAAGTATGAAGAAAATTCAAACATGTGTACTTATGAGTTAAAAACATGTAATGCAAAGAGAGCTGATAATTGCTGTCCTCCTGGATGTTCAATTCAGGAAGATAAAGATTGTGCAGAGCAGAAGTGTCCAACATTAAGCACTAATTGTCAAGGATGTATTCAACAAGGATGCGAATGGTGCATCAAAGATAATCAAGGAAATGGTAAATGTGTTTATCCGTGCAAAAGGAAATATTGTAAAGGAGCACCAAACGCATGTAGAGATAATGTTGGTGATTGTCCCTCCGGACCAGCACCTTTAAACACTTGTGGAGAAAAAGATCATGGTAGGTGTAAATATTTCTGTGAAGAGGATGAAAGAAAGATAGGAGATGCAGGAAAATGTGGAAGCGATTTGGTTTGTTGTGTGAAGAAAAAGTGCGACGATAGATGTAAAGATTTAGGATATGCGGATGGGGGTATTTGTAGAACATTCCCACCTTGGTGCTCAGCTGGTGAAACAAGGAAAGGTGGATGTGGTTTCCTAAATTTATTCCCTTGTTGTTGTAAAGGGCAGCCAACTCCAACAACAACCACAATTGGGCCAACAACATCATCAACAATTCCAGTAAATTGTCCTCCTTGGACATGTGAGCAAATATTAGCAAATCCATTACTTAGACAGGCAGTTGAAACTTATGATACAGACAATAACTTCATGATCGACCAAACAGAAGCACAAAAGGCAATTGATGACTACCTTATCTATGGAAAAATTACTCAAAATGAAGTCTGCGCAGTAATCATATTCTGGCAACTTGGTTGTATTTTATCTGCATGTACAGAGGGTGGTGTATGTTATCCTCCGGGAGCTACATGCTGTTCAAATGGAGTAATGTATATTTGCGGTGGTGGTATGCTAACTACAACAAGTTTACCTCCACCACAATGTCAACCATCAGATTGCCCACAACCAAAACCAGATTGTCCCCCAAAAGAAGAGCCAGAAGGTGTTTGTAAGTATGATGGACATGCAGAATGTTTACCTGGGAATATATTTACAGGACTTATAATCTGTGGTTGGCAATGCATTTATGATAATGAAGATTATAATAAGCAATGTGATTCATCAATTTGTACAGAGAATGGGTGGGATAATTCTGCTTGTGGTGGAGTTACAACTTCTACAACATCGCCACCTCAATGTCCTTATTTATCTGAAACAAAAGTATATCCATCACCAGCATCAATAACTGCAACATTTGAAGCCGTTGGTGCAAATATAGAGCAAATTAAAGTTAGAATATGGGATTTAGCAGGATACTTGGTCTTTGAGAGTAATTGGAATATAGGTACAACGTATACTTGGGACTTAAAAAACAATAATGGAGAGTATGTTGCAAATGGGGCATATCTCTATAAAATCAATGTTAAAGGATGTGGTAATGAATTAGAGAGTGATTTAAGTACATTAGCGGTATTACGTGGGGGAACAACAACTACTGCATCAACAACTACAACAATACCACCATCAGTTTGTAGCCCTTATACTGATTGTTTGACATGTAGTATTCAAGCAGGATGTGCATGGTGTGATACTGGCTCTGGAACAGGTTATTGTGTTGAGACATGCAGTGCATGCACTGGGAACTGCATTTGGGACCCACCAAATTGTCCAGAATCAAGCAATCCATGTTATGACTCAGATGGGGGAATGAAACCATATATTAAAGGTGTTGTATCTTTCCAAGGATCTACATATCCTGATGTTTGTACCTCTGATGGGCTGAAGGTGATAGAGCATTATTGTGATGGAAATGAAATAAAATATTATACATTTGATTGCTCTGCCAATAATGATTTTTGTATGGATGGTGCATGTACTAGTGGCGGGGTTACAACTACAACTGCCCCACCAACACAAGCTTGTACTGACTCAGATGGTGGAATAAACTATTATATAAAAGGCACTGTAACTTACCAAGGAAATACTTATACTGACTTCTGCTCAAGTGATGGGAGAACTTTATATGAATACTATTGCGATGAGAATGATGCAAAACAATCATCAACTTTAACTTTAAGTTCAGATAAAATATGTGTTGATGGTGTTGTTAAAGAAAATCTTTGGACATGTGAGGACTCTGATGGGGGTAAGGATATTCATGTAAAAGGCTCAGTTACAGTTTATAAAGCGGATGGAAGCGTTGCCTCAACAACAGTTGATGCCTGTAGTGGTTACTATAGTGTTTCAGAAAGATATTGCATTAAGGAATCTGGAAGTCCAGGAGAAACAATTGGAGGTGCAGAAACCATAGCATGTGAACCTGGAGAAGAATGTATAAATGGACGGTGCGTATCATAATCAAAATCAAATAATAATTCAAATAAAAAAGTAAAAAAGAATAAATTAAAAAAATAAATTAAATAAATTCAAAGAGAAAAATGACAGGGAGAAAGAAAAGGAAGAGAATTAATATTAATGAAAATATTTCATCGAAATTTATTGTAATTTTATCATCCTTATTCCTATTTACAGGATTTATAGCATTTCTTTTTTTCATAAATCCAATAATTCCTACCGTATCATCATACTCTTGCACTACAAATGATGATTGCATCTACTATGATTGTGAAATATGTCAAAATGGCGAGTGTGTATATAAATGTAGTCCAGATGAATATTGCGATGATGGAAGGTGTATTCCAAAAGAAACAACTACTACAACAACTGATTGTGCGTGGTGGGGAGAAACTTGCAATATTTTACCTTGCTGTTGGGACTATGAATGTTGTGCTGAATGTGGAAGATGTTATTTCACATGTCCTAATGCAGAATGTTGCGATTCCGATGATGATTGTGCACCTTATGGTAAAATTTGTGATACAACTTCAAAGAGATGCGTATCTGCATCTGCTTCCACTACAACCACAACAGCTCCACAACAAAACGATTGCACAAACGAAGGAGGAATTTGTAAATTTTCAAGCACGGCATGTATAAATTATTGCCAAGATCAGGGTTATGGTAGTGGCGTTTGTGATCCAGGTTATGATGAATGTGGTGCAGATTGTTGTTGTTTTTGTGGTGGATCGTTAGAAACAACAACTACAACAGTTAGCGGGTGTGAATGGGATTTCCAATGTTCCTATCCAACACCTTGTTGTCGTGCTGATGGCCAATGTGTAGAATGTACTTCAACTTGCGGTTGTGGAGATAATGGCCAATCGTGTCATCTCCTTTCGAATACGTGTATTGGTGGATTAACAACTACACCACCACAAACAACCACTACATCAACATGTAAGGAAAATGGTAGAAGATGTTCATCAGATTCAGAATGTTGCAGTGGCTATTGTGGTAAATCAGATACAGGACCTGAAAAAGTATGCAAACCATCACCAACTTCAACGACAATCCCTCCTTCAGGATGTCCAAACTGGCCGAGTTATAAAACCTGTACGGAATGCTTGGGTGCAGCCCCTGGTTGTAAATGGTGCCAGGGAGGTTTATGGGGTTCAGGATGTGGAGATACATGTAATTTCCTTACCTGTCCATTTGGAAAGTGTTACGATTCATATTGTCCTGGAGAAACGACGACTACAACCACTACTACATCATCTATTCCTTCTGTAACAATCACCACACCTCCATACCCAACCACACCTTATCCAACTACCACACCACCCTACCCAACAACCACGGTAGGTCCTACATACTATCATTGGACTAAATTTAAGGATTGCTTACAAGGGTGTTGTGGTGATGTGTGTTGTGAGGATTTAATTACTACAACAACACCTTATCCAACCACCACACCACCCTACCCAACCACCACAACGACAATACCAATTCAATGCGAATCTTATACAGATTGTGTTTCATGCGCTGATGCTCCAGGATGTGCATGGTGTAATGACACACAAACTTGCATAGAAAATTGTAGTTCTACAACATGCCCAGGACTTTGCATCTGGAATTCAACATATTGCCCAGGAGTTACAACTACAACGTTAACTACTACAACACTACCAACACCTCCGACACCACCACTAACATCTACAGTTACGACACCGACAATAACTACACCATATCCAACTATCACTACGACAACCTCAACAACAATCTTAACGACAACTACCACTATACCTATACCAACAACCACAACAGTACCTCTCCTTGATTGTTTGCAAAAAAACGATTGCGTATCATGCTCACAATATGGATGTAGTTGGTGTGATTGGTTTGAAGATTTCTGTTTCAGTGATTGCACAATTTGCGATGCAGTTGGTGGAATTTGTATTAAAAACCCAGAGAATTGTTTTGCTCCTACAACAACCACAACGATACCCCCATCTGATTGTAGCGATTATACCGATTGTTTATCGTGTGTGAGCAGTAATCTACAATGCATATGGTGTGAATATTACAATGGAACAGCATTTTGTGTTGATACTTGTGATGAGTGCTCTGGAGAATGTATAGATTCGCAAACTTCTTGTCCAACCCCCTCTTCTACAACAACCACCACAACGACAATACCAATTCAATGCGAATCTTATACAGATTGTGTTTCATGCGCTGATGCTCCAGGATGTGCATGGTGTAA
>Ga0164318_10007684_pt1 | contig 10452 bp, 7 predicted proteins | sample GuaBasSedimGuay9_FD_113734 | JGI IMG/M metagenome (GOLD analysis project Ga0164318, IMG submission 113734) | Subseafloor sediment microbial communities from Guaymas Basin, Gulf of California, Mexico - Guay9, Core 4571-4, 0-3 cm | ecosystem: Environmental > Aquatic > Marine > Hydrothermal vents >...
CCTGGCTCACGGCCACCGAGCTCATAAAGATACTCAAGGCCGCCTGGTAGCCCGCCGCCCGTCGAAGACCGGCCTGCCCCGAAGCAACAGGTCCTCCCCCAGCCTCTCCACCCGGAAGTCCGCGAGCGGCACGCACTGGGCCAGATCGCCCCTCCCTTTCCCCCCTATCGGGTGGAGCGAATCCCTCCCGCCGAGCAGCTTCGGCGCGACCACTATCATGTACTCGTCCACGAGCCCCGCATCGAAGAAGCGCCCGTGCACCGACGCCCCTCCCTCCACCAGCACCAGCAGGCAGTTGCGCTCGGCGAGCGCCGCCAGCATGTCCGAAGGCGCGAGCTCTCCCCCCCTCGCGCGGAGCCTCGCCACCTCCACGCCCAGTTTCTCCAGCGCCCTTTCCCTCTCCTGCGGCGCGTCCTCGGCGCAGAGGACCACCGTCCGCCGCTCGCGGGCCGTCGCCGCCACCTTCGAGCCGGGCGGCGTCTCCAGCCTGGGATCCGCCACCACACGCACCGGGTGGCTGAAACCCGCCTCCCGGCAGTCGAGCATGGGATCGTCGGCGAGCACCGTGCCCACCCCCACCAGCACGGCGTCCGCGCGGTGCCGCATCAAGTGGGCGAAGCGGAAGCCCTCGGAAGAAGAAATCTTCCCCCTCTTCCTGTCGGGCGGGGCGATGAGCCCGTCGGCCGTCATCGCCCACTTGGCCGCCACCATCGGCCTGCCCGTCCGCCGGTAGTGGAAGAGCCCGGCCACGAGCCATTCCGCTTCCTCGGCGAGAAGGCCGGTCTCCACTTTCACCCCGCCTTCCTCCATTATGGCGCGGCCGCGGTTCTCCCCGTCGAACGGGTGGGGCAGGGCGATCACCGCGCGGGCTATCCCGGCCGCCACGATGAGCTCCGAGCACGCCGGGTTGCGCTTGCCGGGAAAGGGACAGCACGGTTCGAGGGTTACGTATATCGTCGCCCCGGGAGCGCGGAAGCCCAACTTCTCGAGGGCCATGTACTCCGCATGCGGCGCGTCGTATGCGGCGTGCCACCCCTCGCTCAACACCTCTCCGTCCCGCGCTATCACCGCCCCCACCCGCGGGTTGGGATAGGGCGGCTCCACGGGACGCCGCGCGAGATCCAGGGCGCGGGCCATCATTTTCGTGTCCTGCTCGTCGAACATGTAAACTATTCTATTCCCCAGCGCGCTTCCCGCAACGACACGGAGGGACGGAGATGAACTCGGAAACGAAACTGTTGAGGTTCATCCTCGGGACGGCCGGGCACATAGACCACGGCAAGTCGAAGCTCGTGCGCCGCCTCACCGGCATAGACCCGGACAGGCTCGCCGAGGAAAAGCGCCGCGGCATGACGATAGACATAGGCTTCGCGAGCCTCGTCCTCCCCGACGGCCGCAAGGTGGGGTTCATAGACGTGCCCGGCCACGAGAAGTTCGTGAAGAACATGGTGGCGGGCGCAGCCTCCGTCCACGGCGCTCTGCTCATCGTGGCGGCCGACGATTCCGTCATGCCGCAGACGGTGGAGCACCTCGCCATCCTCGACTTTCTCGGCGTCCAGGACGGCTTCGTGGTCGTAACCAAGACCGACCTCGTGGACGAGGAGACCGTGGAGATAGTGAAGCTCGACGTGAGGGAAGCGGTGAAGGGCACCTTCCTCGAGGGCAAGCCCATAGTGCCCGTCTCCTCCCTCACGCTCGAGGGCTTCGACGAGCTCAAGCGCGAACTCACCGCCCTGTGCGACAGGATAGAGGACCGCGCCCCCACCGGCTTCTTCCGCCTCCCCGTCCACCGCGCCTTCACCAGCAAGGGCCTGGGAACGGTGGTGACGGGCGTGGCGGTCTCCGGCACCCTCAGGATCGGCGACGAGGTGGAACTCGTCCCCGGCGGCCTCCGCGGCAAGGTGCGCGGCCTGCAGTCCTACAAGCAGGACGTGGACGAGGTCTTCCCCGGCCCCTGCGTCGCCGTGAACGTCTCCGACGTCCGAAAGGACGAGGTCGAGCGCGGAATGGTGCTCGCCGAACCCGGCTACCTCGTTCCGAAGACCGAGGTGGAGGTCCTCCTGCGTTTCGCTCCCGTCGGCGACAACCGTCCCCTGAAGGATTACGCCCTGGTGAACTTCCACGCCGGGAGCGCGGAGGCGCCCGGACACGTCGCCCTCATCGGCGGGCGCAAAGCGGTCGCGCCGGGGGAGACGGTCTTCGCGCAGATGCGCCTGCTGAAGCCGGTCGTCACCTGGCCGGGGATGCGCTTCATCCTCCGACGCCCCACCCCGCCCCTCACCCTCGGCGGAGGCGTGGTGCTCTCGGCCACCGGCGTCCGCTTGAGGCGCAAGGCGCCCGAGACGCTCCTCCATTTCGAGAGACGCCTCGCCGCCCTCGACGACCCCGCGAAACTCGCCGCCTGCGTCATCGCCGAGGGAGGGCGCAGGACGGTCCACCTGCGTGAGATATGCTCCGAGACCGGCCTGAAGGAAGAAGAACTCGCCCCCATAGTGGAGAAGCTCGTCTCCGCCGGCGAGGCGGTGCGCCTCCCAGATGGCGCCTTCACCACCGCCGCCGCCATCGAGGACATGGAAAAGGCCATACTGGGCCGGATGGAAGAACTCCACCGTGCGAATCCCTTACGCCTCTACCACGGGAAGGCCGCCATCCGCGCAACGGTGAAAGGCGACGAGCAGCTCTTCGAGGCGGCCCTGCAGGCCCTCGCAGGCAGGGGCCTGCTGGAGCAATCGAAGGGCGCCTGGAAACTCGCGGACTACCGGCCGCCCCTCGACGACGAGAGCCGCAGGCTCGCCGACAGGCTCCTCGCCTGGTTCCGCTCCTCGCCCTGGGACGCCCACAGCCCCAACGCCGCCGCGGCCGACTGGAAGGTGGACCCCGAAAGGCTCCGCCGGGTGTACTCGCTCCTGGTAGAGAGCGGCGAGGTAGTCTCCCTCCCGGACGGCGTTTACCTGTCCGCGGCGGCCGTCGAGGAAGCGGAGTCGAAGCTCCGGGCCTACCTGGAGGAACACGGCTCCATACGCTCCGGCGACTTCAAGAAGGTCCTCGGTTCCTCCCGCAAGGTCGCCATAGCCGCCCTCGACCACTTCGAAAAGAACGGCGTGACCTACAGGAAAGGCAACGAGCATTTCCTGCGCCGCTACTGAAAACGCCCCGCGACCGCGCTGTAATCCGGCGGCCGGCCGCGGTAGTATTGAAGGAGGTGTTCCATGAAGAGAAAAGCGATTCTCGCCGTCGTGCTGTCGTTGCTGGCGCTGTTCGCCGTCTCCTCTTTCTCCCCCGCCCGCGGTGACGTGACTCCCGGGAAAATAGAGAAGGTGGACCTTCCCAACGGCTCTTACTACCTCATCTACGTGCCGAAATGTTACGAACCCGACGGGAAGACGGGCGTCTATCTCATCCTCCACGGCGCGGGCGGGACGGCCAAGGGCATGATAAGCGCGTTCGTGTACGGAGAGACGGGCAACCACAACTACCTCGAGGAACGCAACTGCATAGGCGTGGCCCCCAAGAGCATCGGCCGAAGCTGGCAGAGCGGCGAGTCCACCCCCATGGACGCGCTGAACGAGGTGCTCAAAAACTACAAGGTGGACAAGAAGCGCATACACCTGTTCGGCTATTCCGCGGGCGGCTTCTTCTCCGGCTGGCTCGGCTTCGAGAAACCGGAGCTGTTCCGCACCATATGCATCTGCGCGGCCTTCCTCGCCCAGACGAACATGGCCAGCGTGAAGAAGCACATCCAGAAGCCCGTTTACTTCGTGTGCGGCGAGAACGACCCCAACGCCCAAGGCGCCCGCGACAGCTACAACCTCCTCCTCAAATGGGGAGCCCGCTACACCCGCATACGCATCGTCCCCGGCCAGGGCCACAACTTCCCGTTCCAGAACGAGTTTCCCCTCCTGTTCCGCTGGTACGCCGCGATGGACAGCGGCTACGACTACGCCTCCGCCCTCGACGAGGCGAAGAAGCTCGTGAAGAGGAAGATCAAGAAGGCGATAGCCAAGGTGCGCGAGATAGAGAGCCACCCGCCCGAGGACGTCTTCTGGAAGACCCTCGCCGAGATAAAGGGCATGATAGACAAGAAGGGCGAGAAGAAGCTCAAGGGCATCCTCGCCATCTACAAGCCCCGTCCGCAGAAGTGCATCGAGAAGCTGAAGGAATTCGAAGAGCTCTTCGAGGGATACCCCGTCGCCGACAAGGCGAAGGAAGCGCGGGAAAAGCTCGAAGCGAAGCTGGCCGGCCGCTGACGCTCCGCCCTCTTCCCCGATTGGAACTCCCCCCTCTCGATGAAAAATCGGGAGCCGTTTTTTCCTTTTTTTCGCCCGTTTCCGTTATATAAATCGGAAGAGCAGCCGAAGAGAAAGGGCGAGTTTTCACGGGCTCCAGTTTTCCGGAAAGGAGGGCGGAAGTGAACGGGATTAGAAGAACGGCGGTCGCGTTGTTGTCGGTGCTCGCGCTCTCGGTCTTGATGTTCCGGGGGCTGCCCGCGGGCGCGGAGGGAGAGGTGAAACTCCCCTCGCTGCGTCCCGGCATGTGCATGATCCGTTTCCCCTCCCGCTACTGGTTCTCCCCTCCCCCCGGCGCCGACAGGATGGCCGTGGGCGTCTCCTCCGGCCTGATATCCGCCTACGAGGCGCGCGAGTGGAGCGGGCCGGACTCGCCGGGCAAACTGCTCGAGTACGGGGACAATTTCTCCCGCTTCATCTACCTCAGCAAGCTCGCGGGCAAGAAGGTGTTCTTCTGGCTCTTCGTCAAATGCCCGGACGAAGGCGGAAAGCCGGAAGTCACCTCCTTCGCCCTGCTTGACGCGCAGGGAAACCGCGCCACCAAGACCTTCCGCCACGAGATAGGGTGGTTCGACCTCAGGGAACGCTTCATGGTCCGGTGCGCCGCCCCCATTATGAGCGTGAGGGTGAACTTCAGAAGAAGGACCTTGAACAAGAAGCCCTCGCCCTTCAGGGAAGACCCCAAGAAGAGACTCACCGCCGAGCCTCCCGTCGTGAGCCGCCCCGACCTCTACACCGTGATGGTGGATTCCTCGTATTCCTTCTGGGCCACCAGACAGGTGCGTTTCGTGCTCGAGCTGCCGGAGGGATTCCCCCTCAAGGGCGGCATATTCGTAAGGAGCGAGCATTCGGCTTCCCCCATCCGGCCGTTCTTCATAGCCGTCACCGGCATAAAGGTCCCCGCGAGGGTGGCGAAACTCAGGTTGGTGGCCGACGAATGCCTCCCCGTCACAGACCTATCGCTCCACAAGGAATTTCCCGGAGACCTCACCAGCGAGCCCACCGTCGCCGAATCTCAGATAACCCTTCCCGACGGCGCTGTGAGAAAGGCGAAGGTCTACGAGTGCACGTGCGCGATTCTGATGGGGCAGAAGCAGTCATTGAAGCACAGGGGATACGCCGAATACGACGTCAGCGTGTGGATCGACGAGTTCCTCGTCTCGTCGGAGAAAGCGGCGGAGGCCGTGCGCTGGATATACTCCTTCCAGCTCATCGACGAGGAAGGCCGCGTCATAGGCGACCTGGTGAAAATGGGGATGAGGCCCTTCGGCGACAAGGAGCCCGACCTTCGCCCGAAGGAAAAACGGAACGAGGCGAAGGGCGCGGCAGGCGCCGATTGAAGCGGGCCGGGCTACCGCCCGCCCCCGCCGAACCGCCGCTCCAGCAGCTCCTCCCAGAGCCCCTTGGCCCTCAGCAGGCGCTCCACCAGCTCCCGCAGCGCCCCTTCTCCCCCGCGCGCGGAGAGCACCAGGTCCGCCGCCTCCCGGAACTCCGGCGCCGCGTCCGACGGAGCGACCGCGAGCCCGGCCAGTCCCGCGGCGGGAAGGTCCATCACGTCGTCCCCCAGGTAGGCCGTCTCGTCGAGCGGCGTCCCCAGCGAGGCGCAAAGCTCGCGTAGCCCTTCCCCCTTTTCCCTGGCCCCGTACTTCACCCGCAACACCCCCATCTCCTCCGCCCGCCGCGCCACCGGTCCGCTCTCCGGCCTGCCGGTGAGGAAGCACAGGAAGAATCCCGCCTCCCTCCACAGATGCGCGCCGAGCCCGTCCCGCACGGAGAACTTCTTCAGCTCGAACCCTTCCCCTCCCAGGTATATCCCCCCGTCCGTGAGCGTGCCGTCCACGTCCGTCACGATGAGGCGTATCTTCCGGGCCTTCCGCTCGAATGTTCCTTCGCTCATCCCTTTTTCCTTTCTCGGTCGGAGAGGGAAGGGTAACGCCCTTTCGCCCCTCCGTCAACGGAAAACGAAGGCGGCGGCCTTACGGCCGCCGCCGGAAACGCGGTCGGAGCGGCGGGAGCCTCAGTCGCCGAGGTCCACGAACTCCCCGCCGTTCTCCTGGGCGAGCTGCTGCATGAACGCCTTGTTGAACCGCCCCACCGCTATGCAGTGTATCACTATCTTGTGGTAGCGGTTCAACTCCTTGACGCCCGCCAGGATCTCGTCCGGATCGTCCAGCTCGCCCTCGTTGGGGTCGCCGTCAGTGAGCAGGAATATTGTGTCGCCGAGCGGGTTCGCCTTGAACCTGCCGTCGGCGAACGAGCGGCAGCCGAACGCCGCCAGCAACGCCCCCCACGTGTTCGTCCTCCCGTCCGGCGAGAGCCCCTTCACCCAGTTGATGGCCGCCTTCTTGTTCGACGGCGTGGCGAACACCGACCTCTTCTTCCACTTCCGCACGTCGGTGGAGAAGGCGATTATGTTGAACGAGGTGTTCGAGTCCAGCCGAAGGATGCAGCGCGTGAGCTCCCACTTCACCAGCTCCATGCGGGTGTTGCCCACGAACTTCTCGTCCGGCTTCACGTAGCTTCCCTTCAGCGCCTTGGGGTCGCAGCGCTCCTTCATGGAAGCCGAGGTGTCGATGATGAACACCACGTTCTTGGAGTGCGTCCGTATCCCGTGGTAGGTTATCTTGGTGTAGTTGCCGGGCACGTCCTTGCGCGGCTTCAGCACTATCTTGCCCTTCTTGGCGTACTCGGAGCGCTTGAACCACTCCTCCCACATGGAGATGCTTTCGCCCTTCCATATGCCGGTGATGGCCTTCAGCGCCTTGAGCACGTCGTCGAACAGGCGGCCCTTCTCCTTGCGCAGCCTGACGATGAGGTAGCCCACCGCGTAGGGATTCTTCTTCTCCACCGAGACCTGGATCGCCGCCGCGCGCACGCGCCAGCTCGAGTCGTCGTCTATCATGGAGGCTATGCACTGCTGCGCCGATTCGTTGTCGAAGTTGGAGAGCGCCTCGATGACGGCGAGCTTCACCATCTCGGACTTGTCCTTGTCGCACGAGATGAGCACGTTCACCGCCCGCGCGTCCTGCAGTATGCCCAGCGCCCGCGCGCACGCCGCCCGCGCCAGCTCGTTCTCCTTCGTGTTCTTCAGTATCTCGGCGAAGAGCGTGAAGTGCTGAACCTTGTCGCCCTTCGCCAGCGCCTCTATCACGAACGCCCGCGTCTGCGGCTTCCCCCTGCGCACGCCCTTCGCTATGAGCATGTCCTCGCACGGCCCTTCCTTCACCGTCTTCAGCGCCTCCATGCAGGCTTCCTGGACGAGGCCGTCGTTTATCCTGTTCAGTATGTTGAGAAGCTCCGTCACGATGTCCGGGTGGTCGGCCGGGCGCAGGTAGTCCTTCACCGTCTGCGCCAGGGCGTCGCCGGACGCCTTGCCCCTCTTCTTCTTCAAATTCTGCTGGTAGCGCTTTATCGCCAGTCTCACCTTGGTGATGCGCTTCTTCACGCGCTCCAGGAACTCCTTGCTGTACTCCGTCTGCTCCGGCGCTGCGGGTTCCTCCGCCCGCACCGTTACGGCGAACAGCGCCGCCAGGCAGAGCAGCATGGCCGCGAAAAAGACGATTCTCTTGCTATTCATTTGCATCACCTCGTCGTAAGGTGGCTCAAAGCCTCCCCACCGAGCCGGACGCCGTGGTCGGCCGGTGCGTTCCGGCGGCTCCGGGCCTCCTCGCCCGAAACCGCTTCCTCTATAATATAGTACCGGCATTTCTCGCTCCGGAAAGAAGAACTTGCCGCCCGAACGTCCGCTCCGGACGGCGCCTCCCCGCGCCTTATTCCGCCGCCGCGCTTCCGGCGTTGCTTCCGGCGCGGCTGCCCCTTTCCCTTCGAAGCGCGATCCTCAGTGCATGGTGGGGTTGTAGGTCTCCAGCACCCACTCGACCCACTTGTCCTCGAACTCGGACATGGTTATGTCGTACACGTCGCGGAAGGCCCGTCCCTGGTCCTTGTGCTCCTTCACGTGCCGGAGCCATTCCCTGCACTTCTTCGGGTCCTTCAGCATGTAGTCCACGATGGAGAAGGCCTGAACCCGCTGTTTCGGCGTGAGTTTGTCGAAATCCAAGCCGCAGAACGAGCTGAGGGGCTCGTAGTCGCCGGATTTCACCATCTTGTACACCCGCCCCCGCAGGCCTGTGGCCGGAATCGTTATCTCGAACTGGAGCTCGCGCCTCGTGCATACCTTGGCCGAACCCAGCAGCTCGTACTCGAACCAGTGCCCGAGCGCCTCGTCGAACCAGCAGGGCACGGCGTCCCGCTCGTACTTCAGGTAGTCCGACAGCACCACCTGCGAGGCGGTGTGGACCACCCTGTGGAGCAGCATGTCGTCGCCGCTGCCCTTGTCCCACAGCGTGTGGAGGCTGTGCGGCGCGTAGAGCGTCACCCCCTCCCCGCTCGTCGAGCCGCAGAACTCGTGCGACGCCCGCTTCTGTTCCGCCTCCTGCCGCCAGATGTAGTAGCCCCACTTCTCGCCGCCCACCGCTGTCTTGTTTATGCCGAACTCGTCCTCCTCTTCCTCTTCGTCCCCCTCGTCCTCGTTCTCCTCGTCCTCCCAGAAGCCGGGCTCCTCGTCCTCGTCCTCGCCGAGCCCTTCCTTCAGGTCGGCCTCCAGCGTGTCTATGAACACCTCGTAGAAGTACTCCAGCCTCTCGGCGTAGATGCGGGCCGCGAGGTCGGCGTCCACCGAGAACTTCTTCTTGCGCAGCCGCTTCTCCTTGAGCTTGGGCTTTATCTTCAGCGCGTGGGCGAGCCACGCCGGGGGAGGGTAGGGAAGGCAAAGGTACTGTATCCGCCTCCCGACCATGTTCGTGGCGAAGTTCCAGTTCGGCGTCTCCACGTGGATGACGCGATGCTTCTTCCAGTCCTTGCCGAACAGCTTCATGTCCACCGCCCGCCTCTTGGCGGCGTCCCACGCGCTGAGCTCCCTTATCCACCCGTTGTATTCCTTCACCGCCTCGGCGTTCCACGGCGTGCCCTTGCACTTGTCGCAGGGCCTCCAGCCGAGATCGTAGCATCGCTTCTCGTCCAGCGAGGTGGAGCAGTAATACGGAAAGGACACGGGATACTTCTTGCACTTTATCTTGCCCGTGTTGTGGCACTTCTCGCAGTAGTCCTTCGTCTCCGCCGGAAGCGAAACGGAGAAGGCCAGCAGAGCCGCCGCCAGCAACAGGGTCGCGATTCTCGTCCTCATGGTCGCCCCTTCGGTTGTCGTCCTTCCTTTTTTCCAGACCTGCGGAAGGACCTCATTTCCTCCGCTTGTATTCCTTCAGCGCCCAGGCCTGCCACTTCTCGTCCAGCTCCCCGGGCGAGAGGCCGTACACGTCCCTCAAGGCGCGGAACTGGTCCTTGGTCTCCTTCATCCGCACGATGAACTGCCGCATCTTCTTGCCGCCGTACACCCGGTACAGGTAGTCTATGATGCCGTAGCTCTGCACCCTGAGGTCGGCCGTGAGCTCCCTTATGTTGCATTTCGCGTAGCTCGCCAGCGGCCGGATCTTCTTATCCTTTATCATCTTACGGATTATCTGGGGCCAGCCGAGGAAGGGGATGCTTATGTCCCACGGCGTCATGCCTTCCCCTATGGCCGCTATGTTACACTCTTGGAACAACTCGTACTCCGCCCAGTTACCGACGCCGTTGATGAACCATTCCGGTATCGCCCGGTCCTGCCAGGGCTCCAGCCCGTCCACCAGCAACTGGAAGGCGTGGTGCACCAGGTAGTGGTCGGTGTGCTCGGAGAACTCGTTCTCCACCATGGAGCAGAAGAAGGGCTTGTACACCGTGGAGACGGGGTTCGTCATCCCCGCCAGCGCCTGCGAGCACTTGAGCTGCGTCGCCTGGTCGAACCACAGGTAGAAACAGCGCGGCTGCTCGTCCCAGAACTTCAGCTCCTCGTCCTTCTCCGCTCCCACGAACTTCATGAAGAGCTTGTAGGCGTCCTCGAGCTGCGCCAGCATGAGCCAGCCCACGGTGTGGTCGTCGAACTTGAACCGCTTGCCCGCCCGCGCCTTGCAGTTGTAGGTGATTGTGAAGTGCTTCGAGCGGGCGTGATATATCTTACGGCGCGGGAGCTTGCCGTCGGGAAATATCTTCTTCATCACCTCGGCCCGCTCCTTGATGAGCGCCTCGCAGCGCTCCTTGCGCTTCGCCAGTTCTTCCTTCCACTTCTTGC
>Ga0164318_10007685_pt1 | contig 10452 bp, 12 predicted proteins | sample GuaBasSedimGuay9_FD_113734 | JGI IMG/M metagenome (GOLD analysis project Ga0164318, IMG submission 113734) | Subseafloor sediment microbial communities from Guaymas Basin, Gulf of California, Mexico - Guay9, Core 4571-4, 0-3 cm | ecosystem: Environmental > Aquatic > Marine > Hydrothermal vents...
AGATTTATGAAAGTAAGTAGCTAGGATTACAGTCGGCTCAAGTTTTTTATCTTTTGCTATTAAAGTTACCGAATGAAGTCCAAAATCTACATTGCCAGAAAGTACTTCATTTAAAGTGTGAAGTCCAGTTTTATACTCTAAAAGAGTAACATCAAAACCAGCATCTTTATAAAAACCTTTTTCAACAGCTGCTACAAATCCAGCATGTTCAAACTGATATTTCCAATTAAGCTGTAAACTTACTTTTTCCAAATCATTACTAGAATAAAGGTTGATTGCTAATAGAAAGATGGTTATTATTTTAAAAATATTTTTTATCATGAATAATTTTACCATAAAAATCATTTTTTTAGTTTTTTTTTGATAAAATCAAAATAAAAAAGGTTCATTGATGGGTCAAACAATTACAGAGAAAATATTTAGTGAGCATGTAGGGCATAAAGTCTATGCCGGTGAGATCATTGAATGCAATATAGATATGGTTATAGGAAACGATATAACAACTCCTATAAGTATCAAAGCTTTTGAAGATAGTGGTGCAGAAAAACTAGCTAATCCAGAGGGTTTTGCATTGGTTATGGATCACTTTATCCCTGCAAAAGATATTGCAAGTGCAAATCAAGCTAAGATAAGTCGAGAGTTCGCATATAAACACAACCTAAAACACTACTTTGACGAGAAAGACATGGGTATTGAACACGCACTTTTACCAGAAAAAGGACTTGTAGTCCCTGGTGATGTTATCATTGGAGCTGATTCTCATACTTGTACACATGGTGCTCTTGGAACATTTGCAACTGGCATGGGAAGTACTGACTTGTCATTTGCTATGATTACTGGAGGCAACTGGTTTAAAGTTCCTGAGGCTATCAAAGTTGTTTTTAGTGGCAAACCTGGTAAACACATCTACGGTAAAGACCTTATCCTTGAAGTTATTCGTATGCTTGGTGTTGATGGTGCTTTATATAAAACTCTTGAATTTACAGGAGATACTATAGCACAGCTAAATATGTCAGATAGATTTTCACTTTGCAATATGGCAATCGAAGCTGGTGCAAAAAATGGCATCGTAGCAGTTGATAACATAACAAGAGAGTTTTTAGCAGATAAACCATTGCCAAGAGTTGCAAAAGAGTTTTACTCTGATGAAGATGCAGTTTATAGCCAAACCTTAGAGATAGATGTTTCAAAACTTGAGCCGGTCATTGCTTATCCTCACCTTCCATCAAATGGAAAATCAGTAACTACTGCAGTAGCAGATGACATAGAAGTTGACCAAGTTTTTATAGGAAGCTGTACAAACGGTAGACTTGAAGATTTAAGAATTGCCGCTAAGATTCTTGAAGGTAAAAAAGTAGCGAGAAAAACTAGACTAATCATAACACCAGCTACTCAAAAAATCTCACTTCAAGCAAGCAAAGAAGGTTTAGTAGAAATCTTCATCAATGCTGGTGCAGTTTTTTCAAATCCAACTTGTGGCGCTTGTTTAGGTGGATATATGGGAATTATCGGAAAAGATGAAAAATGTATAGCAACAACAAATAGAAACTTTGTAGGACGAATGGGTGATCGAAGTAGTGAAATCTATCTTGCAAACTCTGCAGTAGCTGCTGCAAGTGCTATAACTGGAAAGATAACAGACCCTAGATAATGTTAAACTTACCTTGTGTTGTAGTTGCAGGTGGTAGAAGTAGCCGTATGGGAAGTGACAAAGCGTTGCTTCCTTTTGGCTCATTTCCTACACTAACGCAATTCCAGCTAAATAAGCATAAAAACAACTTTTCATCTTTACATGTAAGTTGTAAAACAAAAAATAAATTTGATTTTAAAGCCGATTTTATAGAAGATACAAAAGAGTTTAACGACTATTCACCACTCATAGCACTTTACAGTATACTAAAAGAGTTTGATACTCCTGTTTGTATACTCAGTGTTGATACTCCATTTGTTACTCTTAGCGTATACGAAAAACTCTTTACATGTAAAGAAGATTTTGATGTAGTTATAGCCAAATCTCCTTTTGGTTCACACCAGCTTTGTGCTATCTACTCACCAATTATCTTGCCAATCTTAAAGAAACAGATAAAAGAAAATAATCATAAGATAAGAAATATGCTTGAACTCGTCAAAACAAAATATGTTGATTTTGAAAATGATGAGGTTTTTACAAATCTAAACAAACTAGAAGATTATAATAAAGCAAACAAAAGAGGATAAATGGCAACAGGAATATTTGCAGTTTTAGATGACATCGCAGTTTTAGCAGATGATGTGGCAGTTAGTACAAAAATAGCCACACAAAAAACAGTAGCTATTTTAGGTGATGACCTTGCTGTTAATGCAGAAAAAGCAACTGGATTTGAACAAAACAGAGAACTAAAAGTCATTTGGGCTATCACTAAAGGCTCTTTTATAAACAAAGCTATCATCCTGCCTATCGCATTTATCTTAAGCTCTTTTGCTCCTTGGGCTATACCCATCATACTTGTTTTTGGTGGATTATATCTTTTATATGAAGGAGCTGAGAAGGTTGAAGAGTTTTTTTTCAAGCACAAACAAGATGAATCCATACTTTTAAAATCAACAGGGGAAAATATCCTAGAAATCGAAAAAAATAAAATAAAAGCAGCCGTTCGCACAGACTTTATACTTTCTATTGAGATAATCATACTTGCACTTGGAACTGTTTTAGATAAATTATTTTTGATTCAAGTTTTTTCTACAACTTTTGTTGCATTTATTGCTACTGTAGGTGTTTATGGATTAGTTGCCCTCATCGTTCGTATCGATAATGTTGGCTTTTGGCTCATTGAAAAAAAGCATATCAAAAGTGGAAATTTTTTAGTATCTCTAATGCCAAGAATCATAAATGCACTTTCAATCATAGGAACTATTGCAATGCTTTTAGTAGGAGGAAGTATACTCTCTCACAATATTGAGTTTATACATCATCTTTCTATAAAATCTATTCCTATTATGCTAAATGAGCTTGTTATAGGGTTGGTTATAGGGTTTATTGTGCTTTTTGGTATAAATTTAATAAAAAAATTTAAATAAAATGATATACTTTATAAATAAAATTTAAAGGTAAATAAGTGACAGATGCTTTAACTAATATTCCTTCTTTAAACGCACTAAATGAAACACTAGCAAACTTTAGTTCTCCAAAGCTATTTCTTGTAGATTTAAAAGAGTTTCAAGCATTAAATATAAAATACTCAGATGAAGCTGGGGATTTTGTTTTATGTGAGTTTGCAAATGAGTTAAAAAAATTTGCAACCAAAAATAATATGAAAGCTTTTAGAGTTGAAGAGGATGAATTTGCACTTGCTATAGATATGCCGTTTAACTTAGAGGCTATAGAAAAACTCATATATGCTATTGTTGATTTTATCAAAAATCAAAGTTATATTTTTGCTGAAAACTCTATCGATATTGATGCTCATATTGGACTTTGTATAGACCAAAACAATCTACTACAAAAGGCGAAAAAAGCTCTAAAAGTTGCACAAAATGAAGATCAACCTTTTGTAACATACTCTGAGTTTGCCAATAGGCTATTGGAAGAAAGTAGTGAAAAGATATCTAATTTACTGCAAAAATCTGTTGTTATGGGGAGTATTACACCTTTTTTTCAAAAGGTTGTAGATATAGATAAACATGAGGTTTACCATGAAGCTCTTATACGTATAGTCACTAACGACTCCATAGAATCTCCAAAACTTTTTTTAGATATAGCAAAGAAGAGAGGTTTTTACACTCAAACCATAAAAAAACTTATAGAAAAAGTCATCCATACAAAAAAAATAAAAGCTATCAATATCTCTTGTCAAGATTTATATGATGAAAAACTTTTTGCGTTATATTTAGAGAATTTTAAAGATGGTAGTACCATTTTTGAGCTTCAAAATGACAAGTTTTTACAAGATGAAAAAGCCCAAAATAAAGTCAAAGAACTAAAAGTAAATAACATAAAAATATGCCTTGACAATATAGATAGCATAAACGATATAAAAAAGTTTGATGTAGACTTTGTAAAGGTCAAAGGTGACCTAATAAGACTGCTTTACATCAATCCAGATGCAATCTCTACATGTAAAGAAATCATCTCTACATGTAAAGAGTTAAATATAAAGACTATTGCATCACATATAAACTCACAAGGTGCCTTTAATGAGGCTAAAAAACTAGGTTTTGATTACTTTCAAGGCTACTATTTAGGAAAACCAAATCATGAAGATAACATTTAACGCATTCTCTTTTTTAAAGGGTAAACTAGAGAAAAATGGCATAACATGCGGCAATACTGCTATGGAGATAAACGATAAGATAAGCATAAATGAACTAATAAAAACAGTAAATTTGGAAGATAAAGAGGTAGAAGCTATCTTTGTAAACCATAAACTTGCACCAAAAGATACAATCCTAAAAGAGGGCGACAGAGTAGCTCTTGTTCCTCCTGGAGGCATTCCAAATCATGTTAAAGCTTATGTTGGCGATACTAAATAAGAGTATAGCGTTTGATTATCAGTGGCTTGAACGATAAAAACAAATTCTATTTTTTCCGGCCTCTTTTGCCTCATACATTGCTGTATCGGCATGCTGAAAGAGACTCTCTTCGCTCTCTTCATCTGCTTTAAAAACAGACACTCCAATACTCGCAGTACAGTAATACTCAATTTTTGAAGCTTTATCTCTATTGATGTCAAAGAAATAAGGAACAGATAAAGCAGAAAGGACTTTTTTTGCTAACACATTTACTTTTGCCCTTGACTTTTCTTTGTCTTTATTTAACTCATTAATTACCAAGACAAATTCATCACCACCGACACGTGCTACTGTGTCCATCTCTCTAACACAATGCTTTAACCTTCTTGCCGCTTCTATGAGTAGTAAATCGCCAACAGAGTGACCATAAGTGTCGTTGAGAGGTTTAAAGTTATCTAAATCAAGAAAGACAAGTGCAGCGTATTTTTCACTTCGCTTGGAGACTGCCATTGTTTGATTTAATCTATCATGAAGAAGACGTCGGTTAGGTAGTTTTGTCAGTGAATCATAAAATGCAAGTTCATGTATTTTATCCTCCATCTCTTTACGCTCAGTAATATCACGGATAATACCAATGGCATTCCATTTTCCATCTTTTAAGACTGATGAGAGTGATAACTCTACAGGGAATTCCATTCCGTTTTTTTTCAATCCTAAAAGCTCGAGAGTCGTCCCGATAACTGGACCTTTTCCTGTTATTTTAAACTTTTCAACACCAATGTTATGAGCTGTAAAAAATTGTTCAGGGACAATAAGCGTAGATAATATTTTTCCTAGTGCCTCTTCTTCTGTATAACCAAATATTATTTCAGCTGCCATATTCCAACACGAAATTTTTCCCTCGTTATCCATCATGATAATGGCATCTTGAGCAGAATTTGTAATACTTTTGAATCTTTCCTCGCTCTCACGAAGTATTTGTTCAGCAAGCTTACTCTTAGTAATATCAGTATGAAAACCAACCATTCTTATAGCTGCGCCATCTTTATTAAAAATAGTTTTACCTCGAGCAAGTATCCACACCCAATGCCCATCTTTATGTTTTAAACGGTGAATATTTTCATACACTTCATCTTCTGAACTATTAGCTTTTTTAATAGCTACTAAAACTTTTTCTATATCATCAGGATGAACCAAGTCTTTCCAAGTTTTAAATTCATTTTCTAATTCATCATCTTTATAACCAAGCATCTCTTTCCAGCGAGGTGAAAAGTATGATTTATTTGCTAAAATATCTAAATCCCATAACCCATCACTTGTGCCATTAATAGCTATTTCATATCTCTCTTTTAAATCTGCTATTTCCTTAGTTTTTGCATCCAGTTGTTTACCATAAGTTTCTACTTCAATATCTTTGTCGTCTATATCTTCATAAACTACAAAAATCAATCCATTTTCAAGTCTAGAAACTTTGTTCTTTCTCCATCCTGATATTCTACTATCTTCATAATGACCAATATTAAATAGCTCTTCTTTTCCAGTTTTACTAACTCGTAAAAAAACATCAAATATTCCCATAGATTTAACACCAGGAAATACATCGGTAAGTTTTTTACCAATTACTTTATCTTTTGAAAGTTTATCTGTTAGTTCGGCGTGTTTGTTAAATTCTACAAAAATAAAGTCATCATCATCTGTAGGCTTATAAATCGCTATATTTGCAGGTATATCATTTAGTGATAATTCATAATTAGTGTGTTTCAATTGAACTCCTAATAATATCAAATTATTATATTATATCGATTAAAGTCTTAAAATAAATATATTACTATGATTAACCATGCATAAATACTTACTTCCACTTTTGCTGGATAATCAACCCTCCTATTATAAAAAATAGTGCTACGATAGTTGAAAGAAGTATCTCTTCACCTACAAAAAAGTAGATAAATACCAAAGATAAAAAAGGCGAAAGAAAAATCAAATTTGAGATTTTAGATATATTGGATGTTAGGTTAACTGCTTTGAGCCAAAAAACGAAAGTGATGCCCATCTCAAAAAAACCTACATATATAGCCCCTAAACTAGCTTGTAGATTTGGTAAGTTTATGCCACCTTTAAAAGTTATGTAGATAGACATCAAAACTACTCCTATAAGAAAGTTCGAAAATAGTCCTACAACCCCATCTACTTTTGATTTTGTGTTAAATATCCAATATAAAGACCAAAGAATGGTACTCAAAAGAGCTAAAGCAACTCCATTAAAACTAGAAAATTCAAGAGATAAAGGATTGCCTTTTGTTGCTATTATCAAAACACCAAAATAACATACAAAACCTGCCAACACATCTGCTCTACTTAGTTTTTGTTTTAAAAAAACAACCCCCATATAAGCGAACATTAACGCCCATGTATAGTTTATAGCCTGAGCTTCTTGAGCTGGTAAAATATCATAAGCTTTAAAAAGTATGAGATAATACACAAAAGGGTTAATCGCCCCTAAAACCAATACTAAGCTAAACTGACTCTTTACATGTAAAAGGGTAGCTGGAACTTTTTTTTGATAAATAACAATAGCTCCTAAGATAAAAAGAGAACTAAGTGATGAATAAAAAAGAAGTTCAAGTGGACTTAGATATGTAAGTGAAATCTTAAATGCAGTAGCTACTGTCGACCAGAATAAAACAGCAATAATGGCAAATTTATAAGCTTGTTTTTGATTTTGTTCCAAATTGATTCTTTTTTAGATATTATACTCAAAAAGGAACGATAAATGGTAAAACACATAGTATTTTTGAAACTTGAAGATAACTCTGATGAGCATAAGCAGTTTGTTCAAGAAAAAATTATGTCAATGAAAGGCAAAATTAATGAACTAAAACATATCGAAGTTGGTATAAATTTTAGCCCAGAAGAAAGAGCTTATGATTTAGCTTTGGTTAGTGATTTTCAAACTAAAGAGGAGCTACACTCTTACGCTGTAAATCCTTTACATGTAGAAGTAATAAAGTACCTCAAATCTAAAAATACTATTACAAAAGTAGTGGACTACGAGTACTAGGTTTTCCTAGTACGCTCCATTTCCCCAATCATAATCATTTTTAGCAATACCTTTTTTTACACTTCTTAGTTTTAAATGTCCTTCGATAGATTGTGTTCCAAATTTTATATATCTTATTTTTCCTTCTTTTAACTGTACTTCTACTTTAAAGATTTCAGGTTTTAAATCTACATCTTCTCTTAATTCTATTATATATTTTCCTTGTTTTTTGTTGAAAATATAGTGGCTTTTATCCATCAAAATATCTTCAAACTGACCATTGATGTATATATTAAATCTTTTATGATTCCAAATTGAATTGTGTGGACGATAAACAAGAATTGCACCTTTTCCATTTTTCACATTTATATCGATAGCTGGATTTGAACCAATATTTTTTTGAGCACATCCCGTAAATAGTCCTATCACTAAAATTGCTGATGCTAAATATTTTAAAATTCTCATAAATTTTCCCTTTTAGTTTTTTTGTATTTTACTATTATTTTTTTAAAATGAGGTAATGATGATACGATTGAGCCTGCAACTATAAAAGCACATGCTATCCATATCGTTGAACTTGGTGCTGATAAACCTAACGCTACAAGTAGTACAGTTGAGAGCAAAGGCGTAGCGTAAGAAAGAGAACCTAAAAGCTGAATATCCCCTTTTTTTACTCCATAGTCCCACACAAAAAATGCCCCACCAACAGGACCTAAGCCTAATCCTACAATAGCAAATACCTCATTTAAACTAGGAGTAACTGTTTGCTCAAAAGCAAGATGACATAACAAAGATAAAATTGCCGTAGCCCCACAGAATCCTCCAACAGCACTAGTAGGAATCTTTGCAAAAAAACGTGAAATTACCGAGTAAGAACTCCAAAGTAAAGCAGCTATAAATGCGTATATATAGCCATCTATATACTTTTGCTCAAAACTAAGAAAACCTCCTTTACTTACTAAAAATACAACTCCGATAAGCCCTAAAAGAGTACCTACAATATGAAACCATCTTAGCTTTTCATTTGGTAAAAATGCACTAAAAAGAACTATAAAAAGAGGCCAAAGGTAGTTGATGAGATTTGCTTCAATAGCAGGCGCATTTTGTATAGCTAAAAAGTAAAAAAAGTGATAACCAAAAAGTCCACTAATCCCAACAATCCAAACTTTTAGAGGCCATTTTAGATGGATAAGTATACCTTTACCCTCTTTTTTCCACAAAGTAGTACCGATTATGAATGCTACAAAAAAAGCCATAGAAGTAAGTTGAAATGGAGGGATGTTACTTGCCAAGACACCCAAACTAACAAGTGTTGACCAAAGTAAAATAGCAAAAACACCAAAAAGATTGCCACGTTGCATATATGCTCCTAATTAGATAAAATAACTCCATAAAGGAGATATTTTGAATAAAAAATTATTGATTGTGATTGTATCATTATTTTGTACAGTTATGTTTGCAAATGATGCAACAGATTCAATAGAAATGGCAAAAATGTATGAAAAAGATGGTGATATTAAAAATGCTATGGAACAATACAAAAAAGCAGCACTTATTTTATCTAAACCTTCAAGCAACTATATAAAAAATGCCAATATTGTCACATATGGCAATAATTCTGTAGAGAGTTATAAAAATAAAGAGACAGACAAAACAGTAAAACAGATAATATATTCTTCATTTGATATCGAACCTTACAGAATGAACTATCTTTTGCCCGTAACATATGACAGCGAAAACCATGCACAACATGATGGATATGCTTTTAGAAAAGATATTGAAACAAAATTTCAACTTAGTTTTAAGAAAAAATTAGCTAAAAATTTATTTGGACTAAATGAGAGTTTATATGTAGCTTATACTCAAACTTCATGGTGGCAGACTACTGCTCCATCAGCTCCTTTTAGAGAGTCCAACTATGAACCTGAAATGTTTATTGATTTTCCTTATGATAAAAAACAAAGTGCACTAAAATCTTATAGAGTTGGTTTTGTACATCAATCAAATGGAAAACTTGCAAAATCAAGGTCATGGAATAGAGCTTATCTAAGTGGTATCTTCCAATATAGTGGTATCTTTTTTGAACCAAGAGTATGGTATAGATTTAAAGAACATGAAAAGATAGACACTACAGATGTGAATGGAGATGACAATCCTGATATCCTTGACTACTTGGGCTATGGTGACCTAACTATAAAGTATCCATGCAAAAAACATCTTTTTAGTTCAGTTTTGAGAAAAAAATCTGTTCAAGTTGATTGGACATTCCCTATTTTTGGGCTTAATGATGTATATGGGTACTTACAAGTTTTCAGTGGGTATGGGGAAAGTTTAGTAGACTATAATGAAAGAATAGACAAAATCGGTTTAGGTTTTGCAATAACTCGTTAGACATAAAAAAAGGGGAAGTGAGTTAAACCCACTTCCCCTTGATTATTAGTTACTTATAATTAAATATTAGTATCTTGATTCACGTCTTGGACGCTCTTCTCTAGGTCTAGCTTCATTAACTCTTAAAGTTCTTCCGTCTATCTCTTTTTCATTTAGTGCTTCGATTGCAGAATTAGCTGCGCTATCATCACTCATCTCAACAAATGCAAAACCTTTTGATCTTCCAGTCTCTCTATCATTTATAACTCTTGCACTTGCAACTTCGCCGAATTCAGAAAATAGCTCTGTTAATCTGCTATCGTCAGTTTGGTAAGAAATGTTACCTACGTAAATATTCATTTACTTTCTCCTTAAATTTTAAAACCAATGAAATCACAACAAAAAATGCATTAACGACACAAAGGAATTTCTAAGTGAAGATTATATCATAAAAAAGTAAATTAATTACAAAAAATAGTAATATTTTTTAAATAAGTGGGTAAAATACATAATTAGAGTCAATAAAAGGAGGTCAGATATGCTTGAACTAGTTA
>Ga0164318_10007687_pt1 | contig 10451 bp, 6 predicted proteins | sample GuaBasSedimGuay9_FD_113734 | JGI IMG/M metagenome (GOLD analysis project Ga0164318, IMG submission 113734) | Subseafloor sediment microbial communities from Guaymas Basin, Gulf of California, Mexico - Guay9, Core 4571-4, 0-3 cm | ecosystem: Environmental > Aquatic > Marine > Hydrothermal vents >...
GATGATGGTGTTATTGATGAGTTAACAGGTTACTATAACCCATGGGAGACAGCTACAGTTTCTCATAGCTGGGATGTAGCGAGAATCTATTATGTAAAAGCAGTAGCTATTGATGAAAAAGGTATGATCAGTGGATGGTCTGATACTCTAAAAGTTGAGATCAATGGACCATATGGTAAAAGTGGTTTTGAAGTAGGTGAATGGTCACTTGGTCATGTTTATTCTATGTATTTTGATCATTTTCAAACACAAGAAATAATTAATATAATGCGTGGTAGTGGTAATATTATTACAGCACTTGCTGTGCTTATCTCTGCTATTGCAGCTGCTTCAGGGATTCCACTTGATTTAAGTGCTTCTATTGCAATAGCTACTGCTCTTCTTAGACTTGGTGTTGAAATTTTAAATATAATGGATCGCGGTATGGGAGTATATATCAGAGTTTATATAATAGAGATACATGGTATACCAGCTAATGCTATTGGGTATATATGGTCGCAGTCACTAAATGGAGACGAAGGAGTTTCCCCTGAGAACAATGTTGCTCCATTGACACCAGAGAAACCTATAGGAGCGGGTAGAGGTAAAACAGGTGTAGATTATACGTACTCAGCGGTTACAATGGACCCTGATGATGATGAAATCGCATATATATTCAACTGGGGTGATGGAAACTATAGTTGTACAGAGTTCATTGCTTCTGGTGAAAAAATAGTGTCGTCTCACAACTGGAGTGAAAAAGGATACTATACTGTTAGTGTTAAGGCGATAGATAAATTTGGACATGAAAGTAACTGGTCTGAACCCTCTATATTGCATATAGTAAAAAATATAGCAAGGGTTAAACCCTCATCTGTCTATAATATACTAAGAGGGTTTATTAACGATCTCATATTTGTTTATAAGTTAACGAGGGTTTCAGGAGAGTAAAAAAAAACAAATTAAATTTAAATTTTTTTGAGGATGAATTTAGAAAAAAATATGGTGTGATGAAAATGAGGGAATACAAACTTGTTGCTTTTTTTGTTTTAATGCTGTTATGTTGCAGTGGTTCAACCTATGGTTTAACGTTTGATAAAACAGTAAAAACAGGATTAGGTGAAAAAGCTGAGTGGACTGTTATGGTTTATATGGATGGCGATAATAATTTAGAGTCGAATGCTATAGATGATTTTTTTGAAATGTCAGATGTGGGTTCAACAGAAAAAGTGAATATAGTTGTTCAGTTTGATCGTATCGGAGGTTATGACTCTAGATATGGTGACTGGGTTACAACCAAGAGATACTATATCATACAGGGTATGACTCCTGATGGTGATAACGCTGTTGAGGATATCGGAGAAGCGAACATGGGTGATCCTCAAACGGTTATTGATTTTGTTAACTGGGGTATGAGTAATTATCCTGCTGATCATTATTGTTTAATCTTTTGGGATCATGGAAGCGGATGGAAAACACCGCAGTCTCATGGTAGAAAATATGTTTGTGAAGATGAGACAGATGGAGATGAATTAGAGACATATGAATTCGGAGATGCATTACGTGTTATAACCAATAACGGAGTAAATAAACTTGATTTAACAGGTTTCGATGCATGTCTCATGGGGATGATGGAAATCGCATATGAAATAAAAGACTATACACATTATATGACAGCTTCAGAGGATACAGAACCAGTAGCTGGATGGGATTACTATAACACCCTATGGGATTTAGTTAACAACTCATCTGAGATAACAGGGAGGGAACTAGGTGAGTTATTTGTATCATATTATTCAGGGTACCATATTACATTATCAACTCTTGATTTAAACCAGGTTGAATATCTAACAACAGCTTTAGATAATCTAGTTATAAGTATACAGTTAAAAAAATATAGAGATGAAATACAAGACGCGATAGATAATGTGAAAGCATATACATCAGATTCCGCGGATTTATATAATTTTATTGAGTTAATACAAGCAAATATACATGATACTAATGTTGATGATAAGGCTCAGATGGTTTTAAATGAAATCAACAATGTTGTAGCCTCAGAGAAACATGATATATATAATGAAAACTCTCACGGTATAGCGATTTATCTACCATACTATAACTATGATCAAAATTATGACTCACTTCGTTTCACGCAAGGTTCACAATGGGATGACTTCCTCAGGTGGTGGTTTTATGGTAACCCGGGTAGTAACCCTCCGACAAAACCAGTTATTTCAGGTGTTAAAGAAGGCTCTGTAGGTACAAAATATAGTTATAGTTTTTTTTCAACAGATCCAGATAATGATGACCTGTATTACTACATTCTATGGGGTGACTACAGTGACGAAGAACAAATAGGTCCAGTGGTATCTGGAGAAACCATAGAAAGATCTCATACCTGGGAGACCGATGGTGGTTATATTATAAAAGCAAAAGCTGTTGATGTCCATGGTGCAATGAGCGAATGGTCATATTTCAGAGTAAGTATGCCACGTGAAAAAATAGTTAATCAACTGTTGATTAACAAGTTTATAGGTTTATTAAAACAAATGTTTCCCTCGTTTTTTAAACTCTAAAATATTGTTAATCGCCTATAGACTTCTTTTTTTTATTTTCCATAAAATTTATAATCCTAAAATATATAACATTTTATAAAATATTTTTAATGTGAGGAGGTTACATGCAAGGGAAAAAATTAATAGTTTTTTTAGTAACGATTTTAATGTTTTCAAGTGGTTTTATAAACATAACTGGTATAAGTGTACATGTTTTAAAAAACCCAAGAGAAAACTTGTTTAATTTAACGAAGAAATCTTCACCTGATTTTGCTCCATTAGGTATCGGTGGTTGGCATATAGAGGCTACAGATGAACAAGATGGTAAAAATTTTTCAGATATCTACAAAATCGGTGGTGATGGCGGAGGATGGGAAGCTCCATATGACGAAGTCGGTGTGCATATGTGGGCTGAGTTAAACCGTGTTAGAGCAGAGTATACTTTTGATGTTAATGATGGACCAGTTAAATACGTAAAATATGCAATAGAATACAAGGATATAGGTTTGTTCTCTGATAGCCCTGATGCATTAATTTATAAATGGGACGACACCTGGGATACTTATTCTAATATCGGTAATGGGCATAACCCCTCATATGTTTGGAAAGAACATGTTTTTAACTCGAATGGTGACAAGTATGTTAACAATAGGGGAGAAATACGTGTAGCTGCACAAGCATACGATGATGACAACTGGTGGCATCAGGATAACCTTGCTGTTAAGAAGATAAAGATTTCCTATAGAACAGCTGATGAAGAAATATACTCCGTGATATGTTCCCCGTATGATACCGATGCTGATGGATCAGTTGACACAGTAGATGTTAAAATAGATGCTGATGTTGGTGATACAGGTGATGGGACAACTGTAAACGTTACAGCATACTGTGAACTCGTTAACCCAATGGGCGATATTGTTGATAACGATACAATAACCTGGAGGATAATTGATCATCAAGTTGAATATGGTGTTACAAATCTTACGTCAATTGGAGATGTGAACAATGGTAACTACACGGTGCATATAGTTTTATATGATGAATATGGGAATGATGAAGATGAAACTAGTGAAGCAGTATATTTAGAACCTGATCCTCAACGTACAATAACTTTCTATATCCTCCCAGATGATGGTGGATGGGTTAATTTTGAAGGAGGAACATATGGTGACAACCAAACAGTACAAGTCTCAGATGGTTGTTACAATGTTTCTGCAAACCCAGCGGAGTACTACGTATTCGAACAATGGATATACAACGGTAGTATAAACATAAACGATGGCGACGTGTACTCACAGAGTATAAAAATAAATGTTACAGGTAACGGTACATTAACAGCATGTTACAGATACATTATCCACATGGTTTATTTCATCGTTAACCCTGCAGAGAGCGGTACAATATTTTTAGATGACATCAGCTTCCAAAACGGTAGCAGCTGTTTAGCTATGGAAGGAACATATCCTCTCTCCGCAGTTCCTATACAAGAAAACTATTATTTCCATTATTGGGCTACAGTAGGAGGTATAATTGTTGAAGACGAATACAATGCTTCAACAAATGCTACCATAAACGATGATGGAGTTATACTCGCATATTTCACCAGAAACAAACCTCCGGATAAACCATATAGACCAGATGGAGTAGTATATGGCGGAGTAAACACTGAATACACCTATACTTCCTCAACAGTTGACCCAGATGATGATATGGTTTATTACTTGTTCGACTGGGGAGACGGTACATATAGCAAATGGCTTGGGCCGTATCAAAGCGGTGAAACAGTTACCGCTACTCACAGCTGGACTGGTGCACGAGCATACGAAATCAAAGTAAAAGCTAAAGACCAGCATAATCTAGAAAGTGGATGGTCAGATGGTTTACTAATAACAATCTCTGAGAGTCATCCCCCAACTCCACCAGTTATAACTGGTTCAACCACTGGGAAAACAAAAAAAGAATACGAATACACTTTTAAATCAACTGACCTAGATGGAGACCAAATTTATTATTACATAGACTGGGATGATGGTAACGTTGAAAACTGGATTGGACCATACAACTCTGGTGAAAACGTAAAAATAACACATAAATGGAATAAAAAAGGAAACTATGTTATAAAAGCATTAGCGAAAGACACCAACGGTCTTGTGAGTTCGTGGGGTATGCTCTCTGTAAAAATGCCACGATATCGACCGGCATTGTTTACAGAGAAAACATTAAGTTTTTACCCCTACCTACTATTTTTAATAAAAAAACTATACAACAATTGTAAAAACACAGTTACTCCACCGCTGGATTTAGACAGGAACATTTAAAATTTTTTTATAACACCTTTTTTTATCTTTAGATTTTCAAACAGTTATATCAAGTTCTGAAAAAAAATAAATTAGGAAAAAATAATTAAACAGTTTTAAGATTGCAATAAATGTTAAAAAAACAAATTACTATTTATCTACTGCATCAAGTATCTTAAAAACACAATTCAATGGATGAGAGAGGTAAAAAATGGGTTTAAAAGATGAAATAAAAGAAGAAACAATAGAACATGTATCAACGATGCACAGGTTTAATAACTCAGATGTTGTTAGACATGTTTTATTTTCTCTAATTAACGTGGCTACTAATAAAACATCTGATGACTACGCGTGGTCAACATTAAAAAAACTACTTAAAGAACTAGAACGCGAATATAGTTTTTTAAAATATATTGAGATAAAACATATAGATTATTTAAACTATACAATGGATGATATAAACATTGCACAACAGTTGAATCAAATCCAGGTTAAAGAGCTTGGTAAAAGCATTCAAGATCTCATTGATCTCTATAAAAAATATCTTGGGAAAAAAGCAGGTTATTTTTTTATAAAAGAATTCAAAACATATCTAGGTGAAGAATATCATTCAGTTATCAAAAACATGGGTGTGGATTTACGTCTTATAGAATTACAAAACGAGATAAAAGGTTTAGATGCCCATGGGTATAAAATCAAAGAAGATAGTAGTTCAAACATTGCTTATGTAGAAAAAAGAATATAAAACTGGAGTTAAAATTTTTCTATCTACTATATGGGGTTTAGTATCCAAGTATTTTATATAGCTCTCTAGATGAAATCTCTGATAATGTTCTATTTATAAAACGTTTAAAGTTGATTTTTTCATCTTGTATGTTCCGCCGTATTAAATTAGACATGGAGTAAAACTCGTTTAATAGTTTATTTGTCCCATTAAAAAGTTGCTCTACTGTCATGTTTTTTGGTTTATAAACAACGTTTTTTAAATTATATTTCATCCAGTTTTTTGTAATGATTCTACCTTCTTTTTCAAGTTGTTCATATAATGTTGTCCCTGGGAATGGTGTTAATATTGCAAATCCTGCTTTGTCTATTCTCCATTGGTATATTGCGTTTAGTGTTTTATCGAAGATTTCAGGTGTGTCTTTATCGAAACCGAAAACAAAAAGCCCTTGAACCATCATACCATAATCGTGTATTTTTTTCACAGTGTTTTCGTATTCTTTTACTTTATTAGTTGTTTTACCTATATCGTCTATGGTTTCTTGTGACACTGATTCAAAACCAATAAGCCATAGGTTGCATCCTGCTTCAGCTGCAAGTTTCAATAGTTCATCATCTCCTCCTAAAACATTGATGTTCCCGTAGCATGTGAATTTTTTGTTTAACTCTTTCATTTCATAGAATAGTTTTTTTGTGTACCCTGGGTTAATTGTTAAAGAGTTGTCAACGAAGAATAGTTGTTTAGATGATATTGTTTTTATTTCTTCAACAACCTGTTCAACAGGTCTCGCTCTTAGTTTTTGTCCTTCAAGTTTATAAACAGGGCAGAATTTACATCCATAGGGGCATCCCCGTGTAGCTTGGATAGGGGTGAAAACTAGAGAGTGTTTCTGTTTTTTTCTTTTTGGACAGGGGATATCTTTTGGATCTACTGTTTTTGATTGGTAGAATGGTTTCATTTTCCCGTTTTCATAATCTTTTAAAAGCTGAGGCCAGCTTATCTCTGCTTCACCTATTACTACGCTATCAGCATGTTGCTTCGCCTCTATAGGTTGAAGAGAAGGATGCCATCCGCCGAGCACTACTGTTTTACCACGACGACGAAATTCATCAGCGATTTCATATGCAATATTTGCTGATACAGTGTTACAAGATATTCCAACGACATCCCCATTCCATTCATAGTCTATTTTTTGATACCTCCCATCTATAACATCGACGTCATGTTCATTAGGTGTTATTGCAACTAGTTGTTCCAATGTTAAAGATGGATAATAATAGGTGTATACGAACTCATCAAAAACGGTATGTTTCATATTAGTATGTGCTAGAATAAACAAGATTTTCATATTTTTACACACGACCATTTTTTTTTAATTTTTTGTTAATGAAACCTTTAACAAATTTAATATTTTTTTAACAGTCTCCAATGTTTACTAAACAATTTTTTTTAGAAACCAAACTCGTTTTTAATGGATAACCAATCAAGTATATTTAATTCAAGTTTTGTTTTAAACCTTGTAAAGTCTAAGTTGCCATTATCTATTGTTCTCTTTAACATATTAGAGTAAGAATAATACTCTTTGGCAACAGCTCTAGTGTTATTGTACAACTCCTCACGTGTCATATTCTTAGGTTTAAATACCACGTTGTTAAAGCTATATTCAGACCAGTTTTTCGTAAGAAGTCTACCTTCCTCATCGAATCGTTTAAAAACAGGTGTACCGGGGAAAGGCGTAAGAACAGAGAAATAAGAAACATCTAGTCTCATTTTATTAATGAATTTTAGGGTAGTTGAAAAACTACTGATTGTATCTGCATCAAAACCAAACATGAACAAACCTTTAACACCGACTCCGTATTTACGGATTTTTTTCACAGTTCCCTCGTAATATTCTACTTTATTCTTTTTTTTCACACTATTAAGGCTTTCTTGGTTAATTGATTCAAAACCAATGAACCAGGCTTGGCATCCTGCCTCTTTAGATAACTTGATGAGTTCCTCGTTTTCATTTAACACATTAACATTACCATGGCATATGAATCTTTTACCAAGTGTTTTCATTTCATGGAAAAGCTGTTTAGTATACTCTACATCTATGGTTAATGACGGGTCGCTAAAAGAAAAAAAAGTATTTTTCAAAGATTTTATCTCGTTTATTACATCATTAATAGGTCTTTTCCTATAACGAGATCCTTCAACATTCTGAATAGCGCAAAACTCGCATTTAAAAGGACATCCTCGTGTAGCTTGTACATCTAAAACCGGATAGTATTTCTCTATTCTCCCCCGGTATGCAGGTGGTATCAACCGTGGGTCAACAGGTGTTTCTTGTTTATAAAAGGGTTTAAGTCTGTTATTTTCTAAATCCTTTAATAACCGTGGCCAGGTTTCTTCTGCTTCACCTATTACTACGCTATCCGCATGTTGCTTTGCTTCATTAGGGAGAGCAGATGGATGATATCCACCTATCACAACGATAACTCCCTTTTTTCTGAATGCATCCGCGATTTCATAAGCGCGATTAGCATACATTGTGAGGCAAGTGATTGCTACTAAATCATAGTGTTTATTAAAATCAACTTTGTCACCATAACGTTCATCGACTACTTGGATTTCATGATGTTTTGGAGTTAAAGCAATAAGCTGTGCAAAAGTAAAAGGAACTCTTTTAATGAGTTTCCAAGGGTTTAAAGAAGAAATGTTTCTACCTGTGGATGGAAAAACAAATAATATCTTCATTATGGGTAATATCAATAATTATATGATTTTTAAAAATTTATTGGTTGTCAATAAAAAAAACTGATAAAACCAGCGGGATTAATAGAAGTACATAAAGTTAAAAATCCTTTGATGTTATAAGTTGTATTGATGTCTTTATCAAAAGATGTGTCAGAAAAAATTTTTTTCATAGTTAATAACAAAATAAGAATAAGAGAAATAACAAATATCTATAGAACAATTTTATCATTTAAGAGAGAAATTGAATACCCTATTAAGAAAAAACCCTATTATTTTCCTTATTTATTTCAGATTCAAACTGTTAACCAATGTAACGGTTCTTGTTTAATGTGTCCTAATAAAAAAATCAAGAGCAAAAAACCTGAAAAAATGTCTGATGAGTTGTTTAAAAAAATTATTCAAGAAATCGTTAAAGAATCAAAAACAACTCTTGTATTACTTTATTTGCAAAACGAGCCATTGATAGATGATGAGTTATTTCAAAAGATAAAATTAATAAAAAAACTTAGTAACGATGTAATAGCTACATCATTTATAACAAATGGTGTTTTATTTAATGATAAAAAAATAAAAGAATTGATAGAGTCCAAAAATGATTACGTGTATTTCAGCATAGACGCCTTCACAGAGGAAACATATAACCGAATTAGACAGGGAGTTGATTTTAAAAAACTGCAGTTTAACATTGACAAAATTTTAAACACTAGTTATAAAAAAAACGTTTATGTAGAGTTTGTTGTTCAAAGGGATAATATATTAGAATACAAAAAATTTGTACAATATTGGAAGAAGAAAAAAGTACCAGTTTTAGTGAATTATATTACAAACAGATCCGGGGATTTAGATGACTATAATGAGTTATCCTTAAAAAACGTTGAGATCTCTAAAGTACAGAGATTAAAATCGTTGCTTTATAAAAAAATCATTAAATGTTGTCATATCCCTCTCTCATGTTTTAATATACTATATAATGGAGATGTTATTTTATGTTGTAATGATTACTCCCATAAACTCGTACTTGGGAATGTGAAAACACAGAGTATAAAAGAGATATGGAATAGTAAGAAATATCAGGAGATCAGGAGATTACTTTATGAAGGGAGTTATGAAAAAATACCGGTGTGTAGGAATTGTTCTACTTTGATGGAAAAGAATTAAATGGTTTAACTAATCTTTCTTGTAGAGTATTTTTTAAAAGTTTTGTTGTAAAAAAATGTTTATCTTATTTTTTTAACGATGTAATCTTCTATCACAAGTATATCCAAGCCAGTGTCGAAGAATACTCTTATTGCATCTTGTGGTGTACAAACAATTGGTTCTCCATGGTCATTAAAACTAGTGTTGAGAATAAGAGGTATACCTGTGATTTTTCTGAATTCATCGATGAGTTTCCAATAACGTGGATTAATATCTTTATTCACGACATGTGGTCTAGTGGTTTTATCAATAGGATGAAGTACTGCTTCTATCTGTTTATGACATTCTTCATGGACATCAAATGTTTTAATCATAAATGGGGCTGCTGTTTTATAGTTCTTAATATATTCCCCTGCATATTCCTCAAGAATACTAGGAGCATAGGGTCTCCATTTCTCCCGGTGTTTAACAAGTTCATTCAACTTATCCTTGAGGTCATTTCTCCGAGGATCACAAAGGATGCTTCTATTCCCTAGAGCACGTGGTCCCATTTCCATTTTCCCCTGGAACCATCCAACGAATTTACCATTTGCAATAGCCTGAGCAATATTTTTTAAACTTTTAACCTTTGAAAAAACAATGTTACGTTCCTTAAGAATACTTTTAACTGTATTATTATCATATGATGGACCGAAATAATTATGCTTCATTGTGAACCTTGGGTTATAACCATGTTTAGAACTTGCTTCAAGAACTGCACCAAGAGTTAAACCAGCATCATTTGCAACTGGTTGAATGAAGATATCTTTAACCTCAGGGAGTTCCATGATTTTTTTGTTCATCTTACAATTAAGAGCTACACCACCAGTTAAACAAATTTTATGACTACCGGTTATTTCAATAGCTTGTCTAGCTAAATTCATACCGATTTCTTCAAGGAAATACTGAACAGCAAAAGCAAGATCCTTATGTTCTTTAGTAAATGGTTCCTCAGGGAGCCTTCGTTTTATACCA
>Ga0164318_10007691_pt1 | contig 10448 bp, 7 predicted proteins | sample GuaBasSedimGuay9_FD_113734 | JGI IMG/M metagenome (GOLD analysis project Ga0164318, IMG submission 113734) | Subseafloor sediment microbial communities from Guaymas Basin, Gulf of California, Mexico - Guay9, Core 4571-4, 0-3 cm | ecosystem: Environmental > Aquatic > Marine > Hydrothermal vents >...
AGATTGAAACTGATTATCAGCGACCCGTTAGACCTTGAAGCAATGGATGTTGTTCGGTTTCGTTTGAATACCGAACTGGATTGCTGCCTTGCGAACCCCTCGAAAATTCGCACCTACATACGGGAATCGTTTGACAAGGCAAAAAAACAGGAAACCGACAAGCTAAAGCATAGCATTGACGCCACTGCCGCCGAACTTACCGAGGCTGGTCATGAATTACAGGCCGAAGCACTCCGGGCCCAGGCCGCAGGCGAAGATGACGAAGGCCCTATCGTCAAGTTGGTAAATCTCATAATAGACAATGCCTACTATATGCGTGCCAGCGACATACACGTTGAGCCGATGGCTGACAGGGTGCGAATAAGATACCGTGTAGATGGTGTTTGCCTAGAGAAGGATAACATTCCAAAGAATATGCAGGCGCCGATGATTGCCCGCCTGAAAATTTTGTCAGGGATGGACATTGCCGAAAGAAGACTGCCACAGGATGGCCGAATCAAGCGGACGATTGGCGGACAGAACATTGATTTTCGTGTCTCGTCTCTGCCGGGAAATCACGGCGAAAGTATAGTGTTGCGAATTTTACGACCGGACGCAGTAAATATCGGCATCAAGTCGCTGGGCTTTGAGCAGGATGATTATGAACGTTTTCAGAAGATAATCAAAAGGCCTAATGGAATCTTTTTGGTTACAGGCCCAACCGGCAGCGGTAAAACCACAACCTTGTATGCCGCATTGCAAGAGCTTAACAAGTCGGACAAAAAAATCATCACCGCCGAGGATCCCGTGGAGTACAATTTTCCCGGGATGAATCAGTGCCAGGTCAGGGATGAGATTGATTTAACATTCGAAAAGATTCTCAGAGCGATGTTGCGGCAGGCGCCTAACATCATACTGATTGGCGAAATTCGAGACGGCGTCGTCGCTGACATTGCAATTCAAGCGGCGCTTACCGGCCATCTGGTTTTCAGTACTCTACACACCAACGACGCTCTCAGCGCCATTACGCGACTGATAGATATGGGCGTCAAACCGTTCCTCGTAGCAAGTTCCATACAGGCAATTATGGCACAGCGGCTTGTAAGAGTTATTTGTAACAACTGTAAGGTAATCTACGAAAATCCGGACCCGTATCATTTAAGACTGCTCGGCATCACCCCAGAAGACATTGAAAAACATCCAATCTACAAAGGAGCCGGATGCAGCCAGTGTCAGAATACCGGCTTCAAGGGTCGTATCGGCATTTTCGAAATGGTAGAATTGAACAATGAAATTAGAGAACTTGCCTTTGCGAAGGCGCCCACAACCGAACTGAGAAAGGCAGCGGTGGCAAGCGGTATGAGAACGCTGATGGAGGATGGCAAGAACAAAATATTCAAAGGAATAACTACCCCGGAAGAAGTTGCCCGGGTATCGCAGGTTGAAGGTATGGTTGCTGAACGGGTATGATGGCTTATAGAGGGTTTTCAAATGGCGACAGTTAATATGGACCGTTTATTACAGGCATGTATTACGCAGGGCGCATCCGATATACACCTTGTTAGTGGCAGACAGCCGGTCTTGAGAATAGATGGTCGGCTCAGGTCGCTCGAAACAAAAGTGCTTGAACCAGACGACACAGTCGCTTTAATGAAAAGTGTAACTCCTGAGCGAAATCAGCAGGAACTTCAGGAAGAAGGTGGAACGGACTTCGGTTTTGCCTTTGGCGATGAAGCAAGGTTTCGTGTGTCTGTTTTTAAGCAAAGAGGCAATATCTCGCTGGTCTTGCGTATTATCCCGACAAAGATTATGAGTTTTGATGAAATCGGTCTGCCGAAGATTTGTGCCGCACTGTGCCGTAGGCCGAGGGGGATGTTCCTTGTTACAGGCCCGACCGGAAGCGGCAAAACTACCACTCTGGCGTCTATGGTGAACTATATTAACGAAAACTTCGACCGTCATATTGTAACCGTTGAAGAACCGATAGAATATTACCACACCCACAAAAAATCAATCATTAACCAGCGTGAAGTCGGCATTGACGTTCCGAGCTTTGGTGAAGCTCTTCGGCGTGTTTTAAGACAGGACCCCGACGTAATTCTGGTAGGCGAACTGCGGGACCTCGAAACAATCGAATCAGCCATTCGTGCCGCCGAGACCGGCCACCTTGTTTTCAGTACGCTTCACACGACAAGCGCATCGGGAACAATCACCAGAATTATTGACGTCTTTCCCGTGAACCAGCAGGAGCAGATTCGCACCCAGTTAAGCACCAACCTGATAGCGGTTCTCAGCCAGGCCCTTTGCCCTCTGGCTACCGGCAAAGGGAGAGTTGCCGCTTATGAGTTTATGGTTGTAACCCCTGCAATCTCCAATCTTATCAGGGAGAACAAGTCCTATCGAATTGATTCGAGCATTCAGACGGGCAAAAAACTGGGGATGCAGCTTTTGGACGACCACCTTTGGCAGCTTTATGATACCGGCAAGATTACGCTTGAGGAGATGCTTGATAAGGGCCGTCAGCCAGGCGCATTGCAAGATAAGGCGATGGCCAAACTAAAACGCGTCAGCACGAAGACAAAACAGCCAACCGAGGAAACAGGCACAATTTTAAGAACATAATTAGTTCACGTTTAGCCCCAGCACCCGTGGCGGGGGTCAGTGTTTTATGTCGTTTTATTAATACTACAGCGCAACATAGTTATACCTCACGCGGCACACAAGATTTCAATTGACTAATTTTGATACCCAATTCTCGAAGCTTCCGAAGCTTTGTTTTACAATGGGATTTCCGGGCTTCTCAGCTTCTTTACGGCGATACTCATCTTCAGCCCATTCCTCCAGCAGATACAAATCACTGTTCAGAAGACACTGAAAGTCATCCGCTACGTAAGCGATATGAACGCCAACCATGCAATCGTGTGCTGTAGGCTGCAGTATTAAGAATCTCATCCAATATAAGCCCGATAGTATTTATCACCGCAAGGCACGCTCGCTTGATTGTCTTTTTGGATTTTTCTGCATAATATTCATACGAAAATCCGATATTGGCCCCCGGACAATGCATCTGTGCAAGTGTTGCAGTAGCGATTTTTGAGTATCTAATAATAAGATCGGTCAAACGTAAGCGTTTGAGTAATAAGATCGGTCAAACGTAAGCGTTTGAGAGCTACTAACTTACCAAACGAGGCCGAAGGGACTCGAACCCTCAACCTTCGGATCGACAGTCCTTTTTATGGCCTTTTTAAAACATTGATAATAAGTCAAAACCGCCGTTATTAACCCATTATCCCAGATTGTTCAGTCATTGGTAGACACAGAAAGATATTCAGGGAGACTGGAAGTGCTCCCCAATCATACCCAAAAAATAAACGAACAATAGCCTCTCTATAAGTGTTGGCATTGTTCTGAAGCAGACAATAATGTTTTGCAGAAGCATAACATTATTTCTTTTTGACATTTATGTAATCGCAACCATTTTAATGCAAATGGTGCTGACGGGAATTCGTAATTACGTCGCAAATAGTCTTCAATAAAACGAACATTCAACTGATTTTAGAAGCATAATTATACAGGCGGTCAAGAAACAACTCCTTTGACCACAAATCGATAGATGCAAGTTCATTAGGCCGGACAAAACGCCTGATTTCTTCTTTTGCTTGGTTCCAATCCAGTGAACAGATTCTTTCCCTAAGTGCCTTCAAAAGCCAGTCTTTACTAATTTCTAAATCCTGTCCCTGCCATGGTCCCTGTTGCTTTAGAGCAGAAGCAAGAAATTTATAGTTAACCTGTGTACCTCTGCTTGTATACCAGATAAAATCATACCAGTCCCGCCCCTTGGCGTATTCTCTACATAGCAAGGCGTGAATTTTACCGGCAAACAAACTTGCCAGGCCCTGAACCGTTACCGAGCTTACGAACGGAAAATCCAGATACTTAATTTCATAGCCGCTGCCTTCGGGAGGATTGCTGTCGACTTCCAGCTTGATTCTGATCTTTCGCATGGACCTGTCGGCCTTGAGGTAATTCAACTGCAAAACCTTTCCGATAGAAGAATCTTTGATGAATGCTTTTTTAACTGCTGCATCAGCTTTTGACCGGTCAGACACTTCAAGCTTGTACCCATAGGCAGCAAGTTCATCCGAAAGGTTTTTCAGATAAGGTTCCAAATCGAAATTCTTATTACGTTCTTTTAAAAGAAAGTCAAAATCTTCCGAGAACCTGTTTGTGCCGTAAAAGATACGCAGACACGTACCGCCCTGGAACGCAGCGAACTTAAAGAAGTCTGTTCTTGAAAGGGCTGCAAGACAAACTTCCTGGGTAATCTCCCTCAAAGCCTGTTCCTCTTCGAAGGCGGTTTTACATTGATAAGACTCTAACCTGTCCTGAATGATTTTGACACTCACAGTTCTAAATCCTTTTTCAATCCTCTGAGAAATTTCTTAACTCTGCGACTGTTGTAGTTTTCAATTAACGCATTGATTTGCTCCGGCGTAACCGATTCAAATTCTTCCCGCTCGATTCGCAGGCTTTCAGCAGCAGGTTCAATTCCTGGCCAGTCCCTTTTATGGACGTACACATAATCAGCTAATGCCTTAAGAGGTGTTGCCATTAAAAAAGCGTTATCTTCCTGGTCGGTAAGCCTTTCAACACCGGCATAAAATACTTTCTGCGGAACACGATTGTAACTGAAAACCGCCAAGGAAGTCTTGAATTCCTTTGATTTGTTGAATGACACACTCGTAAGCGTATATACAGCTTCGGGAATCCAGCCGTGCCAGCTTAGAGCAGATTCCAGACTGATATACGATGGGCCATAAACACGCTGGGCCAGAGAATATAGGTTGACTTTTTTCCTCTGATATTTCGGAGCAAGGCAGTACAGGCCCCTGCGAATGTGGATCACTTCACCGCTGGCGATGGCCCGCTTGACAAGCCCGTACCTGCGATTCTCGCTGTCGGGAAACAGTGTTACCACATCCTCGGTGCTGAAATCGCCGTATGGAAGACACTCAAAAACTTTTTCTGTCAGGCTTTTCATAACAGTACTATACCTTTTATCATCTACTGTCGCAATATGACAGTTTTTGCCAATTGTATATTATTTCGGCAATTAAGCAAAATATATTTAGAAAAACTGTCGTTCAATGACAGTAAACGGAATTTTTGATTGCTGCTTTCAGATAGGTTTTGATAACACGTCGAAGTATATGTAATATGTTTAGCTATATTTCAAATTATTGTCAAATTTTGCTCAAGACAACTTGACACAGATACGATATGTATGTAGTATTGTTATTTAAATGTCGGCTTGCTGTCAAGTAGGATATAATCATGAAATTGAATGAATTTCTAAGTAAAAATCCGGTTTTTACCCTTTCTGAGCTGGATCAGTTCCTTTCCCAAAGAGGCAGCGGTAATCGGTCTACCCGTAACGCCTTGTTGTCTTATTACCGTCAGCGGGGCCGAATAGTATCTATCAGGCGTGGTTTATACGCTGTTGTTCCCGTTGGAACATTACCAGAAACTTTTGCAGTTGACCCTTATTTATTAGCGGCGAAGATGAAGCCTGATGCGGTGTTAGCATACCACACCGCATTGGAATTTCATGGCAAGGCATATTCAGTATTTAAGCGGTTTTTTTGTCTTACCAACAAAACTTCTGTACCAGTTCGTTTTCGCAACTACGAGTTCCGGTGCGCTCTGACCCCGCAAGTGCTTAAGAAAAAACATAAAGAAAACTTCGGTGTCCAGGAGACTGAACGCTTAGGAGTCTCAATAAAGGTTACCAGTCTTGAAAGAACCTTTGTAGATGTTCTGGATCGGCCGGATATCTCAGGCAGCTGGGAAGAAATCTGGCGTTCCTTAGAGTCGATTGAGTTTTTTGATATCAGCAAAGTTATTGAATATGTTCTTTTGCTTGGCAACTCAACAACAGTTGCCAAGGCCGGTTTCTTTCTGGAGCAGCATCGACAAGAGCTTATGATAGAAGATAATCACCTTGAACCGCTTTTTGATTTAAGGCCGAAACAGCCTCACTACCTAGACCGCAGTAAACGCAAATCCGGCCGCTTTGTATCAAGCTGGAATCTTGTAGTCCCTAACGATATTATCGAACGCTCGTGGAAGGAGGTATTTTGAGAATATCGAGAGAAAAACTTTTAGCTGAAGCCGAAAAGACAAAATTCAGAACAGACGTATTGGAAAAGGTTGCACATTTATTGAATTTGTTAAATACCCTTCGCAGCCATCCCTTTCTTGAAGACAAGCTGGCGCTAAAGGGGGGAACAGCTCTAAATCTTTTCTTTTTTAATGTACCGAGGCTATCCGTTGATATTGACCTAAATTACATTGGTACTGAAGATAAGGAAGGGATAATCGAGATACGTCCCAAACTTGAACAAGCACTAAAGGCGGTCTTTTCGCGCGAAGGTTTTAACATTCGACAAATTCCAACCGAACATGCCGGCGGTAAATGGCTTCTGCAATACCAAAGCTCATCCAGACAAACCGGAAACCTTGAAGTCGATATTAATTTTATGTTTCGTATTCCATTGTGGCCGGTTGTGAAAATGGACTCACATCTACTCGGCACCTGGCAAGCAACAGATATTACTCTAATGGATATTCATGAGATCGCCGCTGGCAAATTGGCGGCTTTATTGTCTCGCAAACAAGCAAGAGATTTATTTGACTGCCACAGGCTTCTTCACAACACCGACCTGGATAATGACAAGCTCCGGATTGCTTTTATCGTATACGGTGCAATTAATCGTAAAGACTGGAGAGCAGTTTCGCCAGAAGACGTTGTTTTTGACAATGATGAATTAACCAGGCAACTTGTTCCGACACTACACATAGATTTTGCTGAGGACTTTGTCGAATATGGTAAAAAACTTGCCGATGAATGTCGGCAGGCTATGTCTGTTGTTTTGCCTTTTCGAAAAGCAGAATTGGATTTCCTGAACTTATTACTTGAAGAAGGAATAACCCGGCCCGAGTTAATCACAAATGATCCTTATATTTTGGAAAACATAAATAATCATCCAATGCTAAAATGGAAAGCCTTGAATGTTCGACGTTACAAGGGGCTTTCATAATTGTTTGGCTGGATTTTGTTATAAAGCCAGAAATTTAATTTTGATGCAAAAATCAATATGTTGAAACAGTTGTTTAGGAGCGGTATTTGTGATAGAAACAGCAGTAGGATTTGTCATAATATTATTCCTGATTGTCATACCGGTAGCGTGTGTTTTCTGCTGGTTTTTTCTAAAACCCAAACGTGACATCATCGAGACACAGGAAACTACTGCTCGCATCATTATCTGTATCACATTTATGCTCCTTTGCTTTATCCTTCTTGCCGGCGGCGGAGTTGCTTTGTTTGTCTGGTTAGCAACTATGAACATCTGGAAGACTCTTTTGGGCCTGCCATTGGTAATAACACCGATTTTTCCATTTTTCTTCGCTATAATTTCATATCTGTGGCTACCTGACATCCTCGGCCGTTATTTCGAAGCATGGTTACCTGCCGAAAAAGCTGTTCAAGATAAAGTTTTTGAAGTTGCTAAGACACTCGGACTAAAAAAATTGCCGCATGTTCGTCTTTCAGTATGTCGCAAAAGATATACACCACCAACAGTTTTTGCAAAATGGGGGACAAGGCCCACACTCGTTCTTCCCAAAGATTACGCTGAAGCAATACAGCAGGCCGCAAACAACGAAGAGGGTTTAGCAGAAAATCTTGATTCTTTTGTTATCTCGCACGAGTTATCCCATGTAAAAAATGGTGATTGTCAGTTTATGTCCTGGGTCACGGCCCTAAGCTGTGCTACAAAGTGGTGGATTGCCGCGATTTTACTGGGAACTTGCATCTCTGTAATTTTACTTGGTATAAAAGTTATAATTCTTTTTCTTATTCTACTGTGGGTATGTGGCTGTCTTTTCGGCCTTTTCTGGGTGACATATTGTCTGATCTCAAATCATAGAGAGTATTTGGCAGATGCAAGGACCATTTCATATATGCCACCTGAAAACTGGAAATGTATATTTCAGAGAGAATCCGAGAATATCTCACCGATAGAGCAGTTATTTCTTTATTTCGGAATGAGACGGCGACTTTCCCAAAAAACGGTGGCTAAATTGCATGTCCCATTTCTGGGTGTAGGCCTTCGCAAAATAGTCGGCCTCTTTGTAAAAATACATAACATTTTCACTGCATGTTTATTACGCCTCGGTAAAAAGTTTAAGATTTCTTTGCAAAGACATCCTGATTCAGGGCAGAGACGTGATGCACTTTTAAGGCATAAATTTTTAGGCGAGCTCAAGCCACATATTTCGAAAACTTCGACAATTTTGCTTTTCGCTGCAGCCGGATTTACACTGCTAATTGGAATCGTTGCAATAACAACAACAGCAAGACCTGTAAACGAATTTGCCAGCACTTTAGCGGCTACAGTTTTCACAGTTGATGTTGCTCTTTATACAGCAGTGGTTCTTTGCCTGCCATTGCACAATATGACAACAAATACAAGTAGAATCCGAAAGTTGTTTTGTGGTTATTTGTCTCGATGTACAATCGGTTGCGTTGCACAGTTTTTATCTATAGTCTTGCTCTGTATTCCCGCTGTTTTAATAAAACCTGTGAAGTTTTTACAGGCTTTAACTTTGTTTGCCGGCCTATGCCTATTTTTTGCAACTACAACCTGTATAATAACAACCATATTGGCAAAGGTGGTAAGTATGTCCCACGTCTGGAAAGAAAGCAAATATAACAGCCGGGGAAAAAGCAGCATCTAATATTTTCCTTCTGTGTTTTATTGCATATGTGTGAACAAACAAGCTTAGACGGGCAACCACCTCTGTTTCTGTTGTTCCTAATGGCATTGTATTATTATTCCCTAATTACGCCTCTAAAACGTATATCGTAAATATATGTACAACACGAAGGCTTTAACGCTAAACCCAAATTTATTTATGAATAGCGTTCTTTGGCGGAAAAATAATGATACTGAATTAAAGGTAAATCATGCCTTCAATTAAACCAATAACATCCCCGAACTATAGATACTGACCGGAAAATGGCTCTCTACAAGTGTGCTCCTTTTTCCGCAACCATCGACGAATCGCCTCTTCCCGAAATCTCACAACACCGACAATTCTAACATACGGAATTTGCTCGAGGTTCACTCAGCGGTAGATCGTCGACTGTCCCACTTTCAATTTTGCGCTCAATTCCTTAACTGTTAACAAATTTTCCATTGCCGGTTTTAACAACAAAAATATATATAGTACAAGCTAAGATAAGCCCCAGACAGGAAGTACCCTTCTCCTGTCATTTACTCTTTAGGCTCATAAGCATCACAGTAAAACTCTTTTTCCCCTTGCTGATCTGCTCTTGTCAGGTTGCACAGGATTTCTTCTTTGCCAGGCTGTCCATCTTTTTTGCATGATATGCACAAATCCGGCTTTGGTATCAAATCAGGGTTAATTTCGGTCCCGTCGTCATCAAAATATTTCGGCTTATTGTCTTCCGTCTTATGTTATAAACTTAACTTCATATTGTACTTCTTCAATTCCTTTGACAATTCTTTAGCAGCTTTGCCATTTGTATATTTGTCTAATTCAGTCCAGAACTTTTTACTATGATTTTTGACTTTGGTATGGACTAATTCATGCAGAAGAATGTAATCCTGAAGTTCCTCTGGCAGAAAAACAATATTTACATTCAGGCTGATATTATTTTTACTCGAACAGCTTCCCCATCTCGTTTTCTGATAGCGAAAGGTTGCTCTATTGTATAGCAGGTTGTTTTTCTCAGAGAAATGCTCAAGGCGATTGAATAAATCTTTCTGGGTTTTTTCAAGATCAATGTGCAAATCAGAGTTGTTTTGTAGATCTACGCGTTGGTCTATTTTTCGTAACTGTTTTTGAATCCAAAAAGTTTTTGATTTGAGGAATTTTTTGGCTTCTCTTAAGCTGCCACCTTTCGGAATAGTCACAGTTATAGTTTTGTCAGGATGAATTGTAATTCGCTGATATCTCGCTCTTTGGGACCGGCAAAACATAATAGGCCCTAACTTTGGAATAGTCAGAGTAGTTGTGGTCATATAATCATTCTTTTCTCAACTTACCTCAGGCCTTTAATCGACCTCGGTCATCTGGAGGTTACATACACATTACTTCTTGGTCTGTTTAATATATCAGCATCCAATGGTTTTGTTAATTTATTAGTTGATTAACGGCTTAGGTGTCTGTATAATGCGATTAATAAAATCGAGTTCAGAATTGGGCCGAATTCTGAACTCTTTTTATTGCGCTAATTATACGCTGCAATAACAGCTCAGGTTCAAAACCGCTTGTCTGCTGGCAAGTTACAATCACCTATCCGGCCATCCTTTCAAAACATCTCTATTTCCGGCAACATTTATAAACCATCAAATCGAATATCAATCATCAGGTATAACCAT
>Ga0164318_10007692_pt1 | contig 10448 bp, 7 predicted proteins | sample GuaBasSedimGuay9_FD_113734 | JGI IMG/M metagenome (GOLD analysis project Ga0164318, IMG submission 113734) | Subseafloor sediment microbial communities from Guaymas Basin, Gulf of California, Mexico - Guay9, Core 4571-4, 0-3 cm | ecosystem: Environmental > Aquatic > Marine > Hydrothermal vents >...
AATAAAAAAAGGCGGATAGAATCCGCCTTTCATCTTAAAATAAAAATTAACAATTTATTTTATAATAATTTCCGATGTCATTTTCACTCCGGCTTTTCTGTAAACTTCACTAACACCACAATAGCGTTCTTCGGATAAATTAACCGCTTTTTCAAGTTTTTCCTTCGGCAATTCAATTCCGTCCTTTGCCGTAAAAATATATTGAACATGCATAGACACATAATGTTTCGGATGTTCTGTTGTTAATTCACCTCCGACTTCAACACTAAAATCCGTCAAATTATCGGAAACTTTCATTTTCTTTAAAATTGAAATAACATCCATTCCCGTACACCCGCCTAATGATGCCAGCATAAAAGGTTTCGGTTGAGGACCCCTGTTTTCTCCGCCAACGGCTTCGGTTGCATCAATCATTACTTTATGACCGTTTAAATCCCATTCAAAAGCCATATTTCCTTTCCAATTCGTTTTTATTATTTCACTCATATTTTTCTTCTTTTAGTAGTATTTATTTATGTTTATATATTAATTTTTGAGAAAAAGCAAAAATAAAGAAAATAATAACCGGTAAAAATTTAAAATTCCTTATTTTTGTACATTTTACATTTATATGGATAATAATAAATTAAATACATGCGAAACATGTTTTGTAAAGAATGATTTGTTCCGCAAAATTACAAAAGATGAAATTGATATTTTATCATACATTAAAAATTGTAACACCTATGATAAAGGAGACATTATTTATAGTGAAGGAAGTCGAATATCCGGCGTTTATTGTCTGAATTCGGGCATTGTAAAGCACTATAAAACGGGTAATGACGGAAAAGAACAAATTATTCGTTTTTCAAAAGCCGGTGAATTATTCGGTTACCGATCAATATTATCTAATGAAGCTGCATGTACAACGGCTAAAGTTGTTGAAGAAAGTTCTGTTTGTATTATTCCCGCAGCTCATTTTATAACTTTAATTAATACTAATTCAAATTTTGCAATGAGCATCATTAAGTTGTCTTGCAGGGAATTAGGTGACTCTAATCAATACATTTTAGATATTGCTCAAAAAAATGTAAAAGAACGTTTAGCTGAAATATTATTGCTTTTGAACGAAAATTTCGGCATTAATAAGGACGGTGACTTAAACATTTTTCTTACAAGAGAAGAATTGGCAGGTCTTGTAGGAACAGCAACGGAATCTGTTATACGATTGCTGTCAGAATTCAAAAAAACCGGCCTTATTGAATTAAATAAAAGAAAAATTAAACTCTTAGATTTAAATAAATTAAAACATATTTCCCAAAGTTTCTAAATTTCCCCGAAAAAAACCACCTATGATATTAGCCTCACTTAACGATAAAGATTATAAAATTGAATTCTCAGACAAAGAATATTCACAAGGGACAATAAATGATACAAATTTCTTCCTTGATATTATTAAAAACGGTCAAAACTCATATCATATTCTATACAACAATAAATCCTTTAAGGTCAATATTCTTTCCGTTGATTCTGAAGAAAAAACTGTTTTACTGAAAATTAATAATACCTCTTATACCGTAAAATTAACAGAAGAAATTGATCTTTTATTAAAAAAAATGGGAATTAAAAATAAGACCAAACAACTTAAAAAAGAATTAAAAGCACCAATGCCCGGTTTAATTGTTAACATTCCCGTTAAAAAAGGTGATAAAATAAAACAAGGTGAAACATTACTTGTTCTTGAAGCCATGAAAATGGAAAATAATTTAAAAGCTGTTCACGATGTAACAATTAAAGATATTTCGGCAGAAAAAGGAAATTCTGTCGAAAAAAATGAAGTTTTAATTGTTTTTGAATAATGAAATATACTTTATTAAGAAATATTCAAACCTTAACTCTTATTCTTTTCATTTCAGGCTATTCCTTTGCCCAAAATAAAGCTTTAAACATACATCATTATAAAATCAGTGACGGATTATCTCAAAATTTCACAACCGATATATGCCAAGACAAATTAGGATATATTTGGGTGGGTACTCAAGACGGCTTAAATCGTTTTGACGGTTATGAATTTAAAATTTATCGACAAAATCCGTCTGACAAACAATCGCTTTCGGATAATTATATTATTGATCTTTTTATTGCTCCGGACTCATTGCTTTGGATTGTTAATAATAACGGGCTGGAAGTATATGACTATAAAACAGACAAATTTAAAAGTGTTTTAAAAAATAAACAAAGCAAAAACTCCACTTATTTAACAAATATTAAAGCTGTTACCTCAGACGACTCAGGAATTGTTTGGTTAAGAACCGTAGACGGAATCATCGAATATAATCCCGTAAACAATGATTTTTTTGAATACAAACTTTATTCTGACGGAGATGCCGGCGGCGGTGTTTTTGAAATATACCAATTAGCTGACGATAATGAGAATTTGTGGACGGGTTCTTCAAACGGATTGGTAAAATTTAACAAACGTTCTAAAACTTTCACAAGCTATCAAATTGATAAAACCTCAAAAGCAGACAATGAAATTTATGCCGTTTTTTGTGAAAATAAAAATAAAATATGGGTGGGTTCTAAAAATAAACTTTATGTTTTTAATACAACGACAGAATCATTTAAAATCGTTAAATCAACAGTCAATTTTAATCAAATACAATCTGTTTTTGCAGATAAATCTCATACCGTAAGAGTCGGCACTTTAAACGGCTTTTATAACAGTACTTCAACCGGCGATTTTGAAAGGTTTAATCTTGAGGATTATATTTATGACGAAATCGAAATCGGAAATGTTTCAAATATTTTTGAAGACCCGTCAAATATTATTTGGATATCAACAGATTTCGGGATTTTCAAAATAGATACAAAAAAAACAGATTTTAAGCTTTACAGAAAAGATAAAAATAATTCGGTGAATTTTTCGTCAAATACTGTTTATTCAATTTATCACGATATAAGAACTGATTTAATTTGGTTCGGAACGAGGGGTTTCGGTGTTAATTTATTTAACAGACAATCCGGAAAAGTTATTCATTATAACACAACAAACTCAAATCTGGTAAATAATAATATTTATTGTATCGTTAAAGGATCAAAAGGAAATTTGTGGATGGGTACAAATGAAGGACCGACAATTTGGTCATTCAAAAAAAATCAATTTGTCAGTTTCTGTAAAAAAGTACAAAATATGTTCGATTCCGCTTTTAAAAATAACCGAATGTCTGATATTTTATATGACGGGGATATTATTTGGTTCTCAACTTTTAAAGGTCTTTATAAATATGAAAACGATACCCTAAAAAGTTATACAAAAAAAGATTTCGGCAACAGTATTGTTGATAACCAACTCTTTAAAACAATAAAAAGCAGTTCAGGGAAATATTGGATTGCTAGCTTATACGGTCTGAGTAAATTTGACGCAGAAACAGAAACTTTTACAAATTATACGCACGACAACAATAAAATCAGCAATAACATCGTACCAACGGTTTTTGAAAGCTCAGATTCAACTATTTGGGTCGGTACGGGTACCGGTTTGAACAAATACATTCCCGAAAAAGATTCGTTTATTTATTACACTTCACAAAGTCACGGTTTCAGTAATGACTTCATTTATACAATCGTTGAAGATAATAATAAAAACCTGTGGATGAGCACAAACAGAGGAATTATTAAATTTAATCCGTCTACTGAGGAAGTTACTAATTTTTCGTTGGAAGACAATCTCCAAGGCTATGAATATAATGTCGGAGCCGTTTACAAAGATGAAAACAACGAACTTTTTTGGGGTGGTGTAAAAGGACTGAATTCATTGAAATTAAATGAAATTAAAAAAAACACTTATGCTCCGAAGCCTATTATTACTCATTTCTATAAACATACTAAAAACGGTATAGTTGAAATCTTTACAGGAAATAAAAAAACGATTAATCTTGAATACATTGAAAACAGTTTTGATATTCGTTTTGCCGTTCCTGAATACTCATATCCGTCAAAAAATCATTTTAAATACAGGATAAAAGAGTCCGATTCCGAATGGACAGACTTAGGAGCTAATAACTTTATTAACTTTTTTCAGCTTTCACCCGGCACATATACATTTCAGGTCATAGGTTCAAACAGTGAAAACAGTTGGAATATTGAACCGACTTCAATTCGTATTATCATCAGTACTCCTTGGTGGCAAACAACCTCATCTTATATTATTTATATCTTAAGTTTCCTCCTGCTTATCGGCGGCGGATTTTTAATTTATAATAAAGAAATTCGAAAAGAAAATCGTATTTTACACGAGAAACAAATTGTTGCAAAAGAAGTTGAAAAACAAAAAGAACTGCTTGCAATTAAAAATAACAGCATTTCCGAAAGTATGCGTTATGCTTCAGGAATTATCAATGCTTTATTACCTACAAAAGAGCAAATCAGAAAAATTATTCCGGATTCCTTCGTGCTTTTTATGTCAAAAGAGATTGTCAGCGGAGATTTCTATTGGGTAGAAGAGACTGAAGAAAAAATATTTATTGCAGCCGTTGATTGTACCGGTCACGGAGTCCCCGGAGCATTTATGTCCATCATCGGATTAGATCTTTTAAGAAATATCACGGAAGCAGGAATTGACACACCGTCAAAAATTTTAGACCATTTAAACAGAGGCATATATTCCATGTTTCGTAATGAAGAACAAGGACATAAGTTAAAAGACGGGATGGATTTAAGCATCATCGCTATTCATAAATACAAAAATATTATTGAATTCGCAGGTGCTATGAATCAAATGTATTATATTAGAGATGATAAAATTACGGAAATTAAAGGTGATCGTTTCTCAGTTTCTCCGATTAATTATTTATCATACGGTTCTTTTACAAATCATGTTATAAATATTGAAGATAACGATATGATTTATCTTTTTTCCGATGGTTATGTTGATCAATTCGGAGGACCGGATGATAAAAAATTCAAATACAGACGCTTTCGGCATATGCTTTTAAATAATTACGAAAAACCTCTTGAAGAACAAAAAAAGATTCTTAAGCGTGTCATTAATACGTGGCGAGGAACCCTGGAGCAAGTTGATGATATTTTAGTTATCGGTATAAAGATACAAACCGACGATTAATTTCGCTTATTTATAGGTATCATAAACAGCTTTAAGTCCGCTTAAAAAATCGGTCTTATCTTTCCATCCCAGTGCATGTAATTTACTGACATCCATCAACTTTTGAAAAGTTCCGTCGGGTTTACTTTCATCCCAAATCAGTTTACCTTTAAACCCGATGACGTCGTTTTTAATCATTTCGGCAAGTTCTTTTATTGAAATATCTCTTCCCGTACCGATATTAATATGCGTGTTTCTGATCTCTCCGTTTGTAATCGGAAACTCCGGATTTTCCAAATCAAACTCATTTTTTAAAATATCTTTAAAATCAATATTTTCAGAAATAAAAACACAAGCATCTGCCAAATCATCGGCATGTAAAAATTCTCTTCGCGGGTTTCCGGTACCCCATAATTTTACGGCATTTTTTTGAATTCCGTATTTATGCAGAACTCTTACAATATCCGCTTTTTCTGCACTCCCGTCGACACCGTCAATCGGCCTCTTATTTAAATCATGTCTGACATAACAAAATACATCTTCATTCAGCGATTTTGCCAAATGCATTTTTCGAATTAATGCCGGCAATACATGCGATTTCTCCAAATCAAAATTATCGTTATACCCGTATAAATTCGTCGGCATCACAGCCAAATAATTCGTACCGTATTGCAAATTATAACTTTCAACCATCTTTATCCCTGCAATTTTGGCAACAGCATAGGGCTCATTGGTATATTCAAGCTCCGAAGTCAGTAAAGAATTTTCTTTCATCGGTTGCGGACTGTTTTTCGGATAAATACATGAACTTCCGAGAAAAATCAATTTCTTAACACCGTTCAAATACGATTGATGAATAATATGATTCTGAATTTGAAGATTCTCGTAAATAAATTCGGCTCGATAGGTGTTATTTGCAACAATACCGCCTACTTTTGCCGCAGCTAAAAATACAAACTCCGGTTTTTCTTTTTCAAAAAAATCTTTTACGACTTGTTGGTTGGTTAAATCAAATTCGGAATGAGGTGTAAACACTAAATTTTCATATCCTTTTGATTTTAAGCTTTTTACAATAGCACTTCCTACAAGCCCGTTACTTCCGGCAACATATATCTTAGAATTTTTATTCATCTTTTCTTTTTTTCTGAAAGTTCAAAATAAACTATTTTTTTTATATTTGAGAAATTATAAAAACCATACGCCTATTTAATATGCAAATTAAAAAATTCATATTCAGTCCGTTTGAAGTAAATACATACATTCTGTACGACAAATCAAAAAAATGCATTATCATTGATCCGGCATGTAACAACAAACAAGAACAAGATTTTCTCTTAAAATTTATTAATGAAAATCGTTTGAAACCGGTTAAATTGATAAATACGCATTGCCATTTGGACCATATCTTCGGGAATAAATTTATTGCGGATACCTTTAATCTGGAAACCGAAGCATCAAAAGACGAAGAATTCAACATCAGCAATGCACATAATGCCGCAAATTTATACGGAATTAAAATGGATGCACCCTACCCTATAAAAAAATATTTGAAAGAAGGCGATAAAATTTCTTTCGGTTTTTCTGAATTATCAATTTTACATGTCCCCGGACATACAGCCGGCAGTCTGGTTTTTTTAAGTAGCGAAGATAAATTCATAATTGCCGGAGATGTTTTGTTTAAAGGAAGTATCGGACGAACCGATTTACCCGGCGGCGATTATGACACATTAATCTCACAAATTAAAATAAAACTGTTCACTTTGTCGGAAGATATTGTCGTTTATCCGGGACACGGTCCCGAAACCGAAATCGGAATCGAAAAACAGACAAATCCTTTTTTTCAAAGTGAAACATACACATAGGCAAAATCCCGGAGAAATAACGTGTTTCGACCTTTATGTTTTTAAATACTTATATTAATGACAATAATCAAAGAATATACAAGCGAATTTTTTAATTTTGTATTCTAAAATTTACAGACAAAACATTCATTTTAATCTGATATTATGCATACATTTGATTTTTCTGACAGACACATCGGACCTAACGAAAACGAGATAAAAGAAATGTTATCGGTAATCGGTCTTTCTTCAATTGACGAATTAATTAACAAAACAATACCGGACAATATTTTACTCACAAAAGATTTGGATTTGGGTAAAGCTATGAGCGAATATACCTATCAAAAATACATCTCAAAAATTCTTGCTAAAAATAAAATATTCAAAACCTATATCGGCTCGGGATATTACAATACAATTACACCTTCCGTTATTTGGCGAAATATATTTGAAAATCCGGTTTGGTACACGTCTTACACACCGTATCAAGCTGAAATTTCGCAAGGCAGATTGGAAGCACTTTTAAATTTCCAAACAGTTATTACCGAACTTACCGGTTGTGAAATCGCAAACGCATCCTTGCTCGACGAAGCATCAGCTGCTGCCGAAGCCATGATTATGACGGCAAATAACCGAAACAGAAAAGACATACAAAACGGTGTAAACGTCTATTTTGTTGATAAAAATATATTCCCGCAAACACTGGATGTCCTTATCGGAAAAGCTGAACCGCTCGGAATTGAGATTGAGACCGGCGATTTTAAAACCGTTAAAATTCACGATAAAATTTTCGGTGCAATGTTGCAATATCCTGCTGCCGACGGAACACTTACCGACTTTTCTTCCTTTGCGGAAAAACTGCATGAAAAAGGCTTATTGTTAAGTGTTGCCGCCGATATTTTAAGCCTGGCAATTTTAAAGCCGCCTGCCGAATTCGGTGCCGACATTGTTTTCGGTTCTACCCAAAGACTGGGAATTCCGATGGGATACGGCGGTCCGCATGCAGCCTATTTTGCGACTCACGAAAAATTTAAACGTAAAATCCCCGGACGCATCATCGGTGTCTCAAAAGATATTCACGGAAACATTGCTTATCGCATGGCTCTGCAAACACGTGAACAACATATTAAAAGAGAAAAAGCTACCTCAAACATTTGCACGGCACAAGCACTTTTAGCTACCATGGCAGGCATGTATGCAGTATATCACGGTGAAGAAGGTTTGAAAAGTATTGCCTCTTGTATTCATTCCAAAACGTTTATACTTTCGGAAGGATTAAAAAAACTTGGTTACAAACAAGAAAATCACAACTTTTTTGATACAATTAAAATTCATCTTCCCGAAACAGTTGAAATAAAAGAACTTAAAAAAATTGCATCAAAGAAAAAAGTCAATTTTGGCTATTTGTCTGATGATGACGTAATTATAAGTCTTAACGAAACAACTTCCTTATATGATATCAATCGTATTTTAAGGATTTTTTCACTGGCTGTCGGAAAAGATGCTGCAATATTGAAAGAGATTAAAAAGGATACTTCTTTTGATAAGAAATTTAAAAGAGACGGTACTTTCTTACAACAAGATGTGTTTAAAAAATACCGTTCCGAAACCGATATGATGCGCTACATTAAGAGATTAGAACGAAAAGATATTTCTTTGACGCACTCGATGATTTCGCTCGGTTCCTGCACCATGAAACTGAATCCCGCAAGCTTAATGATGCCTTTAAGCAGTCCTTTATTGGGTGAAATTCATCCTTTTGTTCCTAAAAATCAAGTGAAAGGTTATACCGAAATTTTAGACGACTTAAAACACGATTTACTTCAAATTACCGGTTTTGATGATATTACTTTTCAACCCAATTCCGGAGCAACCGGCGAATATACCGGCTTAATGATTATTCGTGCTTACCATAAAAACAATCAGGAAGAACACCGAAAAACAGTTTTAATTCCCTCATCGGCACACGGAACCAACCCGGCCAGTGCCGTTATGGCAGGAATGAATGTTGTTGTCGTTCAATGTGATGAAAAAGGAAATATTGATGTCGAAGATCTTAAAGCCAAAGCCGAACAACACAAAGATACCCTTGCGGCATTTATGATTACTTATCCGTCGACACACGGTGTTTTTGAAAGCAAAGTGGTTGAAATGTGTCAAATTATTCACAAAAACGGCGGGCAAGTGTATATGGACGGAGCAAATATGAACGCCCAAGTCGGAATTACAAATCCGGCAACCATCGGTGCGGATCTTTGCCATTTGAACTTACATAAAACCTTTGCAATTCCTCACGGAGGCGGCGGACCCGGAGTAGGTCCCGTTGCCGTTGCAAAACATTTATCAGATTTTCTGCCCGGACATGTTACCGTTAAAACCGGCGGCAAAAAAGCAATTCATGCAATAACGGCGGCACCGTACGGCAGCGCAAGCATTTTACCCATTACACACGGTTATCTCAAAATGCTCGGAAAAGACGGCTTAAAAGCTTCAACAAAAGCAGCTATCTTGAATGCTAATTACATTGCAGCATCACTGAAAAAATATTTTGACATTGTTTACACGAATGAAACCGGTTATGTAGCTCATGAAATGATTTTGGAATGTCGAAATTTCAAACACGAAACAGACATCAGCGAATTGGATATTGCAAAACGTCTTATGGATTACGGCTTTCATGCACCGACGCTTTCATTTCCGGTTCACGGCACATTGATGGTTGAACCCACCGAAAGCGAATCAAAAGAAGCCATGGACATATTTATTCAATCCATGATTTCAATTTATAATGAAATTCAGGATATAAAAACCGGCAAAGCCGACAAAATTGATAATGTACTGAAAAATGCACCACACACGGAACAAGCTTTAATAGCAGATAAGTGGGAACATGCCTATTTAAGAGAACAAGCTGCATTTCCTCTACCGCATCTCAGAGAAAATAAATTTCAAATTCCTGTAGGCAGAATTGATGATACCTACGGTGATCGGCATTTAATGTGTACTTGCGACCCAATTGAAGATTACGAGTAACATCTCTAAACTGAATTAAATAATAAATCCTGATTTTTTATTTGGAGAATGTGTTTTGCAACGGTTTGAATATGGTGCGTTTGGCATTTCAACGCTCCAATCTTTCAATTTTCTACTATGTTTCTTTATTACTACTATCTTCAATTATAGTACTATCTGCCAAATGCACTATATTTTTTGTTGGCAACTGGGCTTTTTTTAGAATTCATACGGAAGAATAAAATTGTTTAGCCTAATATTTTCACATTTAATTTCACAATCATTTGGATCTACTAATTGGTGTAAAAATACTTCAGAAGCATTTGGGTCTTGAAAGTATATTTTTGTTTTTCTTCCTTTCAACTTATTAAACAGGTCTTTATCAATTTCTTTATTGAAATTAGGAAATGAATAACCAATTATTATTAAAATATCGGTCTCAGAAAAAATTCTTTTTGCTTCTTCTTTTGTTGTTTTTGCTAAATAATTATCTTCCCAAGCTTAATTATTAT
>Ga0164318_10007693_pt1 | contig 10447 bp, 11 predicted proteins | sample GuaBasSedimGuay9_FD_113734 | JGI IMG/M metagenome (GOLD analysis project Ga0164318, IMG submission 113734) | Subseafloor sediment microbial communities from Guaymas Basin, Gulf of California, Mexico - Guay9, Core 4571-4, 0-3 cm | ecosystem: Environmental > Aquatic > Marine > Hydrothermal vents...
AGTTCCCCGACCCCATCCAGCCAGAAAAACCAAAAAGAAACAATGGCCAGCGCAAACACATACCGTGCCTTTCGCCTGCATATCTGTGTCCACATATCTACGACCTTGCCATCTCAAAAAAGCGTCCCACAGCGATTAGACTGCCGATCGCCCCCACTATACCGCTCAACACCACGAAAGCCACCACGTAATTCCAGGGCATAAACTGCAGCTTCATCACCGCCAAGCTCAAAAAGATCGTTTTTTTTGCACAGAAAAACAAGAACCCAATATACAACACCCCGATTGCCGCTCCAGCGCTTAGCAGGCCCTGAATCATCCCTTCCACAACGAACGGCCCCTTCACAAACCAGTCTGTTGCTCCAACCAGTTTAAGAATTTCAATCTCATCTTTGCGTGAATAAATTGTCAATTTTATGGTATTGGCAACGATAAAAAGCGCTCCAAGCCCTAGTAATCCCCCCACCACAAACCCCAAGACCTTAATCATGTCTAAAGTGTTCCTGAGCCTTTCAACCCATGCCCGGCTGTACTGGACCTCCTCCACACCCTCGAGGCCTTGGAATTCACCTGCAAGTTTTTTCAGAGTTTCCAGCCGCCGCTCCGGCACGGAAATCTCCAGCTCAAAAGAGGCAGGAAGCGGATTACTGCTCAGGCCGGACAAGAGCTTTGACTGCTCTCCCAAGGCGTCTTTCAGCTCTTGAAGGGCCTTGTCTTTTGATATGTACCTGTAATCCTTGACTGCGGGGCAGTCCTTTATAACCTGCTCGATCCTTTCCAGGCCGGATCGAGTTATCCCATCATGGAGATATATTGACATACTGGCAGATCCACCCCAGTCCTGGACCCATCCATATATATTCACATAAAAAAGCACAAAGGCCCCCAAAATGAGGATCGAAATGGCCATCGTGCTCATCCCGATGAGATGTACCAACCGGTTGTTTTTTATGTTAGCAAGGGCTTGTCTGAAGAAGTACGCAAGTTGCCTCACTGTTATGCTTCCCCCACAATTTGGCCGCGGTGCAGGAGGATCTTCCTTTGAACCGTAGCGTCAAGAAGTTCCTTGCTGTGAGTCGCTATTACAACTGTAGTCCCTTTCATGTGGATGGTTCTAAACAGAAGCATTATGTCCTTGGTGAGATCGGAATCCAGATTCCCCGTAGGTTCGTCGGCCAGCAACAGCATGGGGTTTTTAACGATTGCCCGCGCGATGGCAACCCTTTGTTGCTCTCCGCCTGAAAGCTGCAGAGGAAAAAGGGTTTCCTTTTTCTCCAGGCCCAGGGACCGCAATGTTTGGTGTGTTTTTTTTCTCACAAACGACGGCCGTTCTCCCATCACCTCCAAGGCAATGGCAACGTTTTCAAACACTGTCTTATCTGGCAATAGCTTGAAATCCTGGAAAACGAATCCAATCTTCCTCCTCAGCAAGTCCAGCCTCTTACGGCTGATCCTCCCCAAGTTTATCCCGTCGATCAGGATGTGTCCGCTCGTAGGCCTATCAGCCCCGAAGATCAACCTCAGCAAGGTTGTTTTTCCTGCTCCGCTCGGGCCGGTGATAAAAGCAAATTCCCCCTTTCTTATGTGCAAATTTATATCTCTGAGTGCTACATTCCCCCCAAAAACCTTTCTAACATGGAACATTCGAATCATGGAATAGTGACCCCGGAACGGGTAGCCGCGATTACCCTGATCCTCTGTTTTTTTCAACCTTCAGGCTTTTCATGCCCGAGAAGAACCATTCGCTTCCTGGCAGCGTCCTCTTTTTGTCTTTCCCAAGCGATCCACTTACTTCTGAGTTCTTCGAGCTCCAGTTCAATCGCCTCAATCTGAGCTGCCTCTGCCTTTGGCCCCAGGGACTTGAGCTGCCTGAGCAAGGCCTTTTTCTCCCTTACTACCGCTTTAATTTTCCTAAGCTCTGCTAGTGCCCTTTGCTCCTCATCAGTGGGAATCTGAATCTTTCCCGGACAGGAATGAATTGGCAGCCCTACTTTGTCATCGCTATTCTTCATTACCCCCCTTAGGCTTGAAATCCCAACGTGTAGACCTTTAAAGTCGGTTTAATGCGCCACCTTACCATTTAAGGGGGCCTTTTTCCAGGGTGAAGTTCGTAAACTATCGGCTTGACCCCCAGACTGTGCCCTAATATTATAAATCGCTCAAGGTATCTTCTTTGGGTACTGAGCTGCAACCTCCTTTTGACCAGATAGGCCATGCTTGGACTATCTCACTTTGCTTGTGAACCAAAAAGGGAGAAGGATCAATGAAAATATTCGACGGCCTTGAGGCTTTCCTGTGGACAGACCCTGCAACCAACAACTGTAATACCTATCTTATAACAGGGGAGAAAAATATCCTGATAGACCCTGGGCACTATCACCTCTTCGGTCATGTGCTCGACAACCTGTCTTTGCACTCTCTATCCTTGGCAGACATTGACCTGGTCATCATAACCCACGGCCACCCGGACCACATCGAGGCGCTTAAGCGATTTGAAGGCTCATCGGTCCTGGTCGCAATCGGTGAGCGGGAATTTGACTTTATTAAACAAGTAGCCCCCCACTACGGTGAAGCCTTGGGTATGCCTAATTTTGAACCCCAAATCCTCCTTCGCGATGGAGACTTAGAATTAGATGGAATTAATCTTGAAGTTATAACATCGCCCGGTCACTCCCCGGGATCTATCTGTCTTTTTTGGAGGGAAAAAAAGGCCCTATTCACTGGAGACGTGGTCTTTAACGGAGGTATTGGAAGAACCGATCTTCCAGGAGGAAGCGGCGAAGAGCTCAAGTCCAGCATCCGAAGATTATCCCAGCTGGACATTGAATACCTGTTGCCAGGGCACGGAGAAATATTAGTGGGTTCCCATCATATAAGGGCCAACTTCCAAGAAATCGAAAGTTTTTGGTTTGGGTATATATGAGCTAGGCGTTGGGCGTTAGGCATGGGGCATTAGGCCAAAGGCCCAAGATAAAAGGAACAAGGACACAGAAGCCAAGATACAGGCGAAAGGCTAAAGGCCAAAGGTCAAAGGTTTTCCTTTGTCCTTGATCCCCGCCCGAAAGGGCGGGATATTCTGGCTCCTAACTTATGACTTCTTGTTAACTCAAGCTCACTCATAACTTTAGCTCACTCATAACTCATAACTTTAACTTGCTATGACACCAAAAAAAAGACACACAAGACCAAGCATTGATTTCGACCTCAGGCAGCTTGAAATCTTCTGTAAAGTGGTGGAACTCAAGAGCTTCTCCCGGGCCGCAGAGGCCGTGTACCTGGCCCAGGCATCTGTGAGCGAAAGGATCGCAACCCTCGAAGCCATGGTTGGCGCTAAATTGCTCGACCGTCTGGGACGTACCGTGGTTCCGACCGCAGCAGGGGAAATGCTTTACAAGCATGCCCTGTCCTTGCTGGAACTCAAGAGAAAGGTCTGCCTTGAGATGGAAGACTTCCTGGGGATAAAAAGAGGAGAAATTAGGGTGGGAGGCAGTACTATTCCGGGCGAGTATATCCTCCCCCGCATCATAGGGAAGTTCCACCGCGAGTTTCCAGGGATATCGGTAACCTTGATTGTTGGAGACACCCAACTCATAGAATCGAAGGTAACAGAGGGGCGGCTGGAATTGGGAGTCATAGGATCCCGTAGCTCTAACCCCAGTATTCATCAGCAGGAGCTATGGGAAGACGAGCTGGTTGTGGCGGTTCCCACTTCTCATCCCTGGGCCAAAAAGAAGTTGGTAAGCATTGAAGACCTTGTCAAGGAGCCCTTCATTGTTCGAGAGCAGGGATCAGGAACCCTTAAGATGTTCCAAGACCACTTGAGTGGGCTTGGATTCACAGGCATTGAAGGATTTAAGGTAGTGGCCTCTCTTGGGTCTTCCACCGCGGTTAAGGAGGGCATAAAATCAGGGCTTGGTGTTTCGGTTTTGTCAGAGCGGGCCGTCGAAACTGAGGTAAAGGCTGGAATTCTAAAGCCTGTCAAAATAAAGGGATTGCCCATGAAGCGAAAGTTCTATCTCATCCAGGACAAAAGAAGGGAGGCCTCTCCCCTGTGCAGGACAATGGTGGATTTTTTAATAAAGGGGATTTAGAGGAATCAGATGATGGAAACAGGAGATATAGTAGACTATAGGGGCGACTGCTGAAAGGCCTATTTGGACGTAGGTTTATGTCTCAGGATATTGCACCCCGGTGAGTCCTTTGCATTTATCATAGAGCTTGAGAAGCTTGAGAAAATAAAGAAGGTGATCCAGCATAACCAAGGAGAAATAGTCGCTCAAGAAGATCTGCCCAATGCTGTCAAGCTGACAGTAAAAAAGGTTTAGAGACCGCCTTCTTTTACGAACTTCCTTGCCTCTTTTTCCAGCCACGTGAGCCACGACCTGACCGTAGCTAGCTTCAGGGAATACACTAATAGATGGTATTGATCCTTTTCCCTTCTTCTAAGGGACATCAAGGTCGCCCTGCGCTCTCGCAGCACCCGAGCCTGTTCTTCCACCAATTTCTCCCCCCAAGGAAAATCATGCGTCTTGATAAAATATAGTTTTGCGAGAAACTCCACGCGCAAGTCCCTCACATGCTCTGATGGCCTTCTGGTCCATTCTTTAAACCTCTCTTCACCCTTCTTGGTAATGGAAAAGATTCGCTTCGAAGGTCTTGTCTCCTGATGTTTTACCCAGCTTTTCACAAGCCCGTCTTTTTCGAGCCGCTTCAGCACTGTATATAACTGGCTGGTGCCCACGTACCAGCTGCGCCCCAGGGACTGCTCCAGAAAGCTAATTATCTCGTATCCATGCCTGGGCCCTGAAAACAGCGCCCCGAGAAGAACATATTCTGTTGCTGCACGGGTTTTCATAGGCTAGCTATCAGTTGTCAGCTTTCAGCAATCAGCTTTCATTTTGCTTTTCACCTTTTTCCTTTAACCTTGCTCCTTTACACACCGACTAGGTTTCTGGCTGCCATCTCCTTTGCTTTCTATTTGCCAAACGGACATATGGGATAATGGCACTTTTCACAGTTCAGGCAAAGACCGCCGTGGGCCATCTCCGCCAAGGTCCTTCGCGTTATTTTCTCCCCTGCCAGCACCCTAGGTAGCATAAGGTCGAATATAGTGGCCTTGTAATAAAGAACACATGCTGGCAATCCTAGAACAGGGATCCCCTTCACTCTCGCGTAAAGGAACATCGCCCCGGGCAGAACAGGACTCCCATAGACTAGGTCTGTAGCGCCAGCCTCGCTAATACCCACCCTACTAACGTCATCCGGGTCAACACTCATACCTCCGGCCACGAGAATGAGCTCCATGCCTTTTTCAGCATAGTTAATTATTGCATCCCTTATAATGTCCTTTTCATCAGGGCAGAATGTGATTTCCTCCAAGGGGCAGTCAAATTCTCCAAGCTTTTTTCTTAGGATGGGCGCGAACTTGTCGTTTATCCGGCCGTAATATACCTCGTTACCTGTAATAACAGCACCGGTCCTCATTTTCGCGAACTTTTTGACTGAAAAAATTCCACCCGCCTCCTTCGCTACCCCAACGGCCTGAAGCAGAGACTCTTCCCGTATCACCAAAGGGATAGCCCTGGTGCCTGCCACGGCATCTCCCTCGCGCACAACGTCATTGTTATGCCTTGCAGAGCACGTCACATCAGGCACCATATTGAATTCCGTTAAGGCCTCCACATTGACCTTTAAGAGCCCTGCAACAGAGGCTCTCAAGGTTATCTTTCCCTCGGCCGGCTTTCCGTTATGCTCAACATTAGTTCCGCACAGGGCGTCTGCCAACATCAGTGCCGCGTCATCCTCGTGATATTCTCCTTCAGAGATATGCAGGACAAACAAATGCTCCTTGCCCAGTCGCCTCAGGTGAGGCAAGTCCTCTTCCCTTACGATATGGCCCTTCTTAAAGGCTGGTCCCTTGAACTGGCCGGGCCTGATTTCCGTAATATCATGAGCAAGGACTTTTCCTACTGCTTGCTCAAGGGGAATGATTTCCGCCATTGACGGGAACTTGCTCCTTAGGGTGGCTTCGCTTCTCATCTGGGTTTCTCTCCCTCTTCCTTTTGAATATTGCAAATTGGAATAATTGATAGCAGAATAGCTATCCATAGTCAAAAAAATTCCGCATCCTATCTAGAATGCGGAACATTAGCTTTGAGTTAAACTGTTACAGGCTCTAGCCCTCCACGCGCTCCAGAAACTCAACCCCTCTGGTCTCACCCAGTTCAGCAGCTCTCTCCCAGTCCCGCCTTGCCATTTCCTTGTCACCAGTCTTCCACAACAAAAAGCCCCTTATCACAAGGGACTTGGCATCCTCTAGACCAAGGGCAAGGGCCCTATTGTAATCCTCTAGAGCCTCTTGCAATAGCCCTTCTCTCGCGTGCGCCAGCCCCCTATTATGGTAAAACAGCGGTATGTCTGGGTTCAGCCCAATCGCCTTCGAATAGCTTTCGACCGCCTCCCTGTAGCGACCCATCTTCAGGAGGCAGTTTCCAGTATTGTAATGAAGCCAAGGGTCATCTTGCAGCCCTTGTGCTGCCTTCAAGTAGTCGCTGTGGGCTTCTTCATATCGCCCCATCTTACCAAGGGTGGTCCCCCTCAGGAAATAGGCGTTCATATCTTCGGGCCTGAGATTAACGAGCCTGTCAAAGTCCTCAAGTGCGCGCTCATAGTCGCCCACGTATCGCAGGTAAGTAACCCCTCTGTTCCGGTAGGCATCAGCATAACTTTCCTCAAGTTCCAGGGCTCTACTGTAATCTTCAATGCCCTCCTCGATTTGCCCCATCTTTACCTTGCTGCTCGCCCTGTTATGATAGGCAACCGCGCTGAATGGATCAAGCTCGATGGCCCTATTGTAATCGGCAACTGCTTTTTCATAGTCCCCCAAATAAAAGTGGGCCGCCCCCCGGTACAAGAGCGCCTCCACTTCCTGCTTGTGCTGCTCTATCAACGAGGTGTAGATCTCTATGGCTCCATGGTAGTCCCTCAGGGAAAACAGTTCTTTGGCCTTTTTGAAGGATTCCTTGATCTCTTCATGCTCTTCGGCTGGCTCTTCCCCGGCCCCTTCTCCTATTACAGCCTTAATCTTTGCCAGTTTTACTTCCTGCTCAAGTCTCTGAACCTCTTTCAACGCCTCTTCGGCCTGCAATCTCGCCTTGTTCAATTGCTCAATCTTGTCGTCGAGTTCTTGAACCAGATTCACGGCCTTGGAAATTTCCTCGGGATCTGCCACGAGGCGAGCCTTGAGATAGTATGTTCGGCCTTCGAGTTTTTCTTCAAGGATCTCCCTTGTCATAAGTTCCTTTGCCACACTGAACAGATCATTCTCATCCAGGTTCTTTGAGCCGGTGGGAGCCTCGATCTTTATAAACTGGGCCAATTCTTCCATGGCCAACTTGTCCACGTTTGATAAGGCCGCAGTACGATATGATTCGATCCCGGCATATCCAAGGTCGGGTATTCTGTGTTCCTTTTGAAATGTGAACGTTCCCGCTAAGGAAGATCTACCGGTGATGAGGTACAGGGCAACGTTTGCGAGAATCCTATGATAGTCACCACCATGACCGAACGTGGCCTCTGGGTTGGGTATGTGGTCAACCATCTGCTCACATCTCCTTGTCGTTCGGTAAAAAGACTTGCAAAAGGGTGTCTTGGCACTTCATTTGGCCCGGCCTTTCCTTCTCGTGCCTGGGTTGTCCCCGGCTACGGGTTTGCCTGTTAGGTTATCTGATCCTGCAGGGTGGAACCCGACCCCGTATTTCACCAGCAGATCAAGCATGGCCTCTTCGAGCACGTCATTAATCGGCCGCTCCAGGTCAATGGCCAATTTCTTGAACTCTTTTAGGAGATCGTTCCTGACTTGCGTTGAAAACATCTTCTTTTTCATGGCTTGATTTCATAACATACATAAAAAAAGATGTCAATATATTTTTTTTATCATTTTCTCTTGATTACTCGTTTATTTGCTATTTCTATTTATTTAAATTTCTTTTCTCATTGGAATTAAATAATTTGACATCTTGATATAAAGATAATTTGATAAAACATCCTATCACTGTCACCGAGTCAATGTTTAACCGTACTCTCCCATTGCAAATTCAGAGGAAAAAGCGGTAAGCTATATATATTTAAGGAGACGAATATGTGCCTTCTGGTCTTCGCATATAAATTCCACCGCGACTATCCCCTGGTGCTTGTAGCCAACCGCGATGAGTATTATGACAGGCCTACTGCGCCTGCCCGGTTCTGGGAGGACTTTCCCCATCTTCTGGCGGGAAAAGACCTAAAAGGTGGAGGTACGTGGCTCGGTGTCACCAGAAGCGGCCGTATTGCCGCTATAACAAACTATCGTGACCCAAGGAATCAAAAAACGGGAGCGCCTTCCCGGGGTATGCTTGTGAGGGATTTTTTGGTTGGAGGACAAACCCCTCTTGAATACCTTGAGTCTTTGGCGCAGAGAGCGGATCAATACAACGGGTTTAATCTGATTGTGGGAGACAAGGAAGGCCTTTACTGGTACTCTAACAGGGGCCCGGGGATAAGAGGCCTGGAACCTGGAATACACGGGCTCAGCAACCACCTCCTGGATACTCCCTGGCCCAAGGTCGTGAGAGCAAAGGAGGCGCTCTTGGATCTTCTTAGTGGTGACCGCTTCCCTGCCGATGAAGAGTTTTTCAAGCTTTTGTTAGACCAAACCAGACCCCGCGACTCGGAGCTCCCCGATACCGGAGTTGGTCTTGAATGGGAAAGAATACTTTCGCCCATTTTCATAACCAGCCCGGTGTACGGTACAAGGTCTTCCACCTTGGTATTCATGCATGCAAATGGAAAGGTACGGTTCGTAGAAAGGTCCCACGACAAAGAGGCACCCAATCCCAGGGTGAGAGAGTTCAGTTTCACTCTCGACCAAGGATTTATCTAGTCATCCTGGCCCTGAAATAATCACCGAAAATGAGTAGAATGCTTTTTTCATGAGGGGGTTGCTACACCCCTGTCCCTCAGCTTGCTCATGAAAAGATTTTCTATCTCCTCGAGCCTTTCCTTTGACTTTGCCTCAAATCTCAAGACCAGCACGGGCTGCGTGTTCGAGGCCCTGATGAGCCCCCATCCATCCCCAAACAGCACCCTGGCCCCATCAACATCGATCACCTTGTAATCCTTCTTGAACTCCTCTGCCAGCTCGGCCACCACCTGGAACTTCTTGTCCTCCGGACAATCAATCCTTATCTCCGGGGTGTTAACCATCTCCGGCACACCTTCGAGGAGATCCCCGACTGACTTGTCCGTATTGGACAAGATTTCCAACAACCTGGCTCCGGCATAAATGGCATCATCGTACCCAAAATACCTTTCAGCAAAGAACAGGTGACCGCTCATCTCGCCGGCCAGCAGCGCACCTTCCTCTTTCATCTTGTTCTTTATGAGGGAGTGACCGGTCTTCCACATTATGGGCTGGCCCCCGTTTTTTTCTATGTCATCATACAGCACCTGGGAGCACTTCACTTCGCCAATGATCTTCGCTCCTGGATACCGTTTAAGGAGATCGCGGGAAAAAATGATCATCAACTGGTCTCCCCAGATTATCCTTCCCTCGCTGTCAATAACCCCGATGCGGTCGGCATCCCCGTCAAAACCTATGCCTACGTCCGCACCTGTTTCCTTTACCTTGGAAGTCAACGCCTTAAGGTTTTCCGGTATTGTGGGATCTGGGTGGTGGTTTGGGAATCGGCCGTCAGGCTCGCCGAACAGTGACACCACCTCGAAACCCAACCCTTTGTAAAGGGGTTCTGCAACGGGCCCTGCCACCCCGTTTCCCGAATCAATTACCACTTTTCTCTTGTGTTCGCCCACCCGGATGGTTTTATTAACGTAATCAATGTACGGACTTACTACGTCGGCCTGCTCCATCCGTCCCTGGCCATCTGCAAAGGAACCGGATTCAGCGATCTTCCTTATCTCCTGGATCTCAGACCCATAAATACTGGCATGACCCAGGCACACCTTGAAACCATTGAACTCCGGGGGATTGTGACTCCCCGTAATCTGTACCCCTCCTTCTACATCCAGGTGGTGAAGGGAAAAATAGAGCAATGGCGTTGGCACCATGCCTATGTCAATAATTTCCATACCGGTACTCATCAAGCCATCAGCAAGTCCTTCAAACAGGGAAGGTGAACTTAGCCTGCAATCCCTCCCAAGAGAGATCCTTTTCACGCCTTTCTGATTATAATAGGTGCCCATGGCAAGGCCTAGTTGCCTGACGGTTTCCTCGTTCAATTCCTCCGGAACTATCCCCCTGATGTCATATTCTCGAAAGATGTGCGCTTTCATAGCAGATTCTCCTTTCCTGACTCCTTTAGTGCATCCACAATCTTCCTGATGTCTTGGGCGCGGTCCAGGTCCGCCACCAAGATGCTATCATCAGTGTCCACAATAAGGCAGCGCTCCA
>Ga0164318_10007694_pt1 | contig 10446 bp, 12 predicted proteins | sample GuaBasSedimGuay9_FD_113734 | JGI IMG/M metagenome (GOLD analysis project Ga0164318, IMG submission 113734) | Subseafloor sediment microbial communities from Guaymas Basin, Gulf of California, Mexico - Guay9, Core 4571-4, 0-3 cm | ecosystem: Environmental > Aquatic > Marine > Hydrothermal vents...
AATTTCCTGCCATTCTCCAATCCTTCTATATACATAGCAACAAATTTTGTTTCATCATCATGCTTAAAATATTCAAGCATGTCAATCTCATCAACATCAGCTTTATTTCCATAGGAAACAAATTTTGATACTCCTGTAAAAGGAGTAAGTTCCTCAAGCAGACCAATCCCAAATGTTCCAGATTGAGTTAGTATGGCAAGATTGCCCGAAGAAGGAAGTTCAAAATTTGTTTGGAAAAAGGTATTAAATCCATTTTTTGCGTTAAAGACGCCTATGCAATTTGGACCAATTATGCGTATGCCATTTTTCTTTGCTTTCTCAACCATTTTCCTTTCCAAATCTTCATTTCCAACTTCCTTAAAACCACCTGATACAACAACCATACTCTTTATCCCTTTTTTAGCACACTCTTCTATTACTTCCAAAATATGCTTGGATGGTAAAGCATAGATGGCAAGCTCTACGTCTCCATCTATTGTTGAAAGGGATGGATAGCATGGTATACCCAAAATTTCTTTTGCATGAGGGTTTATGGGATATACCTTCTTTACCTTACTAACATTTTTAACTATTTCATATCCTATTTTGCCAGGATGAGAGGAAGCCCCAACTACTGCAACACCTTCTGGATCGAAAAAAGGTCTCATATGAAACTATTCTTCTCCTAGTATTATCACATCTCTCACAGATTTTACTGATTCAAATGGGAAAAGCAAATATCCTTGCTCATCTTGATGATAAAGGCGCGGGTCAATTTTATCAGATGGCTCAACCAATATGTTCTCCAGTTTCCCTGTTTTCTCATTTACAGTTATGTTGCGCAGTGTTCCTATTACCATGCCTTCACTACTCATGACTCTTTTGCCTCTTAATTCATTCTCCATTACCTTCATTTTTCCACCTTTTTGAATACACAGACACCTTTTTAACTTTATCTTTTTTTACATCACTTCTATTCCTTTTGCTATCTCTCTCTTTGCTATTCCCTTACCAAGTTTATTTGCTATTTCTTTATAATATTCAATCATTTCATCATCAACAGACGGATGAACTTTTTCCAATGCCTTCATGAAATGCTCCCTTTTTACCTTCTTTGTTTCTCTGTTCTCTCGCAATGCAATCATTGCTGCCTCCCTGCAAATTGCCTCTATGTCTGCACCAACATATCCCTCGCTCATCTCGGCAAGCTCTTCAATATCAACGTCCTTCTCAAGAGGCATGTCCTTAGTATGTATGGAATATATTTCCTTCCTAGCTTCTTTATCAGGCTGTCCCACCATGATTAATTCATCAAATCTCCCTGGGCGAAGTAGGGATGAGTCTAAAATGTCTGGTCTGTTTGTTGCCCCTATGATGACAACGTCGCTCATCCTCTCCAGTCCATCCATGGAAGTAAGCAATTGATTGACAACTGTTTCTGTAACTCGAGAGCCCTCATACATTCCTCTCCTTGGAGCAAGTGCATCAATCTCATCTAGGAAAATGATAGAAGGGGCTGACTGCTTAGCCTTTTTGAATATCTCTCTAACAGCTTTTTCACTCTCTCCGACCCATTTTGAAAATACCTCAGGTCCTTTTATTGATAAAAAGTTTGCATTCGATTCTGTTGCAACTGCCTTTGCCAGCATTGTTTTTCCTGTGCCAGGAGGTCCATATAATAAAATTCCCCTTGGAGGTCTTATTCCCAATTTTTTGAACATTTGCGGATCCGTTAATGGCCATTCCACCGCTTCCTTCAATCTTTGCTTCACCTCTTCCAGCCCGCCAATGTCCTCCCACTTTACCTTGGGAATCTCAATGAGAACTTCCCTCAACGCAGAAGGCTCTATTGCCTTATGAGCATCCCTGAAATCATTCATTTTTACTTCCATTTTTTGCAAAATTTCTGTTGGAATTGGCTTGTCCAAATCAATCTCAGGCAAGTAACGGCGAAGAGCATTCATTGCAGCCTCTCTTGCTAAAGCAGCAAGGTCAGCACCTACAAATCCATGGGTTACATCTGCCAAATAATCCAAATCAACATCCTTTGCCAGAGGCATTCCTCTAGTATGTATTTCCAATATCTCCTTCCTTCCCTTTCTGTCAGGAACACCAACTATTATCTCCCTATCAAATCTTCCAGGACGGCGTAAAGCAGGGTCAATGGAATCAACTCTGTTTGTTGCTCCTATTACAATAACTTTCCCCCTTCCTTTTAATCCATCCATAAGGGTGAGCATTTGTGAAACAACTCTCCTCTCCACCTCTCCATGAACCTCCTCTCTTTTAGGGGCAATAGCATCAATTTCATCAATGAATATGATGGATGGCGAATTCTTTTCCGCTTCTTCAAATGTCTTCCTCAAATTCTCCTCGCTCTGTCCATAAAATTTGCTCATTATTTCTGGACCATTAATAGTAAAGAAGCTTGCTCCTGATTCATTTGCAACAGCTTTAGCAATCAAAGTTTTTCCTGTTCCAGGAGGACCATGTAACAAAACACCTTTTGGAGGGTCTATGCCCAATCTTTCAAACAGCTCAGGGTGCTTCAAGGGCAATTCAATCATTTCCCTTATCTTCATTATTTCTTCCCTTAACCCCCCTATATCTTCATAGCTCACCTGTGGAACACGTAGCATCTCCTCCTTTATCGGCTCCTCTTTCACAATAATCTCCGTTTCCTCTCCAATGCTTACAATCTCATGAGGATCTGTCTTCACAACACCAAAGGGCAGAGAATTTCCAAATAATGCAATTCCAGGAACAACTATCGTATCTCCAGCGTTCACGGGTCTCTTAAGCAAACCTCTCTTAACCAAATGCTCTATTCCCTGTCCAAACTGAATACGCTGACCCTGAGAAATTGCAGGTGCCATTATAACCCGCTTTGCCACCTTAGGAATGATTTTCCTGACAATAACCTTATCTCCAATTCCAACTCTAGCATTTTTTCTTGTGAGATTATCTATTCTTATAATTCCCTTGCCCTCGTCGATAGGGCGGGCTCGCCAGACGACGGCGGCTGTCTTCCTCCCTCCTTCTATCTCAATGATATCTCCTGGCGATATGTCCAGTTCTATTCGGCTCTTTCCATCGAGGCGGGCTCTTCCTGAGCCCACATCCTGGGATAATCCTTCTGCAACTTTCAATACTATTTCTTTCATGCTTATCCCTTTATTACACACGTTATATTAAGATATTGCGATTAAAAAATGCATATTTAATGTTCTATATAAAACTTTCTCACCACTCGCGGAGACGGTATGTCCCTCCTTCTATCTTTATTGGCTTTCCATTTACCAGTGCATCGGAAAGTTTTTTCCTTGCTGATGAAAGGTCATTCCATAATGTTTTTTGAGAAATACCCATATGGACTGCTGCTTCCATCTGGCTCATTCCCAGGTAATCAACGAGGCGGATTGCCTCAAATTCCTCAACCAGCAATACAATGGCATCTTCTTCTGGCATATTCATTGGCTTGTAATAGGTAGCAGGAGGCATATTGCCAACCCACCTAGGGCAGCGATTTCTTCCTCGCCTTCGCATAAAAGTATATGGAAGAGGAAATATTTAAATTAATCACTTGCAAAAACATCAAGTTTTGTCTGTCCCTCCAATTTTTTAATTTTATCCTCTTTCCCAAATTCCTCTTTAAGGCGATATATATGCTCATACATTTTCTTTTCTTTCCTTTTGCTGCTCCAATAATATGCTTCATCTCTAGAACCTTTCATAATCAAAATTTTTACCTCTCCGGGCAATCCATCGCGGGCGGTTCTTCCCTTCCTTTGTATGAATCGAATGGCAGAAGGAACAGGTTCATAAAATAAAACCAAAGAGGTGGCAGGAATATCTATGCCTTCTTCCCCGATACTTGTTGAAATAAGAACATTGTATTTTCCCTGCCTAAAAGCATCTAATGTTTTCTTTTGCTTATCTTGGCTCATCCCATTTCCGCTTCCTTTCGCCTGACCAATGAATTTTGTTGCTTTTATCCCTTCCATTTTAGATAATTCAGAAAAAAGGAAGTCAATGGTATCTCTATATTCTGCAAATACAATGACCTTTCCATTTGGATGCTCTTTAAAATGATTTTCCAAAGCTTTCTTTGTTGCTTCCAATTTTGGATTTTTTTTGAAAGAAAAGATAGCATCCCTTATCTGTCTGTACTCCTTTCTTTCTCTTATTTTCTTTGCAGATTTTGTGTCATCAATCTCAAGTTTTTGGATGTATTTTCTTGCTGCCTCTATTCCCTGGCTTGTGAGCATATCCTTTAAGTGGGCAATTTTTATTGCTGAAGAAACAATGCTTATTGCAGTATAAAGGGTTCCTCCTCTCTCTCCTAAATCTCTCTGCATCCTTTGCTGTATGTCTATAAGCACTTTTTTACTCAATTTTTTTGGAGAAAGATATTCTGCCTGCCTTGTATATCTTTTTAATTCTGAAAGAAAATGGGAAAGCAATAAATCAATTTTTTTTGATATGAGCTTTATCTCAGATGGCATTTCCATTATAACCCATCTCATCCATCTCTTTGGAATGTAAGGAGAAACATCAGCATCATTTTCAGTCCTTATTTCTAAATGATTTATGTGTAAATTAATCAGCACTTCCTTTAATTTTTTATAATCACTTCCAGGTGATGCAGTTAAGCCAAGAATTTGTGCATTATGGAAAGCATCTGCTATTGCAACATATGCATAGTTTCCTACTGCACGGTGGGCTTCATCGAAAATAATAAGGCTGAATTTATTGCGCTCAATTTTATCCAAATCATTTTTTATGGTTTGAGGTGTTGCGATAATTATTTCATTTTTATCATATACTTCCTTTCTTTTTTTAGGAGGTATTTCCCCAGTAACAATGGCAACGTTATCAATTGTTGTAATTTTTTTTATTGATTTCAAATGCTGCTCGCATAATGGTTTTGTTGGAGCAAGAAAAAGAATTTTTCCTTTTTTTATTTTATGAACAATGAGAAGTATGGCAATTATTGTTTTTCCTAAGCCTGTTGGCAAAACAACCAATGAATTTTTGTTTTTTATTGCTTCAAAAATTGATGTCTGGTAAAGCCTTTTTTGAATGAGATTTTGTTTTATGCCCTCCATTCTTATATATTCCATTTCTACATTCTCCCCAATATGGCAATATGGGCAATTAAAGCTTCTATCTGAATTCTTTCATTACTTCCCTCTACAATGCGAAACTCTGCCTCTCCTATTTTTTCCACAATCTCCGCCTTTATTCTCTCTGCTACGGGCAAATCAAAAACGCTCTCATGCATTCCATTCAATATGTCCTCTCCCGATAAACCATATTCAATGAGCAATTTATCTAAAATTGCCCTTGCTTCAATAAAATTTCCTCTTAAAGCTATCTCCAGCAATTTTTTTGCTTCCTCTGGCTTTGCTGTTGCAGTCGTTTTATAAATAACTTCTGCATCTATTGTTTTTGATAAACTGGCGGAAACTTGCAATGCATTTATTGCTTTTCGTAAGTCCCCTTTTGCAACATACATCAATGCATCCATACCATCATCTGTTATGTTTAGCCCTTCTGCTTCTGCAATTTTGTTTAAATGTGCCTTCATATCTCTTTCATTTATTGCAGAGAAGCGGAATACAGCGCATCTTGATTGAATTGGCTCAATAATTTTTGATGAATAATTACAGGATAAAATGAACCTGCATGTATTGGTATATTTTTCCATTGTTCTCCGCAGAGCAGCCTGAGCATCAGAGGTTAAAGAGTCAGCTTCATCCAAAAAAATGATTTTAAATGATGCATTCCCCAAAGGAGCTGTTCTCGCAAAATTTTTTATTCTGCCCCTTACAACATCAATACCACGCTCATCACTTGCATTCAACTCCTCAAAATTTTGCCTCCATGCCTCGCCAAATATTTCCTTCGCAATGGCAATGGCGCAAGTTGTTTTTCCTGTACCAGCAGGTCCAGCAAAAAGCAAATGAGGTATATTTCCAGATTTTGCATATGCCCTCAAACTTTCAACTACGCCTGGCTGTCCAACCACTTCATCCAGGCGCTCAGGGCGATATTTCTCCACCCACAAATCATCCATAGTATGGAATAACCTTCTCTCTTTAATCTTTTCCTATTGCCTTTAGTTTTGATTCCATCGTAGCATCTTTATCCAGCCTATGGTCTATGCGCAGGTCAACATGTATTCTCCTTGCTCCCATGGATATTAAAGCTTCATGACATTTTTTAACTACACTAAAAATTTCATCCAGTGAGGGTGCTTCCATAACTGTTGACATTGCTCCTGTTTTGCTTTTTATTCCAGATTTTTCTATTATGGCTATAACTTCCTTCACATATTTACTTACAGAAACTCCTTCTGAAGTCGGAAAAATGGCAAATTCTGCGATTATCATATTCCTTAAATTTCTTTTCCTATAAATTTTTTGCCATGTTGCACAGATTTAACCATAGCCTTCGTTATCCCACAACATGCTGGAATTTTTTGTATTTTGTATCCTTTATTTATTGCATATTCCATCGCCTTTTTTGATGGAACCGCTATGCCAACAACGCCCAAATCTATTGCCATTTTTTCAATTTCTGGCGAGCGAGGGCGCATACAACCCAAAGCAACTTCCATGCCTTTTGCCTCTCTCATTACTCCTTTTATTTGCTCAATAGGAGGTATCTTTATCTCTTCAAATGGTGTATTTTTTGTTTTGCAAATAATGTTCAATACAACCCTTTTAATTGAAAATTTTTTAATAATTTTTAAAGCATCATATTCTCCAACAATTTTCCCATAATGCAATCCTATAGTGATGTGAGGAGTCACACTAATTCCTGCTTCAATTAAATTTTTTAGAGTATCAATGCCCATTGCTTCCTTCAATCCTATTACCTCATGGGCAGTTTCCTCACTTCCAATAACATCAACAAAGGCAATATGGCAAGCTTCGGCAATTTCGTTTGCTAAGTTATCATCTACAAATCCAGGATGTATTGCAATAATAAGATTCGTTTCTTCTTTTATTTTTTTTAATGCCCTCGTCATTTTCCTCAGATTAATAATTTCCCCGCTTTCATTGCATCCACCGCTGACCAAAATTCCTTTCCCTCCTTTTTTTTCTAAACTCTTGCAATAAGAAATTAAATTCTCTGGTTTGCTAATCTGCTCCATTCCTTTTAGGTAATTCCCCATGCAATGTTTGCACATGAGCACGCATTCTGAAATTGAAATTGGAGGGAAAAAGGGCTTTGGATAATAAGCATTTAAAATCATCTTATTTTCAAAAAATTTTTAAAAATTTCTTCCCCATATTCAGTATGCTCCACTTCCGGATGGAATTGCAGACCATAAAAAGGTTTTTTCTTATGTTTCATTGCCTGTATTTTGCAGTTATGGGAGGAAGCAAGCAACTCAAATTCTTTGGGCAATGAAGTAACCTCATCATTATGAGACTCCCATACAATCATTTTTTTTGGCAGACCATCAAATAAATCATTTTTTTCTATGACTTCAATTTCAACTTTCCCAAATTCTGGAATTTTTGATGGGGAACATTCACCTCCAAAAAATCTTGCCATATATTGATGACCTGCACATATTCCTAATATAGGCATATCAGCCTTTTTTAAATATTCCCCACAATTTCCCAACTCACCACTTAAACCTACTCGTGTTGCTCCACCAGATAAAATTAAAGCATCAGCATCTGAAATTTCATCAAAAGGAAGGGTATTTGGAACAATTTTCGCTTCAACGCCAAGATATCGCAGCGTCCTCCACTCACGATGTGTCCATTGTCCCCCGTTGTCGATAACGTAAACTTTCATGGAATGCAATCTGTTCGCCCATTTTAAATTTTCTTCTATGATATATCCCCACAACCACAGTGAACTTCATATATGGCTGAGTAAAGGTCATCTATACCTTCTCCTGTTTTGGCAGAGATGAGCAATGGGCGCTGAAGAATGCTTGTATATTCCACATACTCCACCAAACCTTTTGCAAGACTGAGTAGAGCATCACCCTTTTCCAGCATTTTATCAATATTTTCTTTTTCCATAAAATTCAGCAATTTTTCTTTGTTTACCAAATCCACTTTATTTATTGCAGTGAGCAGAGGAATTTCCAGGCGGAGATTGATAATCGCATTTTGTGCCAGCAAAGCAAGGTAATTCTCTATAGAGGATGCTTCCATGGCATCAATTACGAATATGCCAGTAACGATGTCATGCAAAAGCAATTTTTTAACAATTTTTTTTCCATAATCGTGATATAGGAATATTTCCAGCTGTCCAGGAGTGTCTACAACCTTTATTTCATCCCCTTCATCAATCCATTTTTCCTCATCTGCTATCATTTCCATGCTTTTCAACAAAGCACCATTTATTCCCAAGGAATATTTCTTCTGTATATCCTCTGTCCTTATCCATTTTCTTATATCAACATCTGCCTCTGTATCACTTGCAGGGTCAAGGTTTATGGAAATGGTATTGAATTCCTTCAGTTTTTTAACTAAAGTAGTTTTCCCGGAGCCAGCAGGTCCTAAAATTATAACAAACATGAGATTACATAGGATACATAATTTTGAGGGCAGTGACAACCACTGCAGTAGCTATAGCCATGACAATAACCACCTTTGGATCAATCTTCACTCCTGTCTTTTCTTCCTCAAAATATCTGATTAAACCAGCAGCAGATTGAAATCCTCTATTGTCCTTCCTCTTTGCCATGGTAATATAAATGCACAGCAATATTTATGTGTTTTGGAGGTAAATTTTAATTCTCTTTTTCATTTTAAAAGTATGGAGCCTATCATTATATTATGTACGTGTAAAGAAGAAGATGCAGAAAAAATAGTAAATGAATTGCTCACAAAAAAATTGATTGCATGTGTTAATTCATTCCCTGTAAAATCCTTTTTCTGGTGGAAGGGAAAGATGGAAAAGGAGGAGGAGATTCTTCTCATGATGAAGTCATCTGAGGAAAAATGGGATGCTATCCAGAAGGAAATAAAAAAAATTCATTCATACGAAGTTCCAGAAATAATTTCAATTTCAATTAAAAATTGTCTGCCAGATTATCTAAAATGGATGGAAAGTGTGGTGAAATGAAAATTATTACTCTCACAACAGATATTGGATGGAAATATGCTGCTCAGATGAAGGGGGTTATCCTATCAATAAATCCAGATGCAAAAATTATAGACATTACCCATGATATATCCCCTCAAAATATCTTGGAAGGGGCATTCATTCTTTCTCAAGCATTGCCTTACTTTCCCCCAGCAATTCATATCGGGGTTGTTGACCCCGGGGTGGGTACAAAAAGAAAGGCGATAATCGTAGAATGCAAAAATTCTTTTTTAGTTGGACCCGACAATGGATTACTTATACAAGCGGCAAAGAAAATGGGCATAAAGGCAGTGTATGAGATTACTGAAAAGAAATACATGATGGATAACATATCTCCAACCTTTCACGGTAGAGACATTTTTGCCCCGATTGCCGCCCACCTTTCTTTGGGGAAAAAAGCAGGCACAATGGGAAAAGAAATTTATGAATATAAAGAAATTGATTTTGGAAAAGTTAAAAGGAGAGGAGATGAGGTGAAGGGGGAGATAATTTTTATTGACTCCTTTGGAAATTTAATAACAAATATTCCTATGGAGATATTAAATTTAAAACAAGGGGATTTGGTAACAATTAATATTGGCAATAAAGAAGTAAAAGCAAGATATTTTTTAGCATATGGATATGCAGAAAAAGGAGAAATCTTGATAACCAATTCAAGCTTTGGATTTTTGGAAATTTCATGCAGAGAGGGAAATGCATCCTCAATGCTTCATGTTAAACACAATGAAAGCATTGTTTTAAAAAGAAGTGCGTAAAGATTATAACAGCGTTTGCCATTATAATTTGATTACCATGAAAAAGAAAATATTTGGCATTATGGTCTTTGTTATTTTAGTAATGGGAGGATTTGCAAGTATTGCAGGAGAGGTAGCAAAAAAGAATAATACTTCCCGGCCAGAAATGGAAACTACGGAGCAATCCCATGCAATGGAGGTATCTGCACAATTCAAAGAGCCATATATTGTTGACAACGGAGATTATTCCACAATCCTCCTACAAGGAGCTAAATCGTACATGCAGGAAGGTTATCCAATGTTACCTTATGAAATAAAGGTAATGACTTTTCCATTTGGAACAAAGATTAAAGGCATTGAGGTAGAGGTGGGAGAAATAACAACGAAGCAATTAGACAAAAAAATACAACCCGCATCAAATCCAGTACCAGTTGGAATGGAAAATGTTGAAGTAGAGGCAAAGGAAGGAAGCATATATCAAAGCAATGAAGCTTATCCTTCTGATTGGATTAGCTACAACATTGGTGCAGGAATTGAAAATGGAAGGCATGTAATTTTTCTTTCAATACATGCATTTCCATGCAGATATATTCCTGCAAAAAATGAATTA
>Ga0164318_10007695_pt1 | contig 10444 bp, 9 predicted proteins | sample GuaBasSedimGuay9_FD_113734 | JGI IMG/M metagenome (GOLD analysis project Ga0164318, IMG submission 113734) | Subseafloor sediment microbial communities from Guaymas Basin, Gulf of California, Mexico - Guay9, Core 4571-4, 0-3 cm | ecosystem: Environmental > Aquatic > Marine > Hydrothermal vents >...
CTCAAAGTGAGTGGGAAAAGATCAAAGGTGCCGGTAAATTTGCTGATGAAGCTGCAAAACTTTGTCCTGGTGTTAAATTAAAAGACAAATATGTTCCACATATTTATGACTTCGCATACGAGTTCGCATCTGATTCAGGTAACGTACCTTCTTGCTAAGACTACGAGTATAGAGTTTCAATACTCTATACTCACTTTTTGTTGATACACTTAAGTGTCTTCATTTAAACTCAATATGTTACAATAATGAGTTATATATTTAAAAATTAAGGAATTAAAATGAAAAAAATCGCAATCGCAATGTTATTCGCTGGATCTACACTACTTATGGCTGACGGTGCTGCTGCATACGCTAAATGTGCTGGTTGTCATGGTGCAAACGGTGAAAAAGCTGCTCTTGGAAAATCTGCAATCATTACAGGTCAGGATGCTGCAAAAACTGTTGAGCAACTTAACGGTTATAAAGCTGGAACACTTAACCAACACGGAATGGGTGGTCTTATGAAAGGTCAAGTAGCTTCTATGGATGATGCTGCTATTAAAGCAGTTGCAGATCATATCGCTGCAATGAAATAGTATTTTGAGTGATTTGCATTCATCTTTGAATGATGGATGCAGTCACTTACTTAACGTAAGCTTCTTTATCCAAACATTCAAACCTAAATACAACTCACTCAAAATCATTTTATAAAATAGTTCACATACCACTTCCGCATTTTCCTGCTTCACATTTCATAGTACTTGATTCTTTCATGGGTGTTTTTTTAGTATTATCAGTAGAACACTTGGTACTTAATCTACCAGTTTTGGCAACACGTACACAGTTATAAAGTATCTTGGTTGAAGATGCTTTCAGCACACAGTCTCTCCTGCTGTCATCTTTCTCTAACTGATCCAGGATATTCATTTTCTTTTTGACCAATACTGCAGAGCTATCTACCATGCTTGCACCACATTTACCCGGTCCGCATTTCATACCGCCCTCAGTAAGGGATTTGCTTTTATCTTTGTCGCTGCAACCTGAAAGCAGGGCTAGGGTAGAAAGTAATATTGTGAGTGTTTTTAATTTCATAATTATATATCCTTTAATTTTTTCTTCTCATACATTTCATAAAAGATAGGAATGAGAAGAAGGCTCAATACAGCTGAACTCACAACGCCTCCTATCATAGGTGCTGCAATACGCTGCATAACTTCTGACCCTACACCATGTGTATACATAATAGGAAGAAGTCCTGCCAAAATAGCAAATACGGTCATAAGTTTTGGGCGAACTCTTTGTACGGCACCTTCATAGATAGCATCATTTAAGTACTTCTTATTAAATTTGTCAGCATACTTTTCTTTAGACTCTTCTATGCTCTCCTGCAAGTATACGATCATCACAATAGCAGTCTCTGCTGCAACACCAAGCAGGGCTAAAAAGCCTACTATAACAGCAATACTCATATTGAATTGCAGTATGTCAATATAGATCAATCCTCCAAGTAGGGCAAAAGGCAGAGAGAAAAAGACAATAAGTGTAGGGATAAGTGAACCCAATGCAAAGTAGATGAGTACCAGGATCACCAACAGTACTGTAGGGATGATCCATTGTATCTTTTTCATAGCAGATTCCAAATATTCTGACTGACCTGCCCACTCTATGTAGTAGCCGGAAGGAAGTTGGAGATCTTCAAGAGCTACCATTGCCTCTTCTTTATATTTAGTTGCACTGATACCTGTTTGTGGTGTAATATAAACAAAGGTCACAGGTGTTGCCATCTCAGATTTTATGACAGACGCACTCTCCCTGTATTTAACTTTTGCAAAAGTAGACAGTGGTACAAAGCCAAGAGAAGTTTTAACCTGAATATTGCGTATCTCATTAAGATTACGTCTCTCATCCTCTTCAAACCTGAGGGCTATAGGATAACGCTCCAGACCTTTATACATTGTCGTGATCTTTTTACCTCCTATAGCGGCAGAAGTGTACTCCAGTATACTGTTTTTAGAGATACCGTAACGCTTAAGAGCTTCTATATCTATGTCTATATCTATGAAGAATCCCGCAGATGCCTGATCTGAAAAGACAGATTGTGTACTCTTGAGATCACGCAGTTTTAATTCTATGTTTTGTGCAGCTTCCTGCAAACCTTTTGCATCTTTTCCATAAAGTTTAATACCAATAGGTGTTCGAATACCGGAAAGTAGCATATCTATACGTCCACGGATAGGGTAGGTCCATGAGTTGACCAGTCCGGGAATCTGTAATGCTTCTTCCATCTCTGCCATGAGTTTTTCATGTGTCATACCTTCTCTCCACTCAGACTGTGGCTTAAAAGTAATGATGGTCTCCAGCATACCAAGTGGAGCAGGGTCTGTTGCAGAATTTGCACGCCCGCCTTTTCCAAATACTGTAGCAACTTCCGGAAAACTTTTAATGATCGCATCTGTTTTTTGTGTCAGTTCCTTACTTTGATCAACAGAGATACCATACGGAGTGACCGGCATATACATGACTGTCTGCTCATTAAGCATAGGCATGAATTCCCAATTCATCTTTTTATACAGAGGTATCATGTAGAGAAGTATTGCCAGAGCAAAAGCAATCACAAGATATTTTAGTTTTAAACCATAAAGCAAAACAGGGTGGTATAGCCATATGAAAAATCTGTTGATCGGATTTTTAGACTCCGGTATGATCTTCCCTTTCACAAAATAGATCATAAGAACCGGTACAAGAGTAACCGCTAAAAGTGCACCTGCAGTCATGGCAAATGTTTTGGTAAATGCCAGAGGTGTAAAGAGTAGGCCCTCTTGCCCTGAGAGTGCAAAGATCGGTAAAAATGATACAACAACCAAAGCCAGGGCAAAGAATATCGGACGACCAACTACTTGGGAAGCTTTGACTATGCTCTCTATTCGTTCTTTATTTGTAAGTGATCTGCCATATTTTGTTTCAAGTTTGTGTATCGCTTTGTGTGCATTTTCTATCATGACGATGGACGCATCCACCATTGCACCAATGGCAATGGCTATTCCGCCTAAACTCATAATATTGGAACCGATACCAAACAGTTTCATTAGTAAGAATGTCAATCCAATAGTTAAAGGGAGAACAATAAGTACGATCAGGGATGAACGTAAATGAAGCAGGAAAAGACCAATAATGATCACAACGATAATACTCTCTTCAAGCAACGTGCTTTTAAGTGTATCGATCGCTTTGTCAATGAGCTCTGAGCGATCATATGTAGTGATGATATCTACACCGTCTACTTTTAGTTCTTTCATTTTTGTTTTGATGCGCTCCAGGGCACCATAGACATCTTCACCATAACGTACCATCACGATACCACCGACAACTTCACCTTCACCATTAAGGTCAGCCATGCCTCTTCTTGCTGCCGGTACAAGCTCAACACGTCCAACCTGGGAAAGGGTAAGTGGTACACCGTCTTTGGTCGTTATGACAAGGTTTTGTATTTCATCTAAATCTTTTATGTATCCTTTTGCCTGGACCATCCATTCATAACCATTTTGAATAACAATTCTACCGCCGGTATCATTATTGTTATTCTTGAGTGTATTGCTGATATCTTTTATGGATAAATTGTATTGGACCAGTGCATCATTGTTTACAGTTATCTGATATGTTGGAACAAAACCGCCAATGGTAGCAACTTCACTTACCCCGTCAACACCCATAAGTGCATATTTGTAGTAGTAGTCCTGCAGTGTTCTAAGTTCTGAGAGTGTTTTGGTTTCAGAAGTCAGAGCATATTCATATACCCAGCCCACACCTGAAGCATCAGGACCGAGAGATACTTCCATATTGTCAGGAAGTTGGCTTTGGATGGATGCCAGTTGCTCAAGTACACGGGAACGTGCCCAGTACAGATCAGTGTCTTCTTTAAAAATGATATAGATCAGAGCATTTTCATACGTAGAAAACCCACGTACGGTCTCTATGTTTGAAATAGCAAGAAACTGGGCAACAAGAGGGTAAGTTCCCTGATCTTCAATGATCTCCGGGCTCTGTCCTTTCCATGTGACCTGCACAATTACCTGAGGTGGTGAAAGGTCAGGCAGGGCATCCAAAGGGGTATTCTTCATAGACCAGATAGATCCTAAAATGATGAATAGGGTAGCCATAAGGACCAGAAAACGATTTTTTACAGAAAAGGCTATGAGTTTTTCAATCATTTGTCAGTCCTAATAAATGCTGTTGATCTGTGCATCTGAATCCATCATAAAGAGAGCATTGTTCACAACACTGTCACCCTCATTCAGACCTGAAATGATTTCAAAATATTTGTTATCAAGAGGTTTCAGTTCAATTTTTGCAGGTTCGTATTCACCTTTGAATTCAGTAGCGAGAAAAGCATACCATTGTCCGTTTTTACGCATAGCAGCTGTCCTTGGGATCACAAGATTGGATCTGCTGTCTGCTGAAGCATACATTTTTGCATACATTCCCGGTTTTAAAAGATGTTTACTGTTATCTATTTCCAAACGCAGGGTTGCAGTAGCTTCTTTGGGGTTCAGTGTAGGGTAAAAGAGAGATTTTGTAGCTTGAAAAGTCTCATTTATACCTTTTGTCTTCACTGTAAAGTTTTTAAAAGTATGTAATTTTTCCAACTCATTCTGATAAAGTTTTACTTCCATCCATACTTTTTTTAGGCTAACGATCTGGAAGAGTTTTTTACTGCTGTTAAAAGCTGAACCCTGATTAATATTTTTTTCAAATATCCAACCCGAAACAGGAGCATAGATGGTAGTGAATTTCTCCACTTTTCCTGTAGTTCTTATACGGTCTATCTCCTGGGAATTCACATTTAACAGTTCAAGTTTGATCTTTGAACTTTTCACCATGGAAGGAGAGGGTCGTTGAGCATTGAACTTGATGGAGTTCAGGTAGTCCTGTTTAGCTTTATAGACTTCAGGAGAGTAGACTTTTGCTAAAATATCACCTTTTTGTACTTTTGTGTATAGTGTATCTGCATGTAACTTCTCAACAAATCCGGAATACCAGGCAACAATGTCGTATTTAAGAGATTCGTCTGCTACTATGTAACCGTAATTAATTTGTTGACGTGCTGTCTCTTTTTTTAGTACTTTCACTGTTCTTACATTGAAAAGTTGTTTAACGGTAGGTCTATTCTCTCTTACCTGCATTTTCTTCGTACTTGAAGTATCTTTTTTTATGGTCTCTTTTATAGGTATTTCTTTTTTTGGTATATCTTTACCGGAAGAACATTTACCGGCTTCACATTTCATTTCTGCCTGAGCAACGGTTGTAAGTAGCAAAAGTAAACTATTGCTGTACTTATACATTTATATCTCTCCTGTAAGTGCTTTAAGTTTTGCTTTTGTTCGTTGATACACTGCTTTAATGGCAATGCTTTCTTCTTCCAAAGCAAGTTTTTGTTCAAGTATATTTGTGTAGGTAAAGAGGTCAGCTCCCTCTTCAATGGCAGTTGAACTCAGTTCAAGCATATGTTTAAGTTGTGGTAAACTTTTTGCCTGGATGATGTTGTAAATACGATAAGCCTCTTTCAACCTTGCATGATTTGCACGTATTTCACTTCGAAGAAGTGTTTCATAGTCCAAAGCAGCACTTTTACTGGAGAGTGCCTCTTTTCTGGCTATTTCAGAATTGAGTTCTTCAGTACCGTACAAAGGTACAGAAAATCCAACGGAAATGGAAGCATAATCATTATAATCGGTACGATTAAAATACCCGACCTGTACGTAAGGATCCGGGTTAATATCTAAGTCTACAAGTGTTTTATTTGCATTTGCTGCTCTATTTTGTGTCAGTTTCATTTGGTAGGTTGGGTTATTTGATATTTTATTTAAGTACCTACCAATAGACTTTGGTTTTTTGATATTCAGTTTGTCGCTGACGGTAGATACCTTCTTTTGTACTAGATAAGCCAGTTTCTCTTTTTGTGACTGAATTAGAGAATTGTATCTTTCACGACGAATATCAATTTTTGAGAGTGATAGTTCAGCAGTGATACTGTCAGCATGACTCATACCATTTGTTGCTATGGTATCTGTAAAGAGTTGAATGTTCTGTCTTGCCAACTGAGAGTACTTACGTAAAATACGAATACGGGCTTCAAGCTCTTTTATAGTGTAAGAGGTTGTACGTATCTGTAATGCAAGTTGAACACGTGCGGCATTGTATGAATTTAAAACAATATGTTTCTGTTCCTGCTCATACGCTTTTCTTGCATCAATTTTTCCAAACCATGGAAATTTCTGTTTAAAGTTTATTGCCTGATACTGCATTGGTTCAATGGAACGATTGAACGGATCATCAAACTGAATATCACTGATACTTAAAGAGAGGTCAGGATTTGCCCACTGTTGAGATTTTGCTATACGCTCATCCATTGCTGACAGCCTGTGTTTAATGGCTTGCAGTGAAGGGTGTTTTTTCAGTGATTGACCAATAAGTTGATCTATACTTTGAGCCTGAAGCAGAATAAAAGAGAGTAATATATAAATAAAAATACGCACAACTTGTCCTAAATGTGTTAAGTATGTTTATTTTATCTTAATTGTGTGCAATGAGTGTGCAAATGATGTGGTAATATATTTTAGTGGCTATGAGTAAGCATTGTTTTTAAATAGTTCTCTTTTTTTTCAATACCAAGCAGTTTGCTTTTTGTCAGGTCAGGGTAGGTTCCTCCCAAGCCTTTCCCATCATCTCCATGACATCCGCCACATACACTTGTATAGAACATTTCAGCATCATTCGGGTAGGGTGACTCGCATTTTTTACCGGAGAGTTCTAAAACATAACAGGCGATCTTGGGAGCATCACTGCTGGAGGCAAAACCCTCTTCCATAACACCGCCTTTAAATTCAAACTGGGCAGAACCATGATTAATAACATCTATTATGTATTGTTTAACATAAGCATTTGTTTTAACTTTAGAGAGTTCTTCTTCGAAATGACTTTTTTCTTTATGTGTTTTTATGTGTTCAGTATATTCTTTATTCACTTTAACAGCTACCTCTTTATTGTTACGAAACTTAGCATTGTAAAGTGCATAAATAAGAACAATGATAATGGCAATATAGGGCAGGTTCTTTTGCATAAATTATTTTATATTAACTATTTTTAAACAATTTCTGTTAATTTAAGAAAAATATCATTTATCTCTTTACCGGCTTTTTTGGACAGTTTTTCTACTTCTACTTTGGATGTTCCATAAAGATGAGAAAACTCTTTAGATTTTTCTTCCCAAAGATCTTCACCTTCCATTTTTGCAAGAGAAGCTTTCAGTGTGGTGATATCTAACTCTTCCTGAGTTTTTTTAGATGCCTGGAAAGCAAACTTTTCTGCACTTTCTTTCACCTGTTCAAGCTTTTCACGAGCTTCCATCATTCCTAAATGCCCTTGCAGTTCTGCTTCTGCTTCAAAGTTATCATAAGCATTTTTCATCTTATTATTTACAACAGCAAAATGTTTTTTCAGATCATCCCAAAATTCACTTGCTTCTTCTGTAAAGTCCTCACTGAGTTCATCTATCTTTTCTTCAGCTTTTTCAAGTGACCTTTTAGACTCTTCTATAAGCTCTTTAAGTTCTTTTTCCATAATTAGACTCCTTAAATAGGTATTTGATTGGTATATCAATACTAATTATAGCACTTATATTTGCAATAAAAATAAATAGTCAAAAATATTATGTTAGAATATGGCAAGAGAGAATAAAGGATTTTTTTGAAAATAACAGAGAAAAAAGCACTCAAGAGAGAGTCTATTATTCAAACTGCTTTACAACTTTTTTCACTAAAAGGTTTTCATAAAACGACCATTCCTGATATTGCAGAAAAATTGCAAATGAGTGTGGGAAATTTATATAACTATTTTTCATCTAAAGATATATTGGCAAAAGAGATCATTAAATATACTTCTGAAGTTTTAGGGAATGAGATAAAAACAGTGAATATGCTTGATGTCTCTTCAGAAGAGAAGATCAAAAAGATCGTTGAACTCTATTTTCGTATGGCAGAAGAGAATCCGGAAAGAATAGAGTATTTTTTACGTGTGTATCTTGCAAATCGTGAAGTATTTCATGATGGCTGTGAGGGGATGACGTGTGTTTCCGGTTTTGTTACAGAGATTATGATCTTTTTTGATGATGGAGTCAGCTCCGGAGAGTTGCGAGATCAGGATTTCTTTTCTGCTTTTGGACTCTTTATGGGTTATCTCGGTGGTATGGTATTTCTTAACGGAGAGGAGATGTTAACAAAAGATATTGGAGAATATACTGATGATATTTCCCGTAATATTTACGCAGCTCTCAAGGCCTAGGCAGTGACAAGCCAAACAAGTTATAAACCTAAACTTCTTTGGCTGCAGTCTATCACATGTAATGGTAATACCCACTCCTTTTTAAATCACCCGGATCTTGCTTCTATTCTCTCACATTTTGAACTTGTCTATCATCCTGTACTGGAAACACCATTTGACATAGAAGAGATGGCAAGAGGTGAACTGGAGTGTGATATTCTTATTTTAGAAGGTTCTTTCAGGGAAGAGGGGTTTACCAGAGGCAGGGTAGAAGTTTCAAAAATCCTTGAAGCCTATGCAAAAAAAGCTGAACATATTATCTCTGCAGGAACATGTGCAACATTTGGCGGGATCTTCAAAGAGTACGATCCGGAAAATATTTCAGGCTTCTGCTTTAATGTTGAAGAGAGAACAGAACGTTACGAGATGTATGCTTCAAAGCTCATCTCTCTGCCTGGCTGTCCTATACATCCCAAATGGCTCTCTTATGTGCTTCTGATGATGCTAAAAGATAAACATATACCCATAGATGAACTGCACCGACCTCAAGAACTTTATGGAATTACGGTACATACAGGATGTGCACGTAATGAGTACTTTGAATGGAAAATAGATACAAAAGGTTTTGGACTTAAAGAGGGCTGTCTTTTTTATGAGCAGGGATGCCAGGGACCTTATACCAGAGGGAGTTGCAACAAGATCCTCTGGAATGATACAAGTTCAAAGACCATAGTGGGAACCCCATGTTTTGGCTGTACAGAACCAAGCTTTCCAAAAACAGCACTTTTTAGCACTAAAACGAACATGGGAATACCTGCGACGATGCCATTGGGTGTACCCAGACGGGCTTATCTTACTGCTACGGGAATTGCAAAGAGTTTTAAGATCAAACGTCTTGAAGAGAGGATCATCACTTATGATAGTTAGAGAACTCATAGAGAAGATAGAGGGTGAAGCTGAATTGGATTTTACCTTTAACGAAGGAAAGATCGAAGATGTCCGAATAAGTTTTGCTTTTTACAGAGGAATAGAAGAGATACTTGTGGGTAAAGACGCTAGAGATGCTTTAGTGATCACTCCCAGAGTATGTGGCATCTGTAATCATGCACATCTGATAGCAGCGGTAAAAACCATAGAAAACGGATATGAAAATGCAGGTTTAAAAGTAGAGCTCAGCAACAAAGCAAAAGCCATACGTGAATTTACGCTCTCCTGTGAACTGATGCAAAATCATATGACGTGGTTTTACATGACCATTCTGCCGCAGTTGGAGAAACTTTTAGGGGAGGCAAGTGGTGAAAATCATGCACTTAAAGCTTCCTATTTTTCTTCTACCATTACAAAAGCAATGTCAATTTTTGCAGGTCAGTGGCCACACTCATCTTATGCTGTGCCTGGAGGTGTGACTTGTGATCCGACTTATGTAGATGTAATGCAGGCTGAAAACCTTGTAGATGAGTCGATCCGATTTTATGAAGAGATGGTCATTGGAATGCCAATAGACAAATATCTGGAAATTGATTCAAATGCTTTTTTGTATGACTTAGATGGAGATCTTGCCAGAGTTCTTCAGCTGATAGGTATGAATGAAATGGCAGATATTGGGCAGAGTCATGACAGGTTCATTGCTTTTGGTGATTCTACTCTGTTCAAAGCCGGGAAATCTATGAAAACAAGAGTATATTCAGTAGATGCAAATTATGTAGAAGAGTCTGTGCAGCAAGGTACGGTTGCAAAAGCAGTAACTTACAAACATAAACTGTATGAAGTAGGTCCTTTGGCACGTGCTATGGTTTCCAAAGAGCCTATGGTCAAGCGTCTGCATAAATGTTATAAAGATTCCATACTCACACGAGTATTTGCACGTGTACATGAAGTGGCACTTCTTTTAAGCCACAGTAAAGAGCTGCTTCAAAACCTTAGACTGGATGAACCATCCTGCTCTCTTGGTAAAGAGTTGATCGTACCTGACTTTGAAGGTGTCGGAGCAGTGGAAGCTGCACGGGGTTCTCTTATTCATAAAACAACAGTTAAAGAGGGGTTGATCGAAAACTATGAGATCATTGTTCCCACACAGTGGAACCTCAGTCATGGTGATGATAGTGAGAATGGTATTGCCATCGAAGCTATGGTTGGTTCTTCAAGCACA
>Ga0164318_10007697_pt1 | contig 10442 bp, 10 predicted proteins | sample GuaBasSedimGuay9_FD_113734 | JGI IMG/M metagenome (GOLD analysis project Ga0164318, IMG submission 113734) | Subseafloor sediment microbial communities from Guaymas Basin, Gulf of California, Mexico - Guay9, Core 4571-4, 0-3 cm | ecosystem: Environmental > Aquatic > Marine > Hydrothermal vents...
ATTTGCTCTTTCGAGATGAGTGCCCTGTAGATGTGCTTCTTCTATACGGGCATTCTGTAATTTTGCTCCTCCGAGATGGGCATCCTCTAAATATGCTCCCCTGATGTTGGCACCCCATAAAATCGCTCTTTTGAGATTAGCATTCTGTAAATCTGCTCCTTCAAGATTGGTGCCCCATAAATCTGCTCCTTCGAGATTGGCATTCGATAAATATGAATTTTTGAAGTTGGGCTGCCTGCCTGGTGTGCTCAGCACAACGTTCTTAAAATTGAATGAGTTTAAATCTGCCTCTGACCAGTCAAGCCCGACGAGCTGCTCGTCATCCCCCAACTCTTTGTCGATTTTGTTGTACTTTTCTCTCAGTTCCTTTGCTTCCTGCTGGACTTTTTTGCCGGTCAGGTCTCTGTCTTTTATGTGCCTTTCCAGCAGTTCCCTGACGATTTCCTCCACAAAATAGTATCTTAAAGGAATTTATAAACAAAATGGCTGATAAAATGCAAGATTTAATAAACGCAGAGAAAATTAATGGGCATGGACCTGGACGATATTGAGGGTATTGAACGCGTTGACAGAGAGGGCATGCTTGATGTAATCGAAAAATTCCCCGAGCAGGTGGGAGAGGGCATAAAGTTGGGAAAAAATGCCTCGCTTCCGTTCGACTTTGACATAGACAATGTCATAATATCTGGCATGGGGGGCTCTGCGATAGGGGGAGAGATGATTGCATCTCTGTTCAAAAAAGAAAGCGAAGTTCCCATAATTGTTAACAGGGGATACGAACTTCCTGCATTTGCAGGAGAGAAAACACTTTTCATTGCAGTGAGTTACAGCGGCAATACCGAGGAAACACTATCCTGTTTTAAAGAGGCACTGAAAAAAAAATGTAAAACGATTGCAATATCATCGGGAGGAAAACTTGAAAAAATGGCAGAGAATGGGGACTGCCACATAAAAATTCCTGGAGGGATGCAGCCCCGCGCCGCCCTCGCCTACCTCCTGTTTCCCCAAATTGAAATTTTGAAGAGAGCAGGCGTTATCCCGAAAGTTGATCTGGCGGGAGTGGAAAAAATCCTGTCCCATATAAGAGAAAGGCTGAAAAAGGATATCCCCACCGCCGGCAATATCGCAAAGCAGATCGCAATGGATGTTTATGGCACAGCAATAATTTACGGACACGGGTTCATGGAGGCAGCAGCCAGAAGATGGCGCCAGCAACTTAATGAGAATGCAAAAATGATGGCTTTTGACTTTGGTGTGCCTGAATCAAACCACAACGAACTCATGGCATGGGAGGGAATTGAAAATGAAGAAATAACATGTATTTTTTTGAGATATGAAGAAGAAGGCAGCAGGATAAAGAAAAGATTCAAGTTTATGAAAGAAGTATATGAGAAATATGCAGGCGGTGTTGAAATTTTTGCAGAAGGGGGGGACAAAGTTTCCCAGTTAATGCATGTTGTATATATTGGGGACTATGTGAGTAATTACTGCGCTGTGCTGAGGAACATCGACCCCACACCTGTAACCCTCATACAAAAACTAAAGAAAAAATTGTAAAATGGTGATCAGCACTCAAGATCCTCATCATAGAGCCCTTTCTTAGAGCCCTTTCTTTAGAAGAAAGTGGCTTCACATCCAAAGAACTTTCCGAATGCGTTTTCTTTGGGGTTCAAAGGCTCTCAGTAAGGGTTCGCTCATCACCACCCCTATATCATGCCAATGCTTTAAAACATTTCTACGAGCAAAATTTAAATGATAGATGTGCATAACCCCTCAATGATAGAAGGAAGATGTATATCGTGCGGACAGGGACTTGTTGAGGAAGGATGCGTTGCCTTTCCCTGCCCTGAATGCGGGACAATAATAAGGAGATGCAGAAGTTGCAGAGAAAAATCTGCAAGATATGAATGCCCTGAATGCGGGCTTGTGGGGCCGTGATAAAATGGGAGAAGTTTCTATGACAATAAGGATCATGCCAGATGACGCAGGCATGGATATGGAAAAACTGAAAGAAAGCGTTGTGAAAGTGCTTCCAGACTATGCAAAACTGGTCGGCACAGAAGAAAAGCCCATAGCATTCGGACTGAAGGCTTTACTTGTGAAAATAATAATGCCAGACCAGAGCCCTGACGAACTCATTGACAAAATAAGCACTGTAGAGCACGTGGAAAACGCAGAAATACAGGATCTCAGCCTGATATAATTGCTTCCGCTTTAATCATTATTGCTTTAGCAGCCATTTCATTATCGCCATCTGAGCCCACATCCTGTTTTCTGCCTCATCGAATATAACTGATTGCGGTCCATGCGCCACTTCCTTTGTGACCTCTTTTCCGTAATATGCAGGAAGGCAATGCATGAATATTGCATCGCTTTTTGCCTCTTTCATGATGGAGTCGTTGACCGTATATCCCCTAAAATCGTTCAACCTTTTCTCCTTTTCTTTCTCATCTCCCATTGAAACCCATGTGTCTGTGACTATGATATCTGCGTTTTTTGCAACCCCCTCTCTCATCTCGGTGATTTCAACCTTCCCCATCTCTCTTGCCTTGCTTACATAAAAGTCCGAGGGCCAGTATTCCTTGGGGGAGACAATGGTAATGCTCATACCTGCCATTGTACAGCCCAGCATTAGAGAATTTGCCATATTGTTTTTGCCGTCACCGAAATAAACAAGGTGCAAACCTTCAAGTTTTCCCTTCGCCTCCTTGACTGTCATTAAATCTGCTATTACCTGGCAGGGATGCTCCTCATCGTCAAGCCCGTTTATCACCGGCACAGTGGCATGCCCTGCAAGCTCCATCATGTCCTTGTGGCTGTATGCCCTGTACATTATTATGTCAACATAACGGGAAAGGACAAGCGCTGTATCCTCTATTGTCTCCCCTCTCCCGAGCTGTATATCATTTTTTCCAAGGAAGATGGCATGACCCCCTAACTTCTGCATGCCAGATTCGAATGAGACCCTTGTTCTTGTGCTAGATTTTTCGAAAATCATTGCCAGTATTTTGTCCTTGAGATATTTTTCGTAACCGTTTCTCTTCATATCAATTGCATCATCTATTATATCCTCCAAATGCCCCTTTACATCCATCATGGATATCAAATGTTTCATGGCTGTGAAATACCCTGCAAGTTAAAAATTTTTTGAAGATAAAGAGCAGAACATTGCAAAAACTTTCCGGCGAACCTGACGAAAAATTTGTTTGAGAATTATGTTTTTTCTGAGTTGGCAAAGATGGGAATAAGACCGAAATACTGGAAGTCAAAAGCAAAAACATAGCTTCCTATAAGGGAGAGGAAGGGAAAAGGTCAATGGCTGTCAGTTGGTTTTTACATATGCTGAAGGATTGAATGGATTGAAGTCTTCACTCCTTCTCTAAGTCTTCACCGCCCATGAAAGTGTTCTGGATTGCCGTATAAAAATCCTCCATGCCCTCGAGAGTCTCATTTGATATTGGAATAAGTGCAGTGTGAGCCTCCATTTCCCTTATTACAGCCATCATGCCCTCACTGAGTTGATAATACATGGATGGAGACTTTACCATCAAGTCTCCGTAGAGTTTCTCCGTGTTTTTGCCCCATTCGAGAATCATGGACAGTGCTCCTTTATCAACGATATCAATCTTGCTGAGTATGTTTACAAGTGGTACAGACATCCTGAACTGCGTTATGGCAGAAAGCATGAGTTGGGACACGAAATTCGTGGGAGTGGTTGCAAGGGCAGGGTCTATGACAAAAGCAAGTATTGAATGGTTGATATCGAGTTGCTCTACTATGACTCTTCCCGTACTTCTGAAAACAAAAAGTTCCAATTGCCCGGGCGTGTCCACAAGCACATAATCTGTTCTGTAACCTTTTATGCGCTCCTCCACTTCTTTGGCGTTCAGGGCGACCATGTCGGCGCACACAACTTGCGCCCCGTTGGGTCCCAGATTGTATTCCTTCATAACCTCATCAAGAGAAATCCATTCCCTGATATCAATATCCGGAGTGTACGGAAGTTTATCCACCCCTGGATCGAGATTTACTGTTATTGCATCAAATTCCTGCCTTATGCACCATTCATGAAATGAAGCTGTCAGACTGCTCTTGCCAGAACCTGCTGTCCCAACCATGTAAACAAATATCATCATTCACCTCCTCACTTCCCTCATCTAAGCATTGACATGTGGTCTATCCTTTTCTGGATAAGTTCTTCCTTCCCTATGTCATGGCGTATGAATATGTGCTCCCCCCTGACATGCTCCATGCACCTCTCGCATATCCTCTCAGCCTCGCCTATTCTGTCAGCAATCCCCACAACAGCAAGTGAGCGGGAGGTTGTCGTATATATGTTTCCATCCATTTCATTCACAGAGGCATAGAATAACTTTCCTCCCTCCTTCTGGATTGCAGCCTCATCAACATAAATCCTTTCTCCCGCCATTGGTTTTGTCCCGTATCCTTCCGGCACGACATATTTGCAAACCGTGCTTTTTTTCTCGAAATCCACCCTCTTGCTGCTTATTTCCCCCTCGACCATTGCCAAACATATGTCAACAAAATCTGTCTTCAGCAGAGGGAGTATGTTCATGGCTTCAGGGTCGCCCCATCTTGCATTTATCTCTATTACTTTCGGCCCTTCTCCTGTAAGCATAAACTGCCCGTATATCACGCCTCTGTAATCTCTCCCCTCACTTTTCATTGCCTCCACAATACGCTGGAGTACGGACACTGCCTCCTCATAGTCGTTCCTGTCCATGAAGGGGAGTATTCCGCTCGCGTCAGAGTAAGAGCCCATCCCGCCTGTATTGGGCCCCTCATCTCCCGGCAGGAGGCGCTTATGGTCCTGAACTGCAGGAGTAGGAACAATTGTAGAGCCGTCACAGAATGCCTGAATCGTGAATTCCTCTCCGACTGCCTTCTCCTCTATGAGAACTCTTGCCTCTCCCCCTATCTTTTTTGAAATGACCTCCTCTGCATATCTGGCAGCTTCCTCAATATCTCTGAAATGGTCTCCCGCCACCCTCACCCCCTTCCCGCCCGTCAGCCCAACAGGCTTTACAGCCACCTCCCCGCCCATCATCTCTATGAATTCCCTTGCTTCCTTTGCATCTGAAAATGCCCTGCTTCTTAACGAGCCGGGTATGCGATACTTCTCCATGAGAGAGCGCATGAATTCCTTGTTTGTTTCTATCTCTGCAGCCTCCTTTGAAGGGGATGCCACATATATGCCTTCCCTCTGGAGGGCATCGGCTACGCCTGCCTCCTCCGGCGCCTCCGGCCCAATTATTGCGAGTTCTATGTTTTTTGAGATTGCATATTTGACCACAGAGTCTGCATCTGTTTCGCTGTGGAGATGAAAATCCCTGGCAATTCTCCTTATTCCCGGATTGAGGTTCTTCATTATTGAATAAAGTTCCGCGTCACTCCTTTTCACAGCCTCACATATGGCATGCTCTCTTGCCCCGCCTCCGATAACAAGAACATTCATGCAGATATATGTGAATTCATTACTTAAATTTTGAGTGATAAAATGCAAGTGCGGAATGATTAAATTTATAAGGTTTTGCCTGTTATATTTGACGGAGGTGAAAAAAACGGAAGAAAAGGAAAAAAGGGCTCTATGCCTTATTGTATCAATTGTATTTGTCCTCGTAGCTTTATCTCCAGCCATAAATTCGGCAATGCTACCTCACGACGAACTAGACCAGGAACAGACGCAGTGCGACACGGCACTGGGATGCCTTTGGGATGATGAATTTGCACAGGGATTTGTCCCCACAATGGATACACTCACCAGGGTGGAGATACTGATGACAAGGAACGAGACTGCTGTGGAGGGACTCAAAATAGCAATAAGAGACGAGCCAAACGGAGGAGACCTTGCGAGCGCAGATTTCAATGGAACAATTCCTCCGAACAATTACACATGGGTGGAATTTGATTTTGAAGACGTTCATGTAACCCCTGGAGAGACATATTACATCGTATGGAGCGGATGGCACGGGGGAGCGAATGACAAACTATATTACTGGGGATTTGGAGAAGGAGACCCATATCCTGAAGCATCGAGTTTCTGGGCGGGAATGAAAGGGGATTTCTGCTTCAAAACATATGGCAGGAACAATCAGCCACCTGCCTCACCTGAAACGCCATCTGGCGAGAGCTATGTCCATCCGGGAGAAGCATACACATATTCAACCTCCACCACAGACCCTGATGGAGACAGAGTGAAATATGGCTGGGACTGGAATGGCGATGGCACGGTGGATGAGTGGACAAACCTGGAACACAGCGGCGGGGAGGTGGAAACATCTCACATATTTTACGAATCGGGAACGCACTATGTGAAAGTAAAGGCATCAGATGAATACGGAAAGGAGAGCGACTGGTCAGATAGTTATGCTGTCCTGGTGGCTGACGAACCGCCAGAAGAGCCGACAGTAATAGGACCGACACAGGGAAGAGCGGGTGAGAGTTACACATACAACATTACAGCCACAGACCCCAACAACGACAGGGTAAGATTTCAAATTGAATGGGGAGATGGAAATGAAGAAACCACTGCCTACTACAATTCCGGGGAGGCGGCAGAGATAAAACACACATGGAGTACACAGGGAACATTTCACATGAGGGTGAAGGCAGAAACCGAGAACGGCATGGAAAGTGACTGGACATATCTTGACGTGACAATGCCAAAAACTTACGGCAAATTGTGGGCTGTGATGCAAAAAATCAATGAGTGGTTTCTCTCACTGCTTGGCAGAGAAATATTCCCCTTCATAATGTAATTTGCAATACAATCCACATAACCCACAAATACACAAGGTGAATCGATTGTTTGTTGGTAGAAGCTGAAATCAATCACCCATGATATTTCCCTTCATTTTTTTGTGCCTATGGCATAAAACTGGGGGAAAAAATTGAGTTGCACACCCTCATCCAGCGATTTCAGGTATTCCTCCTCCCATTCTTTTATTTCGCTATCATTCATCCCTGCCCTTCTAAGAACATTCCAGTAGAAATCCCTTGAGCGCATGTATGATGCCCTGTCCTCCTCGCAACTCCATATTCTCTGATTGCCTATGCCCACCTCCGCCTCCAGCCCTGCCTTTACAAAAAGCTCCCTGAGTTTTCGCCCTATGTGAGGGTCTCCTCCTCTCTTCTTTATCGCCTCTCCTGCAAAAATCGGGTCAACCCTGCTGTTCTCAGGCCAGTGAATTTTTCCCCCGAAGTCGGGCTCTAGGGATGCCACCACCTTTCCGCCCGGTTTCACAACCCTTGCCATTTCATTTACTACCTGCTGAGGGTTGCGAGACCACATAAGGACAAGGTTGCATATCGCTACGTCGAAAGAATTGCTCATGAAAGGGAGGCTGTGGGCATCTCCCGTGCATATCTGCACATTTTCAGAGTCGCTGAGCATTTCTCTGGCAGTATCAACCATGTCCAGGGAGTCGTCGAGGGCTATTACAGTGCCATTGGTGTGTGCTGCAAGGTCTTTTGTCACCGCCCCGGAGCCGCACCCCACATCCAATATGAGTTCGGCATCTTTCAGCCCTGCCTTTATGTAAATCGGATGCCTTTCCTCTGCTGTTTCGAGAGCCTGCTGCTCGAGTTTTTTTATGAAATAGCCTAACTCATCTTTTGTGCGGTTGTGGGGCATCAAGGCATAAATATGGCTCAGCACATAAACTTTTGTGATTGCAACAGTCATTTCTAAAAGTGATGAGGCAAGCGTGTGCATAGGCAGGGAGTTGATATCGCTTAAAGAATGGGAAGAACTGGACAACAATATCTATCTCTCGGGCGACAGGCTGCTATGCTTCATAGATGACATGCACCTGTATCGCGACAACATAGACAAAAAATTGAAGGAATACGGAAATATCGAAGCAGTTGTATTTGCCTCCCGGCACAGTTCCGAATCTGGAAGGAGAACTCTCTCTGTCCATCCCATAGGAAATTTTGGCGAGGCGAAGTTCGGCGGGAAAAGCAGGGAACTTGTGATCTCAGCCCCCCTACTCATGAGAAGCGCGTTGAAAACCCTGCAGGAAAAGGCGAAAGGAATGGACTATGAGGTATGCTACGAGGTGACCCATCACGGGCCCCATCTCTCAACGCCAGCCTTCTTCATTGAAACAGGAAGCACTGAAAGAGAATGGAATGATAGAGAAGCATGCAGAGCAATAGCGGAAACGATAATGGAGATGGAAAGAGAAGGCGGCATGAAAACAGATATCAGGGTCGGAATCGGGGTCGGCGGCGGGCATTACGCACCCCGATTTACAGATATAGCGCTTCACAAAAACGTGGCATTCGGGCACATGATACCTGATTACCACCTTCCCGCCATAGATGATGAGATGATAAAGAAGGCGATTGAAGCGACACCTGATGCAAAATATGCCTATTTCCACGGGAAGAAGAGCAGGAAGTTCAAAAAAATCTTCGAGGATATGGGCATGGAATGCATCTTGAAGTGAGCAGTACATTAACATTCAGCATTCCGTATCAGGCATCTATTGTCTATGTCTATCGTAACCGTACCTGACTCTACATAGAGCGCATGGGACGCCTGACTGGAGTTTCTGACATTCAATAAATTATCCTGAATGATGTTTCCCCCTGCGGCTTTTCATAAGAAATCTCAATGCCATCGACTCTCGCCATGGGCGGACCATGACGGCACCATTCCACCATCTCCTCCACCGCCCTGTCATCTCCCTCAAATACCGCCTCCACCCTCCCGTCCGGAAGGTTGCGGACCCATCCCCCCAGAGAGAGTTCATCTGCCCTGTCCTTTGTGGAAGCCCTGAACCAGACTCCCTGAACCCTGCCTGAAATGAATACATGAGCGCGCTTCATGAAACGTAATTCTGCAGGAATATTTATTTTTGTATACTGCATTACGTGTGGGTAATAGAAATGATTCCGAAGACTGCTCTGGTCAGCGTATATGATAAGGATGGAATAGAAAATTTATGCATGGCGTTGCATAATGCCGGCATAAAAATAATCTCAACAGGCGGCACGGCAGAGAGGATAGAGAAGGCAGGCGTGCCTGTGAAGAAGGTTGAGGAAATTACAGGCTTCAGAGATTTGATGGACGGAAGGATAAAGACCATCCACACTTCAATATATGCAGGCATAATGGCAAGGAGAGGAACCAAGGACATGGAAGAACTCGAAAAGGAAGGTATAACGCCAATAGACATGGTGGTATGCAATTTTTATCCTCCAGAAGTCGGAATATCAAAGATGGATATAGGAGGACCCTGCATGGTAAGGGCTGCAGCAAAGAACTGGAGAGACGTTGTTGTTGTAAGCCACCCTTCCCAGTATGATGGGATAATATCTCACTTAAAAGATGGTTTTGATGACGAAACAAGGAAAAAACTGGCGGTTGATGCAATAAGAAGAACCTCATATTATGATGCCGTGATAGCGGGGATGGAGGGCAAGGAGGATTTTCCAGAGGTCATTTCCCTCCCCTATAGAAAATATAAAGAGTTGAGATACGGCGAAAACCCGCATCAGAAAGGGGCATTTTACATCGGCAGGATAAAAGAGCCGTGCATCGCAAGCGCCAGAAAACTGCAGGGAAAGGAAATTTCCTACAACAACATTCTCGATGCAAATGGTGCAATAGAATGCATAAAGGAATTCGATGAGCCGACCGTGGTAATAATAAAGCACGCAACACCCTCGGGAATTGCTTCTTCTCCCGACATAGTGAAGGCATGGAAAGATGCATTTGCAACTGACGAATATTCTCCCTTCGGAGGAGTTGTGGCAGTCAACAGAGAGGTAAGCAGAGAACTTGCAGAGGAAATGACAAAAATATTCCTTGAGGTGGTGATAGCGCCCTCATTCAGTGAAGAAGCAAGAGAAATATTTGCAAAGAAAAAGAACCTGCGCCTTCTGGAGGTTGAAGGGCTCGAAAAGGTGGAAAGAAAGCAGGATATGACATTCAGAAGTGTTGTGGGCGGTCTTCTCATGCAGGAGAGGGACATAAAAGAGGGAAAGCCTGACGAGTGGAAAGTCGTAACAGAGAAGAAGCCCTCTCCCGAAGACATAGAATCAATGATATTCGCAGTTAAATGCGTCAAACATGTAAAATCAAATGCAGTGGTGTTTGTTAAAGGAACAAGGACAGTCGCAATAGGAGGGGGGCAAACCTCCAGGGTTGATGCAAGCTGGATAGCAACGCACAAGGGCGGGGAAAACATAAAGGGCTCGATAATGGCATCTGATGCTTTCTTCCCGTTCAGGGATGCAGTGGATGTTGCAGCAAATGCAGGCGTGAAGGCGATAATACAGCCAGGTGGCTCAATAAGAGACGAGGAAGTCATAAAGGCGGCAAATGAACACGGCATAGCAATGGTATTCTCAGGGCAGAGATACTTCCTTCACTGAGATGAGATAACCTTTTAAATAAAAATTTGATTTGA
>Ga0164318_10007698_pt1 | contig 10442 bp, 3 predicted proteins | sample GuaBasSedimGuay9_FD_113734 | JGI IMG/M metagenome (GOLD analysis project Ga0164318, IMG submission 113734) | Subseafloor sediment microbial communities from Guaymas Basin, Gulf of California, Mexico - Guay9, Core 4571-4, 0-3 cm | ecosystem: Environmental > Aquatic > Marine > Hydrothermal vents >...
AGACAGAGTAGAGCTGAGTAAATCTGATAGAGCAAGACAAAAATATCTACTAGGAACTATTTATAGTAAGCTATGGAGGGATGAAGAGGCTATGAAAGCTTATCAAGAGTCGATAGATGCAGACAGCACAAGTGCTTGGGCAAAATTAGCCCAAGGTGCTAAAGAGATTTAACTAACTCCAGTTTTATACCTTGGTGTGGTTCAGTTGTTATTAGTTTGTATTGCAGTTTTCCTCTAAGTCTATATATAAGGGTTCTAACTGATGAATCACTTGGTACTTTGTCTTGCCAAACTTCACTCTCTATAGTACTAAAAAGAACTACATGCCCTCGAGCTTCAATCAACACTTGTAGTAACGTAATCTCTTTAGGACTAAGTTTTATATACATATCATTAAAGTATAGTTTATTGTCTTCTATGTTATAAATATAGCCTTCTCCTATGTCTAAAAGCGAATCTCCACTTCTTACTTTTGTAATATTATTGTATATTTTATAAGTGGCAAGTTTTAAAAGTGCAAGTAACTCATTTTCATTATATGGTTTTATGAGGTATCCCAGAGGATTAGTTTCTACAGCTTTTAAGATTGTTATTTCGTCTTGATATGCTGTTAAATAAATTATAGGTATATGGGTATTAAAACTTTTATATAAGTCAATTCCATCAATTTTATCGCCTAAATTAATGTCCATTAAAATAAGATCAACTTTTTCTTTTTGAAACAGTTCTGTTGCCATCTTTGGAGTTGTTACATAATCCACAATATTGAAGCCATAATTTTCTATACTATTACTTAACTCAAGAGCAACTAGGCTCTCATCCTCTACAACTAAAATATTTAAATTATTCATCTTCTTTCCATTTTATAGTAATCATTGTGCCTACTTTAGAGTATATTTCTAGAGTTCCATGTAACTGTTTCTTAACTAGTGTTTCAATAATGTTAAATCCAAGTGAAGATTTTTTATCTTCTTTAAACCCATCTCCATCATCTTTAACTATCATATATATATACGTATCTTCTTTATAGATATAAATAGTGACTTCGCTACAGTGAGCATATTTAAATGAATTTGTAACAAGCTCATTGAGTATAAGTCCACAGTAAATCAAATTATGTGCATTAACATTGTATTCTATCTTATACTCTATTTTTATATTATGAGTAATATTTTCCTGCATGCTATTTATTATATTTTCAAAATATACTTGAGTGTCAAACTTTTTTGTACTCTTTTTTAGATATAAAACTTCATAGAGATTTGCTATTGAGTTGATTCTATTTTTTGTGATCGTGAGTTCTTCTTTCACTTTTTTAGAACCTGTTTTACTTATCTGTAATCTGATTAACGATAGTACCATTTGAATATTGTTTTTTACTCTATGGTTTAACTCTTTATAGAGGATGTCTTTTTCTTCAAGTGCTAATTTTAAATCTTTGGTTTTTGCTTCAACAGTACTCTCTAGTCTATATTTTTCTTCTTGTTGAAATAGTATTAGTTTTTCATCAGATTTATTTTTTTCTTCTGCAAGTATATTAATGCGGTGAGCAAGTGCTATTGAGAATAGGAGTGCTTCAAGGATAAAAGCTAACTCATTAGTATATATAAAGTGTTGCGTAATATCATAACCACCAAGTGATTTTAGTACTGAGGATAAAAGTGAGATTATTACAAAGCTCCAACCTATTACATAATATTTAGCCTGTTTTAGTCCTTTATACCAAGTATAGAAACCAGTAAATATCATTATAAATCCAAGAGGTAAAAAAATAATCATAATATTTAAATCAAATAAAAAGTTATCATAACTCAAAAGTGTAAGAATAGGAAGAGAATAGAGGTAGGCTTTTAAAATAGTATCAATCTTTTTAAATGTTTTAGTATTTAAAAACTCTCTGGTAAAGAGAATAATAGGGGCAACTAGCAAACTAATATAACCTATAGTAGCTTTTGTGACAAAAATAGACATCTCATTGCTAAAAAAGTAAAGTTGAGCAACACCAAGATAGACAGACTCAAAAAAGATAATTGCAAGCAGATATAAAATATAGTACAGGTAAGCTATATCTTTTGTGAAGAGTAAGAGCATAGAGTTGTATAGAAGAAGCATGAAAATAATTCCAAAAAACACAAAAATATAAGTTTTATGCTCATAGTCATGCTTGATAAAATCATTTTCATTCCATAATGTAAGTTTTGCTATCAGCGTAGATATTTTACAGTGGGCACTAATATAAAAAGTTTTTTCCTCATAAGCTTTGAGTGAGATTTTAAAATTAGGATTTATGCTTGTTCGAGTATTTGAGATATAAAACATACCATCTTTGATCATCTTATCATCATAATAAATGTATAAATCCTCTGTCTCTGGATTTTCATATTCTAAGATTTTATTAATAGGTTTGTTTGTACTGTTTTTAAGAGTAAACTTAATCCATAAAGTTTTACTTGGAACTATACCTAAACCAAGTATCTGCTGTGTATTGAGAAGAAAATTTTTATTTAGAACTTCCTCTTTTACAAGTGTACTATTCTCATCCATAAATATGTAAGAATTAGAAAGTACATCAATATTTGAACTACTCTCATCTATATCAATGCCGTAAAGACTCAAATTTAAAATAATTATAAAAAATATACTAAGTGTTACTTTCATAAGTAGATATTAACACTTTTATCATTAAATTAATAAATTGTGACAGAAACTGTGACACCTTTGTTGTAACCTATAAATAGTAGAATTATAAATTCTAAAACAAAGGGAGACTTAGTTATGAATAAGATTATATTAAAAGCATCGTTTCTTTCCATAGCAACAGCTTTAGTACTTGGTACGGCTGGTTGTAGTGGCGGAGGCAGTAGTAGTGGCTCTGATGGTGGTGATAGTGGCGGTGGCGGTGGCAATGTTACCAGTACCACATCAAGTGGTGCAGCAGCCAAAGGACCTTTTAAAGAAGGTTCATCCGTTATCGCATATAAGCTGATTAATGGCGTTAGAGACGTAAGTACTGGGACAACAACAACTGATGGTAAAGGTAGTTTTAGTTTTGGTACAACTATATCTTGGACAGGTCCAACAGAGTATGTAATTAGTGGTGAGTATCTAAATGAAAACACAGGTACATATATGGTACTACCTGCTGCTAAAGGGCTTTCAGCAGTTACAAATATAGTATCTGGAACTGATGAGTCTATCAATATAAATATATTGACAAATATAGCGGCTTCAGGGATTAAGGTGAGTCTTGCTAATAGTATTCCGATAGAAACAGCTAAAGCTGAAGCTCAAGCAAATGTTGCAGCACTTTTTAATTTAGACCTTGGAGGTGACGTAGAGTTAACTGACTTAGACTTAACCGATGCAACTGAAAATATAGAAGCAAATACACAACTTCTTATCCTCTCTGCTGCTCTTTTAAGTACAGATAATCCAGAGCAGGTTATGGAACAGTTAGCTGAAGATATGGCTGATGGCTCTGTAGATGATAGTGCTCTTGCTGCTCTTGATGAGTTGAAAGCAGAAGCTGCTGATGTAGATTTACAAGAAGTAGCTACAATAATGGAAGAGGCAAACATTGGTGTAACAGATGCACCAGATGCAGAGTCTGCCTTAAATGGAACACTATCTTTTAATCACACTATGAGTTTTACATCTTCACTAGATGGTTTCACAAATACAGCATATACTTCTGATGAACTAACTGTAAATGGAATCATTGGTGAAAGTGGTGTTATATCTATAGTAAACGGTACTTATTCTATTGATGGTGGAGCTTTTGTCAGTAGTGCTGGAGCTATAGCAAATGGACAAAAAGTAAAAGTTAAAACAACATCTTCAGCTAACTACTCTACAGATGTAGAAGCGAAGCTTACTATTGGTGGAGGGGTTATAGCTTATAATGTTATAACAGAAGATGACCCTTTTATAGCGGATACAAATCCAAATGATTTTTCTTTTGCCTATTTGGTTGATCAAACAAAAAATAGTCTTATAGAAAGTGCACCGGTTACTATTACAGGTGTTAATACAGCTACTCCAATCTCTATAACTGATGGTGAGTATGAGATAAACAATAGTGATACTTGGATAACTGCAGATGGAACTATTGATAATAACGATATCGTAACGCTGAGACATACAACAAGCTTAGATGGCGGTTCACAAGCTGTATCTACATTGACAATCGGTGAAAAAACTACTAAGTTTAGTACTTTTACTCTAGTCGATGATACAACACCGGATGTATTTACATTTAGTGATGCCAACGATGTAAATAAAACAGATACGCCTACAGTTGATTCCAATACTATAACAATAGATGGAATCAATATCGCTACGGATATATCCATAGTTGGTGGTGAAATGAGTATAGATGGGGGTGGATTTACTACCACTGCCACTACGATTACAAATGCACAAACATTACAACTTAGAGCTATTCCATCTGATAACTATGAAACTACAACAGAGGTTTCAGTAACAGTTGGTAATGTTGTCTCTACGTTTAATATAACAACAATGTCAGACCCATTTGTAGCAGATACAACACCAAATACTTTCTCGTTTGATACAGTATTAAATCAGGCAGTTGATGCAGATATTATTGCAAGTGTGACGGTATCTGGTATAAATACAGGGACACCTGTATCCATTACAAATGGTACTTTCGGTATAGGTACTCCAGGTATTTTGACAGAAGGAACAGTTTCAAATGGAGATGATATAGTTGTCACAAATACAACTTCATCTGACTTTGACACAGAAAATGTAACTACTCTTACAATTGGTGGAGTTAGTGGAAATTTTAAAACGAGAACACTTTTAGAAGATACTACTCCAGATAGTGTCGACTTCACTACAAATGAAGGCATAGCCGTTGATACATTAGCTACCTCTAATACCGTAACTATTGGAGATATTAATAGTGAGATTCCTATCTCAATAACAAATGGTGAGTATGAAATTAACGGTGGTGGATACACAAGTGTAGAGGGAGTAGTTTCAGATACTGATACTGTAACGATTCAACAAACATCTGCTTCAACTCAGGGAACATCAAATGTTACAACAGTAACTATCGGTTCAATGACTCGCTCATTCACAACAGTAACAATTAAGAATCCTCCAGTAATTAGCGGAACACCTGTTACTGCAGTTGATGAAGATACTACATACTCATTTACACCAGATACTGATACTACAAGTGGTGAGATTGAGTCTTGGAGTATTTCAAATCAACCATCTTGGGCTACATTTAACACTGTTAATGGGCTACTGAGTGGTACACCTACTAATGACGATGTAGGAACTGATGCAAATATTGTTATTACCGCAACAAATAGTGAAGGTAATACTGATTTAGCTGCGTTTGATATCGTTGTAGGAAATACAAATGATGCACCAACTGCTCAAGATACAAATGTTACGACAAATGAGGATACGCCTAACACTATTGATACTACAGCATTAGTAGCAGATATAGATGTTGGAGATACCTATACTCTTACTGTTACACAACCAGCAAATGGTGATGTAGTTGTAGATGGTACAAACTTAGTCTATACACCAAGTGCAAACTTTTTTGGAACTAATAGCTTTACTTATACTGCTAAAGATTCAGGAAACGCAACAGTTACTGCGACGGTTAATGTTACTGTAAACGCAGTGAATGATTCAATGACATGGACAGCACCTACTATCGGTGCACAAGATGAAGACTTTGGCGCATTTGATACAGATATAGCAGGAAGTGACGTAGATGGAGGAATTACATATTCAATAACATCTACAAATACACTTTTTACTCCTAGTTTAAGTGGTGCTACTTTAACACTTACTGCAGTAGAAAATGCAAATGGTAGTGAGGTACTTACTCTTCAAGCAACAGAAGGTGGAGAGACAAGAACAGAAGATGTCACTATAACTGTAAACGCAGGAAACGATGCTCCAACTGCGTCAGAATCTAACATCAGCGTAGTGATGAATAATCTTTATACAGGTACACTGAATGGGGATGATATAGACAGTGGCGATACATTAACATTTAGCATAGTAGATGATGCAGATGCAAATGGTACTGTAACTATTACAGATGCTGCAGCTGGTACATTTACTTACGACCCTGTAACTGATTTTGAAGGTAGTGCACTCTTCACATATAAAGTTACAGATTCAAGTAGTGCAGATTCAAGTACTGCAACAGTCAATATTACAGTCGCAGATAGAACAATAACGGTGAATGCAGCTGATGATACAGCAGGAACGAATGAAGATGAAAGTGTAACTATCACTGTTTTAGATAATGATGTATCAATATTTGATGATGATGGCTCTACTGCTACAGGTACGATTGTCTCAGCTGTTGGAGTTGCAAGTAACGGTACGGTGTCTATTGATGGAAATACAATTATTTATACTCCAGAGGCAAACTTTAATGGAACGGATAGTTTTGAATACACTGCAAATACAAGTGGATATGAAGATATCGCAACTGTAAGTGTGACAATCACAGAAGTTAATGATTCTCCAGTAATAGCGACTATTAGTGATGTAGTTGTTGATGAAGATTCAGGTGTAGCGACAGTTCCTTTTAGTGTAACAGATGTAGACTCTACTCCGGTACTAAGCGTAACTTCAAGTGACTCATCGGTGGTTATTGTGGATATCAATGAGACAGATATAAGTATTACTCCGCAAGCTAATGCTAACGGAGCTGTAACTATTACTGTGAGTGCAGATGATGTAGATGAGACATTTATGTTTACAGTTACAGCGGTAGATGATGCACCTACTATCGCTACAGTAGATGATATTACAGTTTCATTGGCTGGTGATCAAAGTGTTACATTAAACATTACAGATATTGATGGTACTGGTATAGTGGTTACATCAACGGATGGAAATGATAGTGCTGCTACTACGGTAGTTTCAGGAGGTGATACACTGACTATTACTCCAGTCGCAGCAGGAAGCTCACTTGTTACAATAAGAGCTGCAAAAGATACAAATGCATCAGTTTATAGTGAGCAGACTTTCACTGTTACAGTTAGTGAAGCTAATCAAGCTCCAACAGCTTCTGATTCATTCATGACGCTTCAAAGTGGTGAAACAATGTATGGCACACTAAATTTTAGTGATCCTGAAAATGATGCATTGACATTTACCATTGACACTGCACCTTCAAATGGTACAGCTGAGATTATAAATGGTGTGTTGAAATACAGTGCTAATACTGATTATGATGGTAGTGATTCAGTTAGTTTCACGGTTGATGATGGCGAATACACAGCATCTGCGACAGTAAGTATTACTGTACAACCACTACTACTTCGTGATACACTTGAAAATGAAACGCCGTTAGATACAGCTGGATTTGAGGCATTATCAGAATCAACATTCCTTGAAGACACTATGCTTTATGAGGTAGATATTGACTGGAATGATGGTGTCATCTCAGTAGAGGGTGAATCATTTGAGTTTAACAGTAGTGATCCGGCTACTCTTTATTGGTACGAAGCTGATGAAAATGGAAGTACTACATATCATATGGACGGAAATATTGCAGTTATCGAAAATGAAGATGACCCGAATATTGATGAAGAAAAAGTAAAATATCTTGGACCAGTTACAGCGACTGAAATTAGGACTGACTTGAACATAACAATGCCAGATTCTGCAGAAGGTTATCGTATAGCATGGTTACGTGTAGCAGAAGAGTATGAATTCTGGGGAGAAGTAGTAAGTCAATGGGATGATGATACAAGTAGTGAAATTACATTTGATTCTTTGGAGAACTTTATTGCTAATGGAACTTATGTTGACTGGCGTGACAATGGATCATCACTTATCTTTGCTGATGGACAAACTACTTCAGATACAAGTGGTACGATAGTTCAGATTACAAATGATTCTCAAGCAGTTATTGAAGCTGATGCCGGAACATGGGATATAGTAAGTACAGCTTCAAATGGTGATGTTCTAGTTATCCATGCTAGTGTTGATAGCATAAATGAGGAAGGATGTTCCGAAGCTTATACGTATGATGATACATTGCTAAAAGTTGTATATGGAGAGTATTGTGAAGCAGGTTACGGTGCAGAATTCAGAGTTTATAATGATGTAGCACAAGCTGTAATTTTAAACGCTTTCAAATTAGCTGACATGGATAATTTTGATACAGATATAGCTGATACTAATGGCGCTGCGTTTAATGGTTTTGATGGACTACTCGCTGAGCCACTTGTTATAGACGTTGATATGTATGGTGTTGATTCTTGGCAAGAAGGTAATGGAAGTATGGTTATCAATGAATGGATTGAAAGATTTAATTCTGATGGTTCATTTACTTTTAGTGAAGATGGTGAAACAGAAAATTATCAATATACAGAAAGTGCTGATATAGCATCTATTGGTGATGGCACAGATTATTTTTATGAAGTCAAATTAATTGAAGTCCTTGATGCAAATGAATTGAGTTCAACATTTCTATTTGCAGAGTTTGGTGCAGATGATATTGGTTATAAAATGGCTTTTATCGCATTAAATGATGAATTTGATTATTGGGAGGATGCTTCTATATACCATACAGGTGGTGATCCAGTAGCTACAGCTGAGAGTTTAGCTGAGTTTATTAGTAATGCTCAGTTAGGAACAAGTGATACTAATGATCAAAATGGATTTGCATGGTGTACAGAACCAGCAAATAAACTTTTGGCATTTGCAGATGGTAGCACAGGAACAAGTGGAACATTATCAGAAAGGGATGAAGACCTTGTTACTAATGTAAATGCTGGAACTTGGGAAATTGTTAATGATGTTCTCTATATTCATCCAAATGTTGAGGGATTTAATGATAATATAATCTTCAGTATGGATGAACAATTGGTAGTTCAGCGCGGTGAATTTGAAGCCGCTGATACTGGTGAAATTGAATATAAATTTAACTTAGCAGCAAGAGACTCTTTAGTTCAAGGAATAAATGATAATAATATTTCATTTGATGCTGATACTGATTTAGATCGTGATGGTTTGATAGCTACAATTTCACCTGAAGTTGTTCAGCCTATGTACTGGTATGGTGGATATAGAAATGATAACCATATGACAATTGTGGAATATGATGAGTTCTTATATGATGGTAGTGGTAGTTTAACGATTAACTTTTCTGAAGATGGTGTAGTTACGACTGAAAACCTTGGTTATACAATGGCGGGATTAACGGCAATCATAGATGATAATGAGGCTACCCCTACAAATATTCATAAAATTAAAATACTTGGAGTGAAAAATGCGCTAGGTATTGAAGCGATGTCAGGGATTGAGATGCCTGAAGCTGCAAGAGCTTATGAAGTAGCACACTTAAGACTTATAGATGAGTTTGATTTCTGGGGTGAAGAAGCAGTTGACATAGAAGGAAGCACGTTTGATACAATAGAATATTTAGTTACAACAGCAAATGAATCAAATAGCAATATATTCATAAGAAGTTATGATTGGAACTATGGTCTTCAATTTGCTTCAGGTGATACTTGTGAAGAAGCACCTTGTTTTGGAACAATAATGGAACATGATATTGATAATGATACATCAACAGCAGTTGGACAATGGAAAACAGTACAAGATGGTTCTGATGATGTTATAGTATTTAGTGTTAGTGGAACTAGCGGTGAATATAGTGATGATAATGCATTAAAAGATACAGGCAATGTTGAGATTGGTGAATATGAAGCAGCTTATACAGGTGATGTTAGTTATCAATTTAATAGTGTGGCTAAAGAGATTTTAGATGTGTACTTCCAAAACAGTCGTGATATCCGTATGGGATTCACGCAAGCTGAGTTAAATGGTAGTACTTACTATACGATTAAACGAGATTTAGCAGGCAACAAATATGCTGCTAGACTTATTTTTGCTGATGCGACACGTACTTTTGAAGCATATAGTAGTGCAACAATTGGTGGTTATGAAGGCTCGGAAGTTAAAACAGCTGATTATGATGTAAATACTCAAGGTGTACTTCATGTAGACTTGTCTGCTAGTGGCACACAACTTTATGTTCATGTAATGACTCGTGATGAGAGTAAAATCACATCACAAGGTTATAATGGAAATGAACTAACGGACACAAGATGGTTCTTTATCAACGAACAAGAAGCAATTGATTTCTATAATTCTTTACCATAATTTTTAAGAGTAAAGAATTTAACTTATCCCCACACTCCTGTATGTGTGGGGATTAATATCTAACTCAAAATCTAAATTTGACTTTTATAACTAAAATCTAATATTTTTTTACTATAATAAGTAACTATAAAATGAAAAGGTACTTTTATGCAAAAAAATATGAGACAAGGTTTTTCACTTATTGAACTAATGATAGTGATAGTTATCTTAGGTCTTCTAGCCGCGATGGTTATGCCATCTCTTACAGGAAAGGGTGA